>Ga0209719_1001295_pt1 | contig 31128 bp, 28 predicted proteins | sample AD_JPNAS2_MetaG_FD_184421 | JGI IMG/M metagenome (GOLD analysis project Ga0209719, IMG submission 184421) | Active sludge microbial communities of municipal wastewater-treating anaerobic digesters from Japan - AD_JPNAS2_MetaG (SPAdes) (version 2) | ecosystem: Engineered > Bioreactor > Anaerobic...
CGAGCATTACATTTGTCGTGTCTGACATCACTCTTCACCACCCTCTGCCGCACCGGCCTGTTTGATGGCGCCGAACCGGCACACCTGGCTGCAGACTCCGCATCCCGCGCAAGTCTCCGCGTCGATCTGCACGTTTTCGCCCTCCACGTAGAGCGCCGGACATGCCACGCGCAGGCATGCTTTGCATTTGCGACATGTGTCTTGGTCCACCTGGCAGGCGGGGCGCCGGACTGCCAGTCGCTTGAGCAGCGCGCACGGGCCGCGGGCGATGATCACGGAAGGGCATGGGCTTCCCATGGCGACCGCGATGGCCTCGCGCACCTGAGCTAGGCCGAACGGATCCACGGTCTGGACCAGCTCGATGCCGAGGGCGCGGACCAGCGCTTCCAGCTGTGCCTCGCGCGCGGGCGTTCCGGAAAGAGTGAAACCCGACCCTGGGTTCTCCTGATGCCCGGTCATGGCTGTGATGCGGTTGTCCAGGATGATGGTGATTACCCCCACGCCATTGTAGGCCGCGTCTAGTAGTCCCGTCATTCCGGAGTGGAAGAACGTCGAGTCGCCGATGACGGCTATAGTGCGGGCGGGCTTGTCGGGCCTGAGGATGTCCAGAGCCGTCTGGAATCCGAGCCCGGCGGTGATCGACGCGCCCATGTCGATGCAAGTATCTATTGCGGAAAACGGCGGCGTAGCGCCAAGGGCATAGCAGCCAATGTCTCCCGAAACCATCACCGGCAATTTGCCGAGCTCATAGAAGACTCCCCGATGCGGGCATCCGGCGCAGAACATGGGCGGCCGTCCCACTACCTGCTCAGCCTCGCGGCCCGGGGCTAGGAGGCTATCCAGTTCACCGGCTGTGCCGAATGCGCCGGAGTCGGGTGGCGCGCCCGCAACGCCTGCAGGCCTGCCGTCAGCATCGGCAAGCGCCGGAGCAAGACTCAGTGCCACAGTGCGCGAGTCCAGCTCGCCGATGCGGGGGATGAGGGATTTGCCCACTATGGGATGTTCATCTCCCATACCCAGAGCGCGGACTGTCTGTTCGAGGAAGGGTTCTAGCTCTTCGATGATGACTACCTGCTCCACCTGCGAGATGAAGCTTCGCGCCAGGGCGGCAGGGAATGGGAAACTCATGCCCAGCTTGAGGTAGGAGGCGCTGCCGCCAAGCACTTCGCGGGCGTACTGGTAGGCCACACCGCCGGATATCACGCCGAGCCTCGTCGAACCCCACTCGATCCGGTTCATGGGCGAGGATTCCGCATATGCCTGCAGACGGGCCAGGCGTTCCTCCACCGCTGCGTGCCGGGGGCGCGCCACTGCCGGAACGAGCACGTGCTTGGTCATTGTGCGCTCGTAGGCGGGCGCAGTCGCCTCGGTGCGCTCGCTTGTCGTCACAGGGCTCTTACCGTGAGCGATCCTGGTCGTCACGCGGAGCAGCACCGGTGTATCGTATTCCTCGCTCAGCTCAAAGGCCATTCTCGTGAAGTCGAGCGCCTCCTGGCTGTCGGATGGTTCGATCAGCGGCAGTTTCGCAGCCTGAGCGTAGTAGCGGTTATCCTGCTCATTCTGGGAGCTGTGGCAGCCCGGGTCGTCTGCGGTGACGATCACAAGCCCCGCATTAACTCCAGTATAGGAGGAAGAGAAGAGGGGATCGGCAGCCACGTTCAGGCCTACATGCTTCATGGCGCACAGCGTCCTGACGCCTCCCAGGCTCGCGCCGAGCGCTGCCTCAAGGGCGGTTTTCTCGTTTACCGACCACTGCGATCGGACCTCTCGATAAGTTGCCATGTTCTCCAGGATCTCAGTGCTGGGAGTGCCCGGGTAGGCCGAGGCGAACCTGACCCCGGCTTCCCAGGCTCCACGGGCCACCGCTTCGTTTCCCGACATCAAGGTCTTCAAGTACATCCCTCCCACGCGATAGACGCGACGAAACACCAAACGAGTAGCAGGAACTGATGAGGTTTTCAACACATGATGCCGAACATCCTTCATAACCCGTACTAGCCGGCGGCTGGCCTTCTCCCGGGCCGCGCTTAAGGTGTTGATGCCAATGCTGCCGGCTTCCCTGCTTCACATCGGTTCCGAGGCGCCCATCGCCTGCCTCAGGCCCAGTGAAGAGAAGCTCGCCGCGCTCGCGCTCTCAATTAGCGCAGAGCGCGGCGAGCCACCTTCGAGAGGCCCTCGGCAGGAGCTGTACGTGGGCGAAATCCGCGATGCGCTCATGCCCCACGGCTCCACATGCCCCCGTTGCCGAGGCCTTAACGTCGTACGCTACGGCAAGCGCGGCGCCGTCCAGCGCTACAAGTGCAAGAGCTGCCCCTGCTACTTCACCGACCCTACAGGCAGCGTACTGCATCGCATACACCGACGCGACCGTTGGCTCGATTTCTGCCTGTGCATGGTGGAAGGCCTCTCCGTACGCGAGACCGCAAGGATCCGTAGTCGCGGTGGACCGGATGGGCACGGCCCGAGCAGGCGTGGTACGTCATGAAGAGCGCCTGCGCGACGTGCTTTCCCACATGATGTCGGAAACCGCCGATCCGTGTGCGTTCAAAGACTACGCCTCGCTTCCGGCGCGGATGGACTGGCCCGGCCGCGTCAACTGGATCGGCAGACGCAAAGGGCGGTTCAATACCTCCGACCGCCTCGATCCCGGCCCGCTCTACCACGTGAGGAACGCCCGACGCGTGGTATACGATTTCCGCTGTTGGCTGAAGCCGTTCCGAGGCGTCGCTACGAAATACCTACGCTACCCTGAAAATGGCCCCCGTAGAAGCCGGAAGCCGCTGGACGAGTCAAGCCGGGACATACAGTTCGTCTGGCTAGGGTGGATCGCACCGGCAACTGCCATGGGCTTTACCAAACTACACCATCACCTGTGGGTTTTCCGTACGGCTTTTGGCGAGTCCGTACTGAGAACTCTACGGTTCTGAATACACAGGATTCCCCGAACGCAACTGGCGGTAGGGTTCCCCTTTTCCAGACGATTGGGAATCGGCGAACCCGCAGCTAGAACCGCCATAAGGACACAGTGCCTCGATAGCGGGCCGCCGCGAACCGCCATCGGAAGCTCTGCGATTCCCCGGAACGCCCCCCGATTTCGCCCGACCGTGCCGAACCGTAGGGTATTCCACTAGGATGACGAAAAGACCGTACGGTTTTCCATACGGTCGCGCAAAGCCCTTCTCAGCCCGCTTTTCCGACTCGTACGCTGTGTAGGGCCTTTTGAGCGGAGTGTTACGGCTGCATACCGTGTCGCACCGAGAGCGGCGCAACCAAGCGCCTGACAAGGCCCTGTCCTGCTCGGAAGCCGTAGGGTACTACAGAATGGACAGGTCTGGTTAGTCTGGTATCTCAGCTGCAGGAGTCTTGTCAAGCGCCGAATTCTCATCCTGCGCGGCGCCGACACTGTCGGCATGGGGGACTGCTCCGATACTTCTCCTGGTACGTCCGCATAGCTGCCATGGCCCCCACGCGCGCCCATGCCGCCGCCAAGCCACTCTTCTTCGAGGCCCTCTCGGCCTATTCCCTGCCCAGGTCGGGGTAGCTCCGCCCAATGCCAGCTAGGCCCGGCATCAACCGCGAATTGGGACAGTACATAAGGAACTCAGACAGGACATGCCTTGCCGCCGTGGAAGGAACAGGAACTTGCGCACGCTAGCGGAGGCCAAACAAGATAACGGCCACGGACCCCCTCAACCGAAAGGGCTTTTAGCTGGCGAAACCGCGACAACTCGGGAGCCCAAGCCCTGGAGCTGGTATAGTGGCAGTTTTTATCACTACTTTCGGAGATACCCGAATCTTTTGAGTACATCGATTTCGAAGGGCCGCCTGACCGCCTCCAAATCACAAAAACCGGGGGGTATCCGACGGGTTTGGGCAGTGAAACAGGCGGGCGGGCCGACATAATGTCCCATATCATGGCTTCATTTGGTAACGGTGCGCAGGTGATGGCGCGTCGTGTCAGCGATTTCCCAATAACTCGGCGGCATCTGGCCCCGAGGGCACCTTTTGCGGGGTCGATTCGCCCCCCGGGGTCGCCGGCCCAAATCGATGTACTCAGAAGTTGCGCTTTCCGTTGAGAGTAGTGTCAAAAAGTGACTGTGTCTCTAGGCGGATACCCCCGGGGGTATATCGCTGAGCCACCGCAGTCATCCTTCCATCCCTCAGCACGCCTCCGGATCTATCTCTGGATTCGTCCCTGGGTCTATCCCTGGACCTACCCGCGGGTCTATCCCTGGATCCGGTGCGATTCCAGCTGCTTCCGCTGTGGCCCTGGCAAGGCCACATGCCTGAATGCGGGGGATCTGCGACCCCGAAAGCCACAATCCCTACACCCACCCGGGGTATGGTGGGTGCTTGACACTGTGTGACTTCAGTCGTATAGTGGAATCGGATATCATACTGATTCAGTCGGAATTGGCGTTGCGATGGAATGCGACGCTCGGGTGGGCGACTGGGGGCGAGATGAGGCTATGAAGCTGAGTTCGCGGACGGAATATGCGGTGCGGGCAATGGCGGAGTTGGCCCTGATGCACGGGAGCGACCCGGTATCGTTGCGTGAGATCGCCGAGAGGCAGGGAATACCTGAGAAATACCTTGAGCAGCTCTTCCGGCAACTCAGGAAGGCCGGGCTGATCAAGGGGGTTCGCGGTGCGCAGGGGGGATACTCGCTCGCAGGGCGGCCGAGCGATGTGACAGTGGGTGACATAATGCGCGCCGTCGACGGGCCGATAGCTATATGCAGCTGCGCTGCCGAGGGCGAGCGAGACGACGACTGCGAACGCAAGTCGCACTGTGCGGCTCACCCGGTGTGGGCCAGGCTTCAAAACGGCATTGTATCGATTTTGGATTCTACGACACTCTACGATATGCTGGCGGAAACACCGGCAAACGATACCCTGGGCAGGGGCGGAGGAGGATCTTGAATGGACAGGGTCTATCTGGACAATGCAGCAACGACCCCCGTAAGGCGCGAGGTCTTGGAGGCCATGCTCCCGTACTTCACCGATAAGTGTGGCAATCCTTCGAGCATACACTCGTTTGGCCGCGAGGTCCGTCGCGACATTGATCTGGCGCGCGAGCGCGTGGCGGCGGCAATGGGCGCTGCGCCTGAGGAGATAGTCTTCACTGCGGGCGGTTCCGAGGCCGACAACATGGCCATAAAGGGCACTGCCCTTGCTGTGCTGGGCAGGAAGAAGCACGTTATCACGTCTGCTGTCGAACACCATGCTGTCCTCGAAACCGTCGAAAGCCTGAAGCAGCTGGGGTTCGCGGTGACAGTGGTCGGAGTGGACGCAGATGGCCTTGTCGACCCCGAAGACGTGCGCCGCGCAATCAGGCCGGACACTTTTCTTGTGAGCGTCATGCACGCCAACAACGAAATAGGCACTATCCAGCCTATAGAGGCGATAGCCGCGATAGCTCACGAAGCAGGCGTGCTGTTCCACACAGACGCTGTGCAGTCGGTAGCGCACATTCCTGTGGACGTGCACGCCATGGGCATTGACATGCTGTCGCTGTCGGGCCACAAGTTCTATGCGCCCAAGGGAGTGGGCGCGCTGTACATCCGACGCGGGCTGAGGATCTCGCCGCTGGTGCACGGGGGCGCGCAGGAGCGAAAGCGCCGGGCGGGCACGGAGAACGTGGCAGGAATCGTGGGGATGGGAGTAGCGATCGAGCTGGCCTCGGCGGAGATGGACGCCATGGCTGCGCACGAGCGCGAGCTGCGCGATATGCTCATATCCGGCCTGGAGCAGCGCATCCCGTATGTGAAGCTCAACGGTCACCGCACCCAGCGGTTGCCCAACAACGTCAACATGAGCTTCCTTTATGTCGAGGGCGAGTCCCTTTTGCTTAACCTGGACATGGCCGGCATAGCCGCCTCCAGCGGGTCGGCATGTACATCGGGTTCGCTGGAACCTTCGCATGTACTGATGGCCCTGGGCATGCCGCACGAGGTAGCCCATGGCTCGGTCAGAATGACGCTAGGCCGCTACACCACTCGGGCCGATATCGACCGAGTACTCGACGTGATGCCTGGAATAGTGGCGAAACTCAGGGAGATGTCTCCTGTCTACGAAAAGACAGCATGTGGTATGAAAGAGACGTGCGCCAACGCGCATGCGTGCGATGTTGCTCCGACGAGTTCGGGCGCAAGCGAAAGCGCAGGCGCTAGCGCGAGTTCATGCTCCTGCGCCGGCAGCTGAGAACGGGCGAACCTGAGGATGTGTATGGGGCTGCGGCGGCACGGATCCTCTCTCAACCGCAGCTGACAGGAGGTTTCGGAATTGTACAACGACAAGGTAATGGACCACTTCACCAATCCGCGCAATGTTGGCGACATCCCGGACGCCGACGGCGTTGGGCAGGTCGGCAACCCTGTGTGCGGCGACATAATGAGAATAGCGATCAAAGTCAAGGATGGAGTCATCCAGGACATCAAGTTCAAGACTTTCGGGTGCGGAGCGGCAATCGCCACTTCGAGTATGGTGACGGAGCTGGTCAAGGGCAAGAGCATTAGAGAAGCGCTCGATATCTCCAATAGGGCCGTTGCTGAGGCCCTAGGCGGGCTGCCTCCGGTCAAGATGCACTGCTCCAACCTGGCTGCCGACGCCTTGCACTTGGCAATCAAAGACTATGTTGAAAAGCATGGCGGCGACGAGCTGGGCATTGACCCGTCCTCGATTGTTGTGGAAGAGCATGGCCACGGCGACGAGGCAGACGCGTAACAATGGTTTACTCTCCTCGCGCAAGGGGCATAATACATCCTGCGAGAGGAGGGAACGTCCATCAGAAGGTTGTGGAGGGCGCTTATTACCGGAAGTCTCATTGGTGCAGGGTTAGGCGTGCTTATGTTGATGAATTCGTCCCGCTCCGGCAAGAAAATCGTCCATGAGGAGTTGTCGACTGAGACTCCCATGGGCACTCAGCGCACGGTCAGCCGGACCATCTCCAGACGTAGGTCGTACGCTGAGCCGGTAGTCGAAGCGATGCAATCGATGGGCCGACGCTTCAGGTCCGGTGATGACCAGGACTGAACTGCCGCGAAGATACGGACCGGCTCCGGACGCGCAGCGCCCGGGCCGGTCCATTTGCCTTGAGGTGCGAGTATGGCGCCGTCGAAGTATTCTGGGATCCTGCGCTGGCTGGGCGCGGCAATCGCCGCGCTCGTGCTGCTTCTTTTCGCCTACAGGGTCCGGCGCGCATTCATACCATTCTTCTTTGCCATAGGAATCGGCTACATTATCAGTCCGTTGGTGCGAATGGCCGAACGGCGGGGCGCGCCTCGAGTCGCCGCGATCTTCACTGCGTACGTGCTTGTGGCTGCCGTGATCGGTTTCTCGCTAGCGTTTGTGCTCCCGCCTCTGGCGACGCAGCTCGACGAAATCGTGGGGGTGTTTTCGCCCGACGCAAGCGTCGACGGGCTGGCTGCCGATTGGCGGCGTCGGCTGCAGCTTCTTCCGGAGGGGGCCGCGTCGCGGCTGGCAGCCGCGGCCGTAGACCGCGCTGAGGGTTACATCAGCGAAGTAGCGCGGGCCGCAGGGCGCGCAGTGTCGGCGCTCACATCGCAGCTTGTCAACATAGTGCTGGCGCCGGTGATTGCGTTCTACCTGACGCGCGATGTGGATGCCATTCGCGAAAGATTCGCCTCGTGGCTTCCTGCTGTATCGCGTAACAGGATCATGAGTGTCATATCGGATATCGATAGAGCCCTGGCGGGGTGGGTCAGAGGACAGGTGATCGTGTGCACGTTCGTGGGAGCGACTACAGGGGCCTCCCTGGCCCTGCTGGGCGTCAGGTATGCGCTTCCGATCGGGTTCCTAACAGGCATACTCGAGATCATACCATACTTCGGCCCGGTGCTCGCGCTGATTCCGGCCGTCCTCTTGGCCGCTCAGAAGTCCGCGTTGACCGCGCTATTCGCTGCTACGGTGTTCGTTGGGATTCAGCAGGTTGAGTCGGCAGTGGTCTCGCCCAAAATAGTTGGGGACTGCGTGGGCCTGCACCCGCTGGTCGTCATTGGGGCACTGCTGATAGGCGGCGCTCTGTTCGGAGTGGTGGGCATGTTACTGGCAGTGCCTGTGACGGCTGTGCTGTTCATCCTGGGCCAGCGCTTGCTGGTGGACCCGGCCCGGTAAGAGGCTGTCTGGGCGTTCGGCGTTCGGCGCTCGGCGTTCGGGCATCGGTGCCCGCCGTGTGAGGGCCGCGAGCACGGGCGGCAGTTTTCGCAGGAGAAGCGCCGACCCTGTAGAACCTTATAAGGTTAGATGTGCTCCCTGACATAGCAGAAGTGGAGGAGACCGAACCACAAAAGGAGGAAGGCTGATGCGTGCTGAGGTAATCAACGTAGATGGGCTGACGATGATGGCAAAGTCCGACACCAACCACTGGGTGGTCATGGACACCACGAGAGAGGGGCAATCGGCCGCGGCGGCTACGCCCATGGAGACGTTTTTGTTCGGATTCGGCGGGTGTTTCTGCATGACTGTAAAGTCGCTTCTGCTCAAGAAGAGGCTTGCAGTAGAGAAGGTGTCGATGAGGATAGAGGCGGAGCGAGCGCCCGAGCCGCCCACTGTGTTCACGAGAATCGACGCTGTACTGCAAGTATCAGGCGCGAACGTGCGCGATTCCGACGTGGAATGGGCGGTTAACCTGGCGCACGAGAAATACTGCCAGGTGGGCGTGATGCTGGAGAAGGCAGCGCCTATCGACGTGAAGTGGGAGATCGTCGAGTAGGCCCGGTCCTTGCGACGGCGGCATCCGGCAGGCTCTAGGGGCAGACGGCCCGGCGGCGCCGCGGCGTGGCACGTAGACCATTGTGTGTGAACCGGCGTTATGATAAGGTGATTTGAGAATCGGCGACAGTCCGAGCGGGCGGTCGCCGCGGCGCATTCGATGCTGCTCTGGCCGTGCAAATGAGGTGTTACTAGTGAAGACTGACGAATTGAGGCAGGCCTATCTGAAGTTCTTTGAGTCCCGGGGGCACAAGATACTGCCGTCGGCATCGTTGATCCCGGCAGGCGATCCTACACTGCTGCTTACGGCTGCGGGAATGGTTCCGTTCAAGCCGTATTTCCTGGGCACTGCGAAACCAGACCACCTCCGCGCGACCACTTGCCAAAAGTGCGTGCGCACCGGCGACATCGAAAACGTGGGTCGAACCACGCGTCACGCCACGTTCTTCGAAATGCTCGGGAACTTCTCATTCGGCGACTACTTTAAGGCGGATGCCATCACCTGGGGCTGGGACTTTGTCACCCGGGTGCTTGGGTTCAACCCCGAGCAGCTTTGGATAACTATCTACCTCGACGACGATGAGGCGTTCGAGATATGGAACAAGACGGTGGGCGTGCCGGCCGACAGGATAGTCCGCAAGGGCAAGAAGGACAACTTCTGGGAGATCGGGGTCGGGCCGTGCGGCCCGTGCTCTGAGATACACGTCGACCGCGGCGCGAGCGTGGGTTGCGGGTCCGCCGATTGTGGCCTGGACTGCGACTGCGGCAGGTTCATAGAGATATGGAACCTGGTCTTCATACAGTATCACCGTGACGAGCAGGGCAACTACACACCGCTTGAGCACAAGGGGATCGACACCGGGATGGGGTTGGAGCGCGTTGCCGCCGTGCTGCAGAACGTGCCTACCATATTCGACACCGACGAGACCCGTGTCATACGCGACAAAGCGGCCGAGCTCGCCGGCGTCGCCTATGGCGAAGGCGGCCTGCCGGATATGGCGGTTCGAGTCATCACCGACCATGTCAGGGCTTCTGTGTTCATGGTGGGCGATGGGATCCTGCCGACTAACGAGGGCCGTGGATATGTGCTCCGTCGCCTCCTGCGTCGAGCAGCGCGTTACGGCAAGCTGATCGGCATCGAAGGCGTGTTCCTGCCCAAGGTGGCCGGCGTAGTCATAGACGTCATGCATAGCACATACCCCGAGCTCGCCGACGACTGCGAGCGCATCCTGCGCACGATACAGCTGGAAGAGGAGCGGTTCCTAGTCGCCCTGGATCAGGGGTCGGCAGTGCTTGAATCGGTAATTGCTCGTGTGCAGTCGGAGGGCGGGTCATGTGTGCCTGGGGCGGACGCATTTCGTCTGTACGATACATTCGGTTTTCCGTTTGAACTGACAGTGGAGATCGCCGGCGAACGCGGCCTCACCGTGGACCAGAGCGGTTTCGACGAGGCCATGGAGGCCCAGCGTGAGCGCGCGCGAGCGGCTCGCGGCGACAATGCGTACCTTGATGAAACGTCGGAGAGGTACCACGCGGCCATAGGCGAGGCGACTACCGAGTTTGTGGGTTACGATAGGCTGGCGGAGCAGGCTCGCGTCATCGCAGTGATCGGCGCGGACGGCCGAGCTGCGCAGGCGCTGTACCAGGGCGAACAGGGAGAGATCGTGCTGGACCGTACGCCTTTCTATGCCGTTTCCGGCGGTCAGCAGGCCGACACTGGAGTCATTGCGGCGGTCGAAGGCGGGCGCGAGGGCGACGCCGCGCAGGTACTTGGTGCAAGCAAGCCGCTGGGGGACGCTGTGGTGCATGCGGTGCAGGTGACCTGCGGCAGGCTGGCTGTGGGCGATGTTGTCACTGCCTCTGTGGACGAGGTGCGCCGCGCGGCGATACGCCGTAATCACACGGCGACACACCTGCTTCACGCAGCCCTCCGGCAGGTGCTGGGCTGTCACGTGCAGCAGGCTGGATCGCATGTGGATGACGAGCGCCTCCGGTTCGACTTCTCGCATTTCGAGGCGGTCGGTCCGGAGCAACTCGCCGACGTCGAACGGCTGGCGAACGAGTGGACTCTGGCCAACATCCCTGTGGATGTCAGCCTTGCCTCTTTGGACGAAGCGCACCGCATGGGCGCCATGGCTCTGTTCGACGAGAAATACGGCAACGTAGTGAGGGTCGTGCGCGTGGGCGATGTCAGCCTGGAGCTTTGCGGAGGCACGCATGTGGCTCGCACGGGCGATATCGGCATGATAAAGATAGTGTCGGAGGGCGGCATCGCAGCCGGAGTCAGGAGGATAGAGGCCGTTGCAGGCCTCGGGGCGCTTGACTTTGTGAACCGGACGCGGCGGACTCTGCGCGAAGTTGCCGATGTACTCAAGGTATCGGAAGGCTCTGTTGCCGATCGCGTTGATAGGCTCATGCAGGACCTGCATGACCAGGAGCGCGAGGTTCACCGTCTCACGCAGCGCTTGGCGGCCGGCAGTGTCGACTCCGTTGTCGCGGCGCGCGAGATGGTTGGGGATGTGGCTGTAGTGGCGGCGCCAGTGGAGGCGCCCGACCCCGAGAGCCTGCGGAGTCTGGCGGATCAGATTCGCGATAGGCTCGGCTCAGGAATAGTCCTGTTGGGCGCGGTGACCGGCGACAAGCTGGGATTCGTGGCATGCGTTACCCGCGACCTCGTTGAGCTGGGCTACAATGCCGGGGCCATCGTCCGGGAGGCTGCCCGCGCCGCAGGAGGCGGCGGAGGCGGCAGGCCCGATATGGCTCAGGCCGGCGGACGCGATGTGTCCAAGCTGGATGCGGCGCTGGCGGCAGGGGTGGACGCGGTGCGCGCGCGCCAGACGGCGCATTCGATATAGAGGCGGAGCATCCGGCGTCTTCATTATGTGAACACTATTACCAGCCCGAGGTGGTGTTTTCGATGAGTGGGCACTGGGATGAGACGGTCAAGTACCCTGCTCTGGGGGCGGAAGAGGTCACGCCGGTCAGAAAAGTGCTGACTGAGGTGACGGCCGCGCTGGTGGAGAAGGGCTACAATCCCGTCAACCAGCTCGTGGGTTACCTGCTCTCGGGCGACCCTACATACGTCACGAGCTACAAGGGCGCTCGCAATCTCATTCGCAAGGTGGAGCGGGACGAAATCATTGAGGAGCTGGTCCGAAGCTATCTGCGCAAGTAGTGGGTTGCGCAGGCATGTAGTGACCGCGGTCCTATTGACCGCGGTCTTGTCGGCCTGGGCAGCGACTGGTGGCTACTCGGCTGGAGGCCACCGGGACGCTGTCGCTGATCGCGATAGTCGCAGAGCCGTGGTGATACTGGCGGACGGTCTAGCGTGGCAGGATTGCCGAGCCCACGGAGGGCCCGCGCTTACCCGGTTTCTCTCGGCGGCCTCGGTCGGGTGTGCCAACGTTAGGACCGCGGACAGGGGAGACCCCCTCCTATCGGCTTGTGCAACGCTTGGGGCGGGGCGCAGAATGACCGCGCCTGAGTCGTCAGGGTACTGCCTGGGCCTGAGGGAGGTCTTTCAGGGCGAGGCGGCTGTCGACGTCTATCTTCGCCGGACGGGGCGGCTGCCGCCATGGGGTGACCTGAGCGGCGGCGGAGCAGACGGCGGGCTCTGTGCGACGGCGTCAGTCTGCATCGCCTGGCCTGAGCTTGAGCGGGCCAACGCCGAGTCATCTTATAGAGGACGGCCCGGTCTCGTGGGCGAGTCGCTTAGGCGCGCCGGCATGGCCTCTGCCGCAATCGGCAATTCTGACGACCGAGCGCTAGTGTGCCGGCCTGCCGTGCTCATCGCTACGGATGCCCGCGGCACGACGCCATGGGCGGATGTCGGCCGCCATACGGTCGCAAGCGACCCACACGCTCCTTTCGGAATGGTGTGCGATGTCCGTGCCATGGCCGAAGCCGCAGCGACCGCGTTTTCGATGGAGACTGGGACGGCCAGCGCGACACCGACTGCCAGCGCGACCCCGACTGCGAGCGCGACAGTCGCGGCCGCGGAAACCGCGATGGACGCTGAGGCCATGCCTGCCACTGCTGCGGTAGTGCTGGACATGGGAGACTTCGCCCGCCTGCGAAGGTACGCGGTCAACCTGTCGCCCGAAGCCTACGATGCGCAGCTGGGGCTGTGTTACGAACGCCTGGATGCGCTTCTAGTAGAGCTGGAGCGTTTTCTCGGGCCCCCCTCCGAGCGGCTGGCTTACTTTCTGGTTTCGCCCTCTTCCGAGTCGGGGTTGGCGCCGGTGGCCGTCGCCGGCTGGTCGTACGGCGCCGGTCTGCTTACGAGCCCCACTACGCGCAGGGCGGGCCTTGTGACTAATCTGGACATCGCCCCGACGATCCTTGCCGGGCTCGGTGTCGACCCGGCCTGGGAATGCGACGGCGCTGTCATGGCGCAGGCGCCGGGAGCGGCGGGCAGCATGGGCGCGGCGCCGGGTTCGGCAGGCGAGGCAGGCGCGGCAGATGAGCCTGGCGGAATAGCGGATAATGTGGCGCGGGCGATGCTCATGGAGCAGACGCTTGCCCTGGCGGCACAGGCGCGCGGACCTGTACTTCGGCTGTTCATTGGGCTTCTTGTCGTGGCGGTCTTTGGCCTGCTCGGAGTGCTCGTGTTCAGGAGCCGCGCACCCAAATGGGCGATGCGGTCAGTGCGAGTGCTACTCGTTGCGGCAGGCAGCGCGCCCCTCGTGCTGTTGACGGAGGCGATGGCCCGGGCCCGAGGTACAGCTGCATCCTCCATCCTGCTCATAGCGGGGTGCGCAGTAGTGGCGCTTCTTGCGGTGCGCGTGTTCGGTTCGGCCATGTGGTCGGTCGTGGTCCTCAGCGGAGTGACTGCTGTCGTGATCGCCGCGGACGCGCTCACCGGGGGAAGGCTCGCGTCCACAAGCCTCTTGGGCCATTCGGCCGTTCTCGGCGCGAGGTACTATGGAATCGGCAACGAGCTCATGGGCGTGTTCGTGGGGTCGGCGGCGGTGACCGGAGCGGGTCTATCCCGCATGACCTGGCTGAGCGCAACGGCAGCAGCGATGGCCATGGTGATGCTGGGGCACCCCTGGATAGGCGCCAACTTCGGCGGTATGGTCTCGGCCGCCGTTACCTCGGCGGTGATTGCGATCATGGCCGTCAGGCGTCGCCCGCTCGCAACCGGCTCGACTCGCTTTCGCCATGCGCGCCTGTTTGCTCTGGCCGGCGCCTGCCTCGCCGCATTGGGCGCCTCGGCTGCGCTGATACTGTGGGACGCGCATAGTCCAAACGCGTCTCACATCGGACGGGCCTGGCGCGCCTTGACGCAGCACGTTGGAGGTTCCGGACAATTGGCAGCGATAATCATGCGCAAGCTGGCTATGAACGTCCGTCTGCTAAGATACACAGCCTGGACGCAGGTGCTCATCGCGTTCCTGGTCATCTTGGGGGCTATGGTAGCCGGCGCGCACGGCGTCTTTCAGCGTTTCAGACGCGACCATCTTAGTCTGTACGATGCACTCATGGGAGGTCTTGCGGGAGCGCTGGCCGCGATGGTGGTGAACGATTCCGGCGTAGTAGCCTGCGCCACGCTGGCGATGATGCCGACACTGGCCATCCTCGGGTATGCCGCCGACGAGCTCGTGGGGCGGCGCGCGGCGCTTGGCAGTGACTGAAGGTGATTGGTTTTGGACATTCGGGAACTAGGCCTCACAGGGATACGGGTGTCGCGGCTCTGCCTGGGAACACTGACTATGGGTCCTCTTCAGGCCGACATCGGGGTAGAACGCGGCGCCGATCTCATCCGGCATGCCGTCGACATGGGCGTCTTCTTCTTTGATACTGCTGAGTTGTACGGAACATACGGACATCTTCGGAAAGCGATGCAGGGGATGGCGCGGGAGTCAGTTGTGATCGCGTCGAGGTGTTACGCCTACACCTACGACGGCATGCGCCGCAGTCTGGAGCGAGCGCTCACTGAGCTGGGAACGGACTATATCGACATCTTCGGCCTGCACGAGCAGGAAAGCCGTCTTACACTGAGAGGGCATGCCGACGCTATCCAGTGCCTTCTTGACGCGAAACAGGAGGGGCTGATACGTGCAACATGCGTCTCCACACACACGGTTGAGGTCGTCAGGGCTGTATCGGGAATGCGAGAAATAGATGTAGTACACCCCATTTTCAACAAGCGCGGGATTGGTATAATAGATGGGAGCCCGGCTGAGATGGCGGATGCGATCCAGGCGGACGACCGCAGAGGGGTTGGCGTATACAGCATGAAACCCCTCGGAGGTGGGCATCTATTTAGGGAGGCGCCTGAGGCCATACGATGGGTGATGGGCCACGACTCGGTGCACTCGATGGCGATCGGCGCCAAGAGCTGCGATGAACTGGACGCGGATATCGCCATCGCGTCAGGTGTGGAGGTGCCGAGTGAAGTCCTTCGATACCTTGCAGGAGAAAAGCATCTGCTCATAGAAGAGTGGTGCTCAAAGTGCGGAGCCTGCGTTGAGTCCTGCAGTCACGGCGCACTCAAACTTGGCGCCGGGCGGGCGGAAGTAGATGCGAATAAGTGCGTGCTCTGCGGCTACTGCGTCGCTTACTGCAGGGACTTTTGCATAAAGGTGGTCTAGGAGGGCACAGTTTGGTTCGAATTGGGCTCGATGTCGGGGAGGCCCGAATCGGCGTCGCCGTCAGCGACGAGCTGGGCCTGGTGGCGTCCCCTCGCACAGTCATCCACAGCAGAGGGTGGGGCAGCGACATTGCCCGGGTGGGCGAGTTGGCCTCAGAGGTGGGGGCCGGTGAGATCGTAGTGGGCCTTCCGGTGAACATGAACGGCACACTAGGTCCGGCGGCCGCGAGAGTCGAGGATTTCTGTTGTCGACTCCGTGAGCGCGTATCAATTCCGGTCGTGACGTGGGATGAGCGCCTGAGCACTGCCCAAGCATCGAGAGTCCTAATACAGGCCGATCTGTCGCGCAAACGACGGCGCGATGTTGTCGATAAAACAGCCGCTGCGATCATACTCCAGGCTTACCTTGATAACCTGGCGTCGCGGAGCTGACCTATCGCCACTGCCACGATTGGCGTTTAGTGCGGGCACGGCCCGCAGGCATTTGCCTCAGAAGGCTGCGAAGGGGATATCATGTTGCCTTGGCAGACCAAATAGGGCCAGATTGGAGTGATCAGCATGCCAGACGAGGAGAGCATCATTACGCTCGTAGAAGAGGATGGCAAAGAGCGCGACTACGCAATCGATGAGATCATTGAGATTGACGACGCCAAGTACGCTGTGCTCATTCCCGTAGACTGCTTCGAGGAAGACGAAGATGGGATCTGCGAGGAAGCCATCATCATGAAGTACGAAGTCGACGACAAGGGCGATGAGTACCTTAGCGACATCGAGGATGATGAGGAGTACGAGCGGGTCATCGAGGCTCTTGAAGCGTTCGAAGAGGACGACTATGACTACGACGATGACGATGAGGACGAGGATGACGACGACGACGAGGAGGAGTTCTAGTCTCGTCTACCCAGTTTCCATCCGTCCCTTTCTATGCCTGGCTGACGAAGGCCCCCTGCGTGGGGGCCTTCACGGTTGATCGGGAGACGTTGCGTCGGCGGACCGCCCCTCGGATCGCGGAGCGCGGCGACCACCGCCGACGTCGGCGGGCCTACGCCCTGTGGGTACGGTTTTGAGACCTCTACTACACCCAGATTGGCGAGGAGTCCGGAATCGATCTGCGAACGGCAGTGAAGTGCTGCAGTAATGTGCCGCCGGCAGAGAGTAGGAATTCCCACACGCGTCCCGGGCGCTGCCTTTCCCGGGCGTTGCCCTTCCTTGCGCTGGGCCTTCCAGCGACCTATAATGGGTAATGGTTCATGGCACTTCTTAAGCTGCGATTGGCGAGGTGAGGGGGCCCATGGGCGACGCCAGCAAGGCCAGCACGAACCGGGCGCAAGGCGGATCCGCAGCACGTGGATCCGCAGCACGTGGATCGGGGACGTGTGGATCCAGGATACATGGATCTACGACAGGTGGATCAGGCCCAACTCCGGCAGGCCGATCCGGGATAGACCGCCGGCCAAGGGGCCGGTTGGGCCTGGCCGCCATGGCTCTGGCCGCCATCGTATTGGCGGCGACAGGGCTTGCTTTGCTTGTTGCCAGTGGGTTGTTTGTGGCGGGACATCGCGGGGAGAGGGTAGTTGTATCCATACCCGAGCGAACGCCCGCATCGCAGATCGCCGCGATTCTGCAGCGCGAGGGGTTGATCAGCTCGGAACGCCTCTTCAAACTGGCAGTGCGCGCGTCTGGGAAGGCATCGTCGCTCAAGTCGGGCCAGTATGAGTTTATCCGCGGCGACAGCATGGTATCAATAATCGAGCGCATATCGTTGGGCAGGGTAATGACGATCAAGATTACGGTGCCCGAGGGGATGACTGCGAAGCAGGTAGCGAAGCTCATGGGAGATCGTGGGTTGGCGTCGGAGGATGACATGATTGTGCTGATCGATAACCCCCCAGAGCAAGTGCGTACCGGTTTTCCATTCATTCCTGAAGGCGCGTCTCTCGAAGGCTATCTCTTCCCCGACACCTATGAGTTTGCCAGCGGTGTAGGTGCAACAAAGGTCATCCGAACCATGCTGCGACGGTTCGAGAATGCAGCGCAGGCGGCGCTGAACGCCGCAGATGCGACTACGACTGAGACTACGGCTGCAGATGGGACTGCGACTGAGCCCAGGGCCGCCGGCGGTGGTCAACTGCCAAGTGGCCTCACGCAGCGGGAGGCGCTCATTCTCGCCTCGATTGTGGAGCGGGAAGCGAGGATCGAGTCTGAACGGCCAATCATTGCAGGGGTTTTCCTCAACCGGCTGGACCGTTCGATGCCGCTGCAGAGCTGTGCGACTGTTCAGTACATTCTGCCAGCTACAAAGGAGCGTCTCCTGAACAAGGACTTGGAGATAGAGTCGCCTTACAACACCTACCTAGTGGCCGGTCTGCCTCCGGGGCCCATATGCAATCCTGGCTTGGCATCGATCCGAGCGGTGCTTGAGCCTGAGCCAGGCGATTATCTCTATTTCGTGGCATCCAGTGATGGAAGCCACGTATTCAGCCGAACCTATAGCGAACACCTGCATGCCAAGGCCGGGATCGAAAGGGAGGCCAGGCTGAGCAGACAGGCAGGCAGATAGCGAAGAACCAGGGGGAAGCACTTCATGACCAGAGACGTACTAGTCGTAGGCATAGCCGGCGGATCCGGATCGGGCAAGACCACGGTGGTGAGGGCGATATCTGAAGCTTTCGGCAACGCCGTGGCTGTGCTGGAGCATGACGCTTACTATCGCGACCAGAGCCGCCTCAGCTTGGAGGAGAGACTGAAGACCAACTACGACCATCCCTTCGCTTTCGATACCGACCTCTACATCGACCACGCAAAGCAGCTCATCGGCGGGCGGGAAGTAGAACGGCCGGTCTACTCCTTCGAGTCGTATACGCGCACTTCCGACACGGTGTGCGTGCCGCCGGCCGGCGTCCTGATACTCGAGGGCATTCTGGTCCTTGAGGACGCGCGCATCCGAGAACTGATGGACATCAAGGCTTTCGTCGACGCCGACCCGGACGTACGCTTCATTCGTAGGCTGATGCGGGACGTCCAGGAGCGGGGCAGGACTCTCGAGTCAGTGGTGGATCAGTATCTCAACGTCGTGCGTCCCATGCATTTGCAGTTCGTGGAGCCCACCAAGAGATACGCCGACGTGATCATCCCCGAGGGAGGTTTCAACAGGGTGGCGATCGAGCTTCTCATCGCTCGTCTCAAGTCGGCTGTGTAGGTCCTTGTAAGTCCTTGTAGGTCCGTGTAGGGCAGTGTACGCCCGCGCGGGCGCCCTGTGGCCGAAGCAATTCTTCGCCGGAACCACTCACCGAAAACAGCCTCCGCTCGCTCCACGCAAGCCCCAGGCCATCAGCGGGCAGAATACTGCCGGGAGTTGCGTACGCGCTGCGCACTAGCGGAGGGACTGCCGCCGATGAATCGCCGTCCAGCTCGCGAATCCGGAGGGCTTGCCGTAGTGCAGGCCGCCATCATCACGTGTTTCCTCGTCCTTCTCGGGCGGTGCGCCTGGATTGCGCTGGTTAACGGCCCTGATTACGCTGTGCGTGCCGTGCAGCAGCGCTCAGTCGATGTTGTGGTCGCGCGCGCCCGGGGGCAGGTATTTGATAGAGACATGCACGTTCTCGCGGGTACGCCGGACGGACTTGCTTCCTCGTGGCCGCAAAGAGCTGTTGTAGTGGTGTTTCCATCGCTTGTTTCGGGGCAGGACGAGGCCCTGCATCGTCTGGATGAACTCATCCCTGGCCCGGGGGTATGCGCCGGAAACCCGCGCGCAGTCAGTCTTTCCCCAGCGGCCTACGCCGAGGTCGAAGCGATCGCCTGCGCCGTGCGGGGGATTGTCCCCCTGTCGCTTCCGTCACGCTACTCCGGGCTGGCGTCGCATGTAGTGGGAGATATCGAAGCCTCCTACGACTGGGCGCTTGACGGTGGTGATGCCCGCGAGGCCGTGCGGCTCATGTGCGACGCACGCGGGCAGGAAATACCGGGCCTCGGCGCGCGCAGGCTGGCCCTGGGGCAACCTGCCGGCTGGGCGAGGTTGGCGGTCGAATCGGGCCTTCAGGCGTGCGTTGAGGAAGCTCTGGACAGCCGGGCGCCGGGGATGGCCGGAGCGGTAGTGGCGATGGATCCATGGACCGGCCAGGTGCTCGCCATGGCATCGCGACCTACCTACAACCCGGATGATATGGCTAGCAGCCTCACGCAGCGAAATGCACCCATGATCAACCGGGCCGTCCGTCCGTACTATCCGGGCTCGGTCTTCAAAGTGGTCATAGCGGCGGCGGCCCTATCTACAGGGGCAAAGAGCCCTGACTCCGTCTACACCGACACCGGCAGCATAGAAGCCGGGGGACACACCTTCAGCTGCCACGCGCGGGAACGCGGCGGACACGGAGATATCACCTTCCAGGACGCGCTCATCCATTCGTGCAACACGTCCTTCATAGACGCGGCTATGCGGCTTGGCGCCCAACCCATACTGGATTTCGGCCGCGCGCTGGGAATCGGCGATCCTGACGTGGCCAGTGCGGTGCGCCTCCCAGGCAGTCTCACTGGCGTACTGCCGCACAGTCGAACCCGGCTGGGGCCGGCTGATTTGGCCAACTTGGCACTTGGGCAATCGCTGGTGCAGATGACCCCACTCGAGGCCGCGGTGATGATGTGCGTGGTCGCCAATGGAGGTATGGCGTGCCGACCTGAGCTGGTGCTAGAAGCGTGCGGGCCTGATGGCCGGCGAGTGACCCGCGTGCCCTCCACGCCGTCGCTGCCGCCGCAGGCCCTGGGTGATCGCGTCCTCCGGGCCGATGTAGCCGCGGCGCTTCGGGAGATGTTGGCCGGGGTGGCGTCGCGCGGAACTGCCAGCGCCGTGCTGGGCGGCATGGACGTGGCGGGCAAAACCGGCACTGCGCAGACCGGGCGGGTGGACGGGTCCGGAACTCCGATTTTCAACGCCTGGTTTGTGGGGTTTGCTCCAGTTGAAACGCCGCGGCTGGTGGTGGCCGTACTCATTGAAGGGCCCGAGTCAGGCGCCGCTTCCGCCGCTCCGATTTTCGGAGACATCTGCGAATACGCCATTGGCGGGGCGCGCGGACGTGCACGATGAAGCCATCCGTCTCATAAGCTGAGTCTGTATCACAAGACGGAGGTGGCGCATTGTGATCGCAAGCGGCCTGCTTGCTCTGGCGTCTTTGCTGGCCAGGGGCATCATGCTCCTGCACGCGCACGTCTCGGGGGGCGGCGCCTTCCCGCCGCCGCTGTCGGAAGAGGAGGAGCGGGAGGCGCTGGAGCGGAAGGAGGCAGGCGACGAGTCCGCCCGCGCTGTGCTGGTCGAGAGAAACCTGCGTCTCGTGGCGCATGTAGTCAAGAAATACGATGTGGTGGGCGAGGACACTGACGACCTGATCTCCATCGGCACAATCGGTCTGATCAAGGCGATCAACACCTTTGACCGTCACAAGAAAACGAGGCTAGCCACATACGCCGCACGCTGCATCGAAAACGAGATCCTTATGCATTTGCGGTCAGGGCGGAAAAGCCGGGGCGAGCTGTCGCTGTACGACCCAATCGGATCCGACAAGGAAGGCAACGAGATCGTGCTGATGGATGTGCTCACCCAGGAGGGCGACACCGTGGCGGAGGTGGTGGAGTCACGAGTGGAGCAGGAACGCCTCGCCCGGAAACTAGCGGAGCTGACGCCCAGGGAACGGCGTGTTCTGGAACTCCGGTTCGGCATGGGCGAATACGCCCGCCAGACTCAGCGCGAGATCTCCAAGGCGCTCGGGATCTCGAGGTCGTACGTGTCGCGGATAGAGAAGCGAGCTCTGGCAAAACTGCAAAAAGAGATGTACAGGTAGAGGGCGACGCGGCAACCTTCGCGCTCCTCCTACGCCCAATTACCCAGACAGGCTGGGGTACGTGGTATAATGAACCGTGGCGAGAGGAGGAAGACAGCCCTGATTCAGCCAGACATGCGTGTAAGAGGCGTGTGGGAGATAGACCTGGACGAGCTGTCGAGGCGCGGCGTCGCCGGCATCATCGTGGATATCGACAACACCATTGCCCCGTGGGGAGCCTACGATCTCTCCGAGCCCGTCGCCGAATGGCTCGAGAGGGCCAAAAACCGCGGGTTCGGCCTCTGCCTGCTCACCAACAATTACCGTTCGCGCGCGGACTGGTTTGCTCGCGCCCTTGGGCTGCCTGTTGTGTGCGGGTGGGTCAAGCCGTGGCGGTGGGGATACCGCCGCGCCATGCAGATCCTGGGCACCCATCCGGGTTCTACAGCAATGGTGGGCGACCAGCTGTTCACCGACATCCTGGGCGCGAGGCGCCTGGGAATACACGCAATCCTGGTGTCGCCCTTGAGCGACAGCGAACTTCCTCACACCCGTCTGAAACGGCGGATCGAACGATTCCTCCTGGGCAGGAGGGACGATAGCTGATGGCGGCCAGATATGCGCAGATCGTCGTGGATGTGCCTGTCCGTCGGGTAGACAAATGCTACGATTACCTCATACCGGACCGGCTCGAGGCCCGAGTGGTACCAGGCTCGCGTGTGCTGGTCCCATTCGGGGCACGGAACGTGGAGGGGTTTGTGGTATCGCGGTCGGCGGAGCCTGCAGTGGATAGTGTCAGGGAGATCATCGACTGCGTCACAGACGCTCCCGGGGTGCCGCGCGAATTGCTGCAAGTGGCGGAATGGATGGCCGATACATACGTTTGCCTGCTTATAGAGGCCCTGAGAGCCATGGTCCCCTCGGGCACACGGGTTGAGTCTTCAGTGATCGTGCGCCTTGTGGGCTCTGAAGACGATGCTAGGCGAGCCAAGATAGACGCCGCAGCGCGCAGGGTTCTCAACTATCTGGCGGAGTGTGGGGGCAGTGCCGCGCGGGACGAGATCGCCGCTGCCTTGGAGATGACTACCGTGTCGCGCCACGTGGCCGCGCTGGCCCGGGCCGGATTGGTCGAGGTAGACACGGAATGGGAACGTCCGAAGGTGCGCGCGCGCCGCGTGAGAGCATTCCAGGTTGCCCAGTCGGCGGGCGACCCCGGCGCCCTAGCTCTGCGACTGGCCGAATCGAGCCCTGCACAGGCTGCGATAATGCGAGTGTTCGCGTCGGATCTGCCTCGAGCAGTCGACGGCGGTTTCGACGAAACCGACACTGGCCGAGTAGGCGCCGATGCCGATGCCGATGCGGGCGTACAAGCTATCCCCGCTATCCCCCGGGGTGAACTACTCAAACGCGCAGGCTGCTCTGGATCGGCTCTGGATGCCCTAGTGCGTGCGGGGTTGCTCCACCCTACCGAGGTCGTGGCCTCGCGATCGCCGATGGAAGGGTGGTTGGCGGGCCGCGCGCCTGCGCCCGTGCCTGTGCCTGCGCCTGCACTCGAGCTTACCCGCGACCAGGAGCGCGCGGTGGAACGCGTCACCGCGCGGATAGACTCAGGCGGCGGGGTCGTTGTGCTGCACGGGGTGACGAGCTCCGGCAAGACCGAAGTCTACCTGCGCGCTTTCGAGCACGCGCTTGCCCGAGGCAGGCGCGGGATACTGCTCGTCCCGGACATTGCGCTCACTCCTCAGATGGTGGACAGGGTAGTGGCAAGGTTCGGCCCCGAGCGAGTGGCGGTGCTTCACAGCGCCCTTGGCGCGGGCGAGCGCCTGGACGAGTGGGAGCGAGCCCGAAGGGGCCAGGTGGACATCGTTGTTGGGGCCAGGTCCGCGGTGTTCGCGCCCGTGCCGTCGCTTGGGCTCATAGTGGTGGACGAGGAGCACGATGGCTCATACAAACAAGACGAATCGCCGCGCTACCATGCACGCGATGTCGCGGTGTTCAGAGCGGAACGTGTCGACGCAACGGTAGTGCTTGGCTCGGCGACACCATCCCTTGAGACATACAGTAGGATCGAATCGGGCGAGTACGAGGTGATCGAGCTTCCCAGGCGCATCGACGACCGACCAATGCCCGACGTGGCCGTGGTGGACATGCGGTCCGAGCTGAAGGCGGGGAACCGCACTATCTTCAGCCGTCTTCTGAAGGCTCGTATTGAGCAGACGCTTGACCGCGGGCAGCAGGCGATCCTCTTCATGAACAGGCGCGGGTTTTCTACATTTGTCCTGTGCAGAGAGTGTGGTCACGTGATGACCTGCCCACACTGCGATGTTTCGCTGACGCTCCACGGCTCGGGGTCGCGCCGGTCTGAGCTGGTATGTCATTACTGTAACCACACAGAACGCGCCCCTGATGTCTGTCCGTCGTGCGGCGGCACGCATATCCGGTATTTCGGCGCCGGCACCGAGCGGATCGAAGACGAGGTCAAGAAGTCCTTCCCCGAAGCGCGAGTCGCGCGCATGGATGTTGACACCACGCGGCGCAAAGGGGCGCACCGGGCGATACTCGGTGCGTTCAGGGCCGGGCACACCGACATTCTTGTGGGAACACAGATGATTGCCAAGGGTCTGGATTTTCCCAATGTCACTCTGGTGGGGGTGGTGTCGGCCGACACTGCCCTGAATCTGCCCGATTTCAGGGCGGCGGAGCGGACTTACCAGCTCATTTCGCAAGTTGCCGGCAGGTCGGGTCGTGGGGACGCCCCCGGGACTGTGGTTGTGCAGACCTATAGCCCGGAGCATTACAGCATCGTGGCGGCAGCGTCCCACGATTATCGGGCATTCTATGAGGCTGAGATTGCGTCAAGGCGAGAGGCAGGATATCCGCCCGCCCGCCAGATGGCCCGGATTCTCCTCAGAGGGATTGACGAATCGGCCACTGCGCGCTACGCGGGGGTCATCGCCCGGGCCTGCCGTGAGCTTAGCTGCGTGTCAGACGGCACTGTCGAAGTGCTTGGCCCGGCGCCGGCGCCCATTCCCCGGATTGCCGGGAAGTACCGATGGCATCTGCTGCTCTTGTCCGGGAATCCCAAGGCGCTTCGCGAGGCGGCCAAGGCAGGATGCGCCGCGCGTGAGGCGGGACGCGGTGTAGGCGGCGCAGGCGGGATCACGGTGAGCCTCGACATTGAACCGTCGGCAGTTCTGTGATCCGCGGTTTGTGATGGGCCGCTTTGTGATTCGCGGTTTTGCGATTCTGCACGGCGCCCATTGATGCGCTATAATGTAGCAAGGCAACATACCATTTTGGGAGGCAACTCTGTTGATTCTGGAGATACGCAAGGATGGCGATCCGGTGCTTCGCCAAGAGTCCGCGCCGGTGGCTGTGATCGACGATAGAATGCGCCAACTGGCTGCCGACATGCTGGAGACCATGTACAACGCTCCAGGGGTGGGGCTGGCTGCGCCGCAGGTGGGCGTGGCGGTCCGGCTCATAGTTGTAGATGATGGCTCAGGGCCTCACACGCTCTTCAATCCCCAGGTGGTGTCGCGCCGGGGAGAGGTGTGCGAGGAGGAAGGATGCCTGTCAGTTCCGGGGATGGTCGGGAAGGTCAGGCGGGCTGCCCAAGTGGAAGTAGAAGCGTATGACAGGGCGGGCAGGAGAGTCCTGGTGCGCGGCGACGATTTGCTGGCGATAATCCTTCAGCATGAAACCGACCATCTCGACGGGGTGCTCTTCACCGACAAGGCGGAGAGCCTGAGGCGTGCCGAGAAGGCTGGCGAGAACCACGAGTCGGAAGCGGAGGGCGAGTAGCCGTTGCGAGTGGTGTTCATGGGCACTCCCGAGTTTGCCGTGCCCACTTTGAAAGCTCTGGTTGACGCGGGGCATGATATCCTGTGTGTCGTCACACAGCCCGACAGGCCTGCCGGACGCGGGCATAAGCTTGCGCCCCCTCCTGTGAAGGCCGCGGCGCTCGCGAGAGGGTTGCGAGTCCTGCAACCGGAGAAGGTGCGGGCGTCAGGTTTTGTGCAGGCCATGCGCGAACTCGCGCCGGACGTAGTCGTAGTGGCCGCCTTCGGCCAGAAGATCACCTCAGAGCTTCTGGAATTGCCTGCTCACGGGTTCGTGAACGTTCATCCGTCGCTGCTGCCGCGATACAGGGGCGCCGCGCCCGTGGAGCGTTGCTTGCTCAACGGGGACTCCATGACCGGAGTGACCATCATGTACATGGACGAAGGATGGGACACGGGCGACATAGGCATTTGCCGGGAGTTCGCGGTGCCTCGCGACCCCTGCGCCAGCGCCGGATGGCTTGGCGAGTCGCTGGCCCGCATAGGCGCGGAACTGATGGTTCGGTTTCTTCGTTTGCTCGAAGAGGGGCGAGCTCCCCGCATTGCACAGGATCACTCCATGGCCAGCTACGCGCCGAAGATCTCTCGAGATGAGTTGGAGATAGACTGGCGCCGCAGCGCATCGCAGCTGTTCGACACAGTGCGAGGGCTGGCGCCCGACCCAGGCGCGCGCACTACGCTAGACGGACAGCAACTGCGAGTGCTGTGCGTGCGCGAGCTGGGCAGGGAAGAGGCGCAGCCCCAACCTGGATCTGAGCTGCGGCCGGCGCAGGGGTTGGAACCTGGGCAACCACTGGAGCAACCACTGGAGCAACCACTAGAGCAACCACTAGAGCAGCCACTGGAGCCAGGAACGATACTGCTCGGACCAGGCGGCAGTGTGGCAGTGGCGTGCGGCGAGGAAGGCCGCGACAGGATTGCGCTCGAGGAAGTGCAACCTTCAGGTAAGCGCCGCATGACCGGGGCGGAGTTCGCCCGTGGGCGGCGCATCGACACAGGCGCCCGGCTGGGCGGTTGATGGTGTGTGCAATCGAAGCAGCGTCTCGGCGAAACCGGGCTGCGCAAGGTTCGTCCCACTGATCTCGTAGATAACGTTGGGAGGTGACGCGGATGATGTACCCATTCTACTATGATCCCACTTACATTCTGGTGTTGCCGGCGTTCATCTTTGCACTGTACGCGCAGGCGCGGGTGCAGTCTGCCTTCACAAGGGGCATGAACATCCGCTCCCACGCGGGAGTTACCGGCGCTCAGGTGGCCAGCAGGCTTCTGGCGGACCGCGGCGTGGATGTGTCGGTTGAGCAGATCGGCCGACCCATGGGAGACCACTTCGACCCGCGCAGCGGCGTGGTGCGTCTGTCGCCGCAGGTCTACTCGGGAACGTCCGTAGCCGCATTGGCGGTGGCCGCGCACGAGACAGGTCATGCCATGCAGCACAGCGAGGGGTATGCTCCGCTTTCGGTCAGGGAAGCTATTCTGCCCGTGGCGAGCTTCGGCTCCACAATGGCTCTGCCTCTGTTCATACTGGGCATGATCCTGGGCAGCCCCCAGATAAGCCGATTCCTAATGACTCTGGGGATATGGCTGTTTGCCGGGGCTGTGGCGTTCCAGATCGTGACGTTGCCGGTAGAGTACAACGCCAGCCGCCGTGCACTCGCGATGCTTGCAGACGGCGGCTACATTACCGACGCCGAAGCGCCCCAGGTGAAAAACGTGCTGAATGCTGCCGCACTGACGTATGTGGCGGCTGCGGCCGTTGCCCTGACTCAGTTGCTGCGACTCCTGGTGCTCAGGGGCAGCCGGCGTGACTAGGCGTCCCGATTTCCGCAGAGCCTCGGCAAGCGGCAGGGACCTTGCCACAGAGATCGTCTACACCTGCGACCAGGACGGTGCGTTCGCGCACGCCGCCTGGTCGCGTGCGTTGTCGGGCAGGAATCCTGATCCGCGCGAGCGCCGCCTCGGAATGGAGCTGGCCTTCGGCTCGATACGCCGAAAGAAGACTCTGGACTGGTGCATAGCCAAGGCGGCCGGGCGCTCGATTGAAGATATCGACCCTCTGGCTCGCTCGGTGCTACGCGTCGGCGTCTATCAGCTCCTCTTCATGTCGCGCATCCCGGCCCATGCGGCTGTATCGGAGGCCGTTGAGTCTGCCCGCCGGCTGGGGCATCCGGGCATCGCCGGATTCGTCAACGCAGTGCTCCGGCGCATTGCCTCGCCCCGGTTCGACCCGGGCTATCCCGATCCGGCCGACGAGCCTGCGAAATCACTCGGTGTCACGTTGTCCTATCCTGAGTGGCTTGTGGAATCATGGATCGGCGAGTTCGGGCCGGAGACTGCGGCGCGCATGCTTGAAGCGGGCAACCAGGCGCCGGCCGTAGTGCTGCGCGCCAATACTCTGCGAGTGAGCCGTGACGAGCTTGCCGAAAAGCTGGGCAGGCTGGGCGGCGCGGCGCCAACGGGCACCGATGTGAACGCCGGCGCGACCGCGGGAGTCGCGACCCAGCCCGGGCTGTACGCGCCTGAGGCGCTGTGGATAGTGGGCCCGCTGGAGTCGGTAGAATCGTTGCCGGGGTTTCGAGAAGGGCTCTTCTCCGTGCAGGACGAGAGTTCGATGCTGGTTGCGCACGTGATGGGCCGCCCTCGTCTTGTCATAGATTCCTGCGCCGCTCCGGGAGGTAAGGCCACGCACATTGCCGAGCTTGCGCGTGATGAGGCTCGGGTTGTCGCGTGCGACGTGTCGGCGCGCAAGGTGGCCCTGATCAGCGAATCCGCGCGGCGGCTGGGGCTTCGATCAGTGGAAGCCGTCGAGTGCGATGCCCGTGAGCTGCCGGCGGAGTGGGCGGGGAAGGCAGATGCGGTGCTGGTAGACGCGCCATGCGCCGGGCTTGGCGTTCTGGCCAGGCGCGCCGACGCACGCTGGCGCAAAGAGCCGGACGATGTAGTGCAGCTGGCGCGATTGCAGTCGGAGATCTTGAGCGCCGCGGCTGCGTGTGTCGCTCCGGGCGGCGTGCTTGTCTACAGCACGTGCACCGTGGGGAGGGCGGAGAATGCCGACCAGGCAGAGGCGTTTCTTCAGAACCGCCCCGACTTCCGCCCCTCGCCACTGGCGCCTCACATGCCGTCCGACGCAGCTAGGGCCCTGTGCGATGGAGACTCGCACATGCTGCAGTTGCTGCCCGGGATTTCGGGAACCGACGGTTTCTTCATGGCGCGTTTCGTACGGCTTCCCGCATAGGTACATACCGGGCGAAACCCGCGGTCAGGAAAACCCCAGCGGGGCCGGCTGACAGAACCTTAGTAAGCCCGGGCGAAGTACACCCAGGTGTCGGTATCCTTCCCGCAGCGAACACACTTCCCCGGCCTGGGCGATCTGCCCATGGGCATGCACCTTATCGTGGCGCCGGTCTCTTCCTTGATGGAGGCCTCGCAGGCCTGGTCACCGCACCACGGGGCGTCCATGAATCCGCGGCGCGTTTCCAATATCCCCTTGAACGCGTCGTAGTCCTCAACAACCCGCGTATTGTCCTCCACGAAACTCCTGGCTTTCAGGTAGAGTCCCTTCTGTACGTCATCAAGCATGTTCGTAACGGCCGTCTCCAGGCCGTCCATTGGCGTCGCCGTCTTCTCGCCTGTGTCGCGGCGCACCAGAATTACCTGCCCTGCTTTGAGATCGCGTGGGCCGATCTCCAGTCTGATTGGCACGCCTTTGAGTTCCCATTCGTTGAACTTCCAGCCCGGGGAGTACTCCTCGCGGCAATCGGCCTCGACGCGGCATACCTTTGAAAGCCTTTCCCGAATATCTCCCACCGCCGACAGGACGACCTCCCGAGACGAACCAGTCAGAATGGGGACAATGACTACCTGCACCGGCGCGACTTTCGGAGGTAGGGCCAGCCCGCGCTCGTCGCCGTGGACCATGATGATCCCGCCGATCAGCCGGGTTGACACTCCCCACGATGTCTGCCACACATGCTTAAGCTCATTGTCTTCATCCAGGTACGTGATATCGAGCACTTTTGCGAAGTTCTGGCCCAGGTTGTGCGATGTCCCGGCCTGAAGCGCCCTGCCGTCGGTCATGAGGGCTTCGACGCAGTAAGTGCGAACGGCGCCCGCGAACTTCTCGCGCTCGGTCTTCTGCCCGGCCACGACCGGTATGGCCAGATCCTCACTGAGGAACTGCCTGTAGACCTCGAGTATCTTGAGGGTCTCTTCCTCGGCTTCCTCGGCAGTGCGGTGGCACGTGTGCCCCTCCTGCCAGAGGAACTCCGAGGTTCGCAGAAACAGGCGCGTGGTCTTCTCCCATCTGACTACATTGGCCCACTGGTTGATGAGCACGGGCAGGTCGCGCCATGACTTGATCCATTTCGCGTACATGTGCCCGATCACCGTCTCTGACGTTGGCCGAACTACCAGCGGCTCAGGGAGTTCTTCATTGCCCGCTTTTGTCACCCATGCCACTTCGGGCGCAAACCCCTCTACATGCTCGGCTTCCTTGCGGAGGAAGCTTTCGGGTATGAACAGAGGAAAGTAGGCGTTCTTGTGGCCGGTTGCCTTAAGACGAGCATCCAGGAGAGACTGCATGTTCTCCCACAGCGCGTACCCGTGCGGCCGTATGACCATGCAGCCCCGAACTGGAGCGTAGTCGGCGAGTTCCGCCCTGAGGACCACGTCGATATACCATTGTGAGAAGTCTTCTGCCTTGGATGCTATGTGCTGAACAAACCCTTCCTGGTTTTCCACAGCTGCATATTCCTCCTTAACAATGAAAACGGCCTTCGCCCTCTGAGGGCGAAGGCCGAAACCTCCGCGGTACCACCTCGCTTGCCGTCGCGCACTCGGGCGCGGCGACCCGCTCTTGCCTGCACCGACCACTTGAGCCGATGGGGCGGCCCATGGACCAAGCCGAGGTGCAGTCCCCTCTAACGGTGGGAATCCGTCGGACTCATCATCCGCAACTCCAGGGTGGGATGCCGGTCAGCTCGCGCGGCGGACCTTTCAGCCGTGGGTCCGCTCTCTTGGCGCCGTGGTTGACCGCGGCCCTTTCATCGCTGGTTTAGACGTGATTATGGTGTCTTTACGATAGCACACACTACGGGGAAAAGCAATCGGCCCCCGCTGCGGCGGATTTCAAGGTAGCATAGCGCAGCGTGAGGCGCTCGTGAATATGCCCGAATCCACCCGGACAGGTTAATTCCGAGCGGGCGGATTCGGGCGCGCTGTGCTGTGCAGCGGAGGCCCTGCGCGATTGCCCGCAGCTGGCGCCGTTTGGGCGCTGTAATGCGGGGGCAGTATGCGGGCACATTCGCGACGTCTGGCGATCATCCTGTGTGTTCTCCTGTCGCTCTTGACGCTGGCCGCCGGAGGGGTGCTTCGCGCCGTCGGCCTTAGGCCGGCCTATCTGCGTGTGATTGAGGGGCAGGAGTTCGACCTCAATTCCGGTTTCAGCCTGTCCGGCGCGTTCGTCGCCGATCCTCCGGACTCACTCTTGATCGACCAGGCCGCCGGAGGCAGCATCTCGGTAACCCCTACCAAGCCTGGGCGCGCCCGGGTGGAATTCCGTCTGTTCAATGCTTTAGCAGTACGGCGCTTTGTTGTCGATGTCGTGCCCGAATTCCGCGTGGCTCTGGGCGGGCACTCCATCGGGATACTGCTTGCCAGCCACGGGGTGCGCGTGATAGGGATGTATCCCGTGATCGGCATAGACGGCGGCAGGTACATGCCTGCGCGTGACGCGGGTCTGGCTGTTGGGGACGCCATTCTGACTGTTGCCGGACAAGAGGTGTCTGACCCCGTCGAGCTCGAGACGGCTGTGAATCAGGTCGCCTCTGTGCGTGGAGCGGTACCCCTCGGCATCATGCGCGAGGGGAAAGAACGTGAGGTCGTGGTTGAGGCTGTTCCCACCGACTCGGGGTTCAGGATCGGCGTCTATGTCCGCGACAATGCCGCGGGTGTGGGCACGCTCACGTTCTGGCATCCCACAAACCTCCGCTTTGGGGCGCTCGGGCATCTGGTGACCGACAGCCAGACAGGTAAGGAGGTCCCCATCACCGATGGGAGGATAGTCGCCGCGCGCGTGGCGGGGATAGATGCAGGAGCGGTGGGTCGTCCTGGCGAGAAAATCGGCACTTTCGCCGGATCGCGCGACAATG
>Ga0209719_1001297_pt1 | contig 31108 bp, 26 predicted proteins | sample AD_JPNAS2_MetaG_FD_184421 | JGI IMG/M metagenome (GOLD analysis project Ga0209719, IMG submission 184421) | Active sludge microbial communities of municipal wastewater-treating anaerobic digesters from Japan - AD_JPNAS2_MetaG (SPAdes) (version 2) | ecosystem: Engineered > Bioreactor > Anaerobic...
AAGGCCCCGCTGTGTCGTCTGCGTTTGTTTGATTTAGTTTTACTCATGGTCTCGCTGGTTTCTCACACCCAGCGATCCACGGCAAAATCTAGCTTAACCTCTGGTCCGAATTCCGGGGTCCATTTCATCTGGCAGCGCTGGGAAACCTGCTGCGGGGTGCGGTGGGCGGCCACCCAACGTTCCAGTTCTCGACGATCCATTTCGCTCAGATTCACGGGCGGTGCGTGTCGCGGCATGGGCGCAAAATACCACAGCCGCGACATAACTCCAGTTATTTATGAGACACTATACTAGCGAAATCTGTTCTGTCAGGTACCTCCGGCAAAGCCTGAGGCTTGCACCATGAGAGCCAGCTCAAAGCCGGCGAGCTTCGTCAGCTCGTCTGCCATGCTCTTTCTCGTTGTCTATTCGTTCATCGTCCCGCCCGACGCCTTCTCGGGCTCTCGCCAACCGATTCGAACGCTTTTCGACGGTGCGGGGTGCAGCCTGGACAATCATGAGCGGCATTCCCCCGGCTGCACGCTCACTGAACCGACGAATATTCCCGGAACTGTCAAACTCCGGGAGTCTCCCTGGCAGAGCCGCAGGGTTTCCCATTGGACTAAGGTCCGCATTCAGTGCCGTCAAAACCCTCGATCGCTCAGTGTTACATCACCTCGTGATTGTCGTGCTCGCAGCACACGACGTGTCATCCAGATCACTGCGGGCAGCACGATCAGGGCGTAAACGCAACACTTGCCCAAGGCCACGCCCATAGGTCCGAGCAGTCCAGCAAGGGCAATCTCAGCCACGAGCGCCAGCGGTGTGTATGCCATGAACAGCTTGGCCTGAAAAAACACCACGCCCCCGCCATTGAGCACCATAAAGAACGGGGATGTCACCGCAGCACAGACACCGAAACCCGCCAGTGATGCCAACAGTGAGCGTGTGACCTGGAATTGCTCGCCCAGCCAAAGCCTAAACGCCCACGGTCCGACTGCAACAAGGAGTGCGGCGACCAGAGCAGTCAGGCCAAATGAAAGAGCAACCAATCGACGCGTGTTGCGTCGCACCCAGGCGACATCCCCCCGGGCCAGCGCCTCGCCATTGGCTGCCCACATCGGGCTGCAGATCATGTTCACGACAGCGCCGACAATCGCCATGGCACGCGCCGGCACCGCGTAAGACGTTACCGCGTCCAGTCCGCAGATGTGGGCCACGATGACGTTGTCGGCATGAAGGCTGATACTTGTCATGATGGAAATGAGGAAGAAACCAAGGCCCGTCCTCAGCAGCATCCGGGCATGTTCATGCGAGAAGTCAGACAGCCGCGGCTTGAGGTCCGGTCGGGAGAAACGGAAAAAGCAAAACCAGTTGGCGATTGTGACCCCCTGTGGCGCGAGGCTGACGACCAGGATAAACATGGCAGGGCTTAACTGCATTCGCACGCCCGCGAAGACGACTGCAACTCCCAAGACACTGCCCGCGCACTGCCAGAGGTTGGCCTGAAAGCCTTCCTGTGCTGCCATTTGGGTGCGAATCAACGTGCCCAACGGCAGATACAGAAGATAAGAGAAGGCATAGACTGCGACGACGCCCGATGCCGCACCGGCGGCTGTTTCCGACCGAGCATTCAACAAGGTAGGCCAAGAGAGGAATGGCCAAACCGCCGCTGTCAGCAAGCCGAACACAAGGGCGAGGCCCCCCAGGAGCAACACGGTCGTCGAAACCAAGCGACGCGCTGTCTCGTTCTCACCGCGACCCAGTGCCCGGCTCAACGCCGTCACGAGACCGTTTCCTAAGCCGAGATCAGCAAAAACAAACATGCCGACAAAGGAAGTGACCGTCATCCAGAGGCCGTAAATCTCAGAACCGAGGTAATCCAGTGTCAGCGCGATGGTGATCAGCGGCGTAGCCATTCCAACCGCTCGCGCAAGAGCAGCCGTTATGGATGTCAGCAGCGCACGGCGCAAACGCTCCTTGCCCCGTCCCACTTCCGTCGAGGTGTCGAATGGTTGCAACCGAACCAAGCCCATCCCTGCCCGGATGCGACTCACCAGATCCCCCAGGTGGAATCCCCCGGACAGCCTGGCCGTATTGGCACCCTCAGTCATGGAAACGGCTATTCCTTTGTCCTGCGAAACGAGCAGACGAAACCGGCAGTATCTACCATTCAATACCCCATCTCCATACTTCGCAAACCGCGACTCCGCCCTTTACGTTCCATTCCGGTCTTCTGCTGAACCTCCACCCAGCCATGCTTAGCTCTGTGTTCTCTGTGTCTCTGTGGTTCGGCACATCGGAGATGGGAGTTTGGAGATCGGAGTTGGGGGGGCGGTACGTCGGTGCGTCGGTGGCCGGTACGTCGGTAGCCGGTGCGTCGGTGGCCAGTGCGTCGGTGCGCCGGTGCGTCGGTATGACAGCAAACACAAAGGCCGCCAGGCCCTGCTCGTAATCGTAAGCCTCTGCGTTCTCCGTGTCTCTGTGGTTCGGCACATCGGAGATGGGAGATCGGAGATCGGAGTTGGGGGGGCGGTGCATCGGTGCGTCGGTGCGTCGGTGGCCAGTGCGTCAGTGCGTCGGTAGGCGGTACGTCGGTGCACCAGTGAAGACACGGGCCGCCCGTTTCTGCTGGTAATCGTAATCCTCGGTGTTCTCTGTGTCTCTGTGGTTCGGCACAGCGGAGATGGGAGATCGGAGATCGGAGTTGGGGGGGCGGTACGCCGGTGCGTCGGTGGCCAGTTCGTCGGTGCGTCGGTGCGTCGGTGCGTCGGTGCGACAGCAAACATACAGGCCGCCAGTTTCTGCTGATAATCTTAATCCTCTGTGTTCTCTGTGTCTCTGTGGTTCAATTCGGGGCGGTGACTGTCTTCGCCACGAAATCCGCATAGGCGCGGCGGATTCCGTCTTCGAGGCTGACCTCGGGCCACCAGCCCATATCGAGGATGCGCGCGCTGTCCATGAGTTTGCGCGGTGTGCCGTCCGGTTTCGACTCGTCCCACACAATAGCACCCTCGAACCCCACAACCCGGGCAACAATGTCCGCCAGCTCACGGATTGACAGGTCGGCGCCCGAGCCGACGTTGATAATGGCGTCGTCGCTGTACCGTTCGAGCAGGAAAAGGCAGGCACGGGCCAGGTCATCGACATAGAGGAACTCGCGTCGGGGCGATCCGGTCCCCCAACAGACGACCTCGCGCGCTCCGGTCGACTTGGCTTCATGGAATCGGCGGATCAGGGCGGGCAGGACATGCGAGTTCCGCGGATCGTAATTGTCGTTTGGACCGTACAGATTGGTCGGCATCGCGCAGATGAAATCGGCTCCGTACTGACGGCGATAGGCCTGGCAGAGCTTGATCCCGGCGATCTTGGCGATGGCGTACCACTGATTCGTCGGCTCGAGGGGCCCGGTCAACAAATGCTCCTCGCGGATCGGCTGGGGGGCGAGCTTGGGATAGATGCAGGAACTGCCCAGAAAAAGGAGCTTGCGGACACCGACTCGATGCGATTCCGAGATGACGTTGTTTTGAATCTGGAGGTTCTCGAGCAGGAAGGGAACCGGTTGGGTGTCGTTGGCGAGGATGCCGCCAACCCGCGCCGCGGCCAGAATCACGTACTCGGGACGCTGCTCATCGAAGAAGCGACGGACAGCGCATGCATCTGTGAGATCGAGTTCGTCGCGGGTGCGTCCGATGAGAGTCGTGTAGCCCTGGCGGTCGAGTTCGCGCCAGACGGCGCTGCCGACGAGTCCCTGGTGGCCGGCGACGTATATGCGGGCGGATTTGGGGATGGCGGTCATGTTGGACGTCGAGTCATTCCTCACAGAAGGGCGCAAAGACACGCAAAGGAACAAATCTCAAAGCTGCCCTGCTTCTTTACGTTCCTTTGCGATCTTCTGTTGAACCTCACCCCAGCCATGCTTTGCTCTGTGTTCTCTGTGTCTCTGTGGTTCAATTCGGGTCGGTGACTGTCATCGAAGGGAATTCACCACAGAGGCGCAGAGCACACAGAGAAGACCCTAATCCCCAAAAATCAAAAAACCTGATTCCACCCTGCCCGGCCCTTCGCGTTCCTTTGCGATCTTCTGTCAATCGCCCAACTGCAATTCCCATCTCCGATCTCAGGCTTTCCGCATCCCGCTTGCCCCTTGCCGCTTCGCCGCCCATGCTTTCCTCTGTGTTCTCTGTGTCTCTGTGGTTCGGCACATCGGAGATGGGAGATCGGAGATCGGAGATCGGGGGCCGGTACGTCGGTGCGTCAGTGCGTCGGTAGGCGGTACGTCGGTGCGCCAGTGAAGACACGGGCCGCCAGTTTCTGCTGCTAATCGTAATTCTGCGTTCTCTGTGTCTCTGTGGTTCAATTCGGGGCGATGACTGTCATCGAGGGGAATTCACCACAGAGACGCAGAGCACACAGAGAAGACCTTAGTCCCATGCTTATCCGTGCCATCTGTGTTTGATCTGTAGCTCTTTGGATGCGGTGTTCTTTGCGTCTTGGCGTCTTGGCGTGACAGCACGGGAGGATCGGAGATCGGAGTTCGGGGGCCGGTACGTCGGTAGCCAGTGCGCCGGTGCGTCGGTGGCCGGTGCGTCAGTCACGGTAGGCGGAGGACGACGCGAAAGGCGTCGCCCGAATCATCGAAGTCGACACCCAGACCGAGGCGGTTCGCGGCTTGGACGACCATTGGCAATCCACGCCCCAGACGGTCCATATACCCCAGGTTCTCCATCAACCGGACCAAGAGCGGGTTGCGGGCAAAGCTGGTGCCAACCGCCAACTTCTCGACAGTCACGGTGTTGGGCAGGCGTCCGGGGCTGACAAACTCGCACCGGTCGGCGAACAACAGCACGCGGATCTGGGATTCGGTGATGCTGTAGTTCCGATGCACGCACGCGTTGACCAGCAGTTCGCGGAAAACCGGGTCGGGGTACCCGGCCCGCTCGATCCGCCGGGCCCCCTCGATGCGAGAAGGCGATTGCAGGTTGGCCTTGAGGCCTGCCAAGGCGTTTTGGACCTGGTCAGGCAGGCTGCTGCCAAAGAACCGCTTGTCGATCAGGTCAGCGCCTGGTTGAGTTCCCTGGAAGTGGGCGAACTGAATGCCCGCTTGCGGCAGGGTCCGCTCGGGTGAAATGCCGAACATCAGGAGCCCGCCTACCGTGGGGCGCCCCTGGTCTCCCAGGAGATCGGTGGCGCGCATCAGGCGTTCGCGTTCTGCTTCGCTCTCTCGCGCAAAGGCCAAGTCGTAACGCGCAAAGTAATCCGCGACGGCCGACAGGTTGATCTGGTTGAGGCTGGCCTGCGAAAGCTCGACGAGATCGTAATCCTCTGCGTTCTCTGTGGCTCTGTGGTTCAATTCGGGACGGTGACTGTCATCGAGGGGGATTCACCACAGAGGCGCAGAGTACACAGAGAAGACCTGAATCCTCAAAAGACCACAACACCTGATTCCGCCCAGCCATGCTTTCCTCTGCGTTCTCTGTGTCTCTGTGGTTCAATTCGGGGCGGTGACTGTCATCGAGGGGATTCACCACAGAGGCGCAGAGTGCACAGAGAAGACCCTGTTTAACAGAAGGGCGCAAAGAGGCGCAAAGACCGGAACCTCATGTTCACCACTCCTCTTCGCGTTCCTTTGCGATCTTCTGTTAAAGCTCAGCCGTGGGTGCCGTTGTTCGTGACCTCCGTGGTTCAACTCCCAGCACCTGGTTGCCCCTCGATCTCAGAAATGAACGTGTCAAAATCGGCCAGGCGTTTGTGGACAATCGCGAACACGATGGACCAGTCCAAATCGCGATACGAGTGGACCGCAATGTTCCGAAACCCCACTGCCTTCTGCATCCGCTCGGCGGTCTGATTGGACAGGAGCCCGGCTTCGGCCAGAATAGCGAAGCTCTCGCCCATCGTTTGTGGCGCGCGCGCATCGAGTTCCGCCAGGCGCATGGCAGCGAGGTCGACTGCCAACTGAACGGCGCGTTCGAGGTTCAGAGCCAGAATGTCTTGCAGATCGAGGTTTGCCTGCAGTTCTTCGAGGCGAGCCGGTCGCTTGTGTTCAAGCCTTCGCAAGCATCGGTGCAACGACTCGATCTTGTCTGCGGTGATGTCAGGGTCCACGGTGTCGGTGCGTCGGTGCGTCGGTGCGTCAGTGCGTCAGTGCGTCGGTGGCTTGGTCCTGGCGGCGGCTCGGCGCGCGTGAATCCGGCGGACGAGAGGCGAAAAATCGGCCTGCTCGAACAGCATGCGTCGGATCAGGGTGGCGTAGAGATTGCGGTCGCGACACACGAGCATTCGTCCGGTGCCAAGGATCGAGCGCAAGAGCAGTCCGTGGGCAGTGTGCAGGTCGACGAGATCGATGCTGCGGCCGGAGGCCACGGCCAAGTCTTCAATCAAGGCCTGCTTGCGCCGCGCATCCATCGGACCCTGCTCCGCGACGGCCAGGTCGAGGTCACTGTCGAATCGAGGGCTGGCGCCGTTGAGCGACCCGAAGAGGATGGACAGCCGGATGGCCGGATCGGCTTCGCACACCTGTTGGATGCGGTTCAGTGACATCTGGGTTCGGAGATGGGAGTTCGGAGATCGGAGTTCGGGGGGGCGGTATGTCAGTGCGTCGGTGCGTCAGTGCGTCGGTGCGTCGGTGGGCAGTGCGTCGGTGCGTCGGTACGTCAGTGGCCGGTACGTCGGTAGGCGGTACGTCGGTGCGCCAGTGAAGACATGGGGTGCCAGCTCCTGCTGGTAATCGTAATTCTCTGTGTTCTCTGTGTCTCTGTGGTTCGGCACATCGGAGATGGGAGTTCGGAGATCGGAGTTCGCGGGAACGATGACATCACTTGGAGTCGTGCCCTTCGCGTTCCTTTGCGGTCTTCTGTTAATCGTCCAACCCCAATTCCCGATCGTCGATCTCCAATCTCCGAGCGCCTTGAACCGGCTACACACAGGCGCTCCGGTGCCCGATCTCCGATCTTCGATCTCCCATCTCCGATCTCAGGCTTTCCGCATCCCGCTTGCCCCTTGCCGCTTCGCCGCCCATGCTTTGCTCTGTGTTCTCTGTGGCTCTGTGGTTCAATTCGGGGCGATGACTGTCATCGAGGGGATTCACCACAGAGGCGCAGAGTGCACAGAGAAGACGCTGTTTAACAGAAGGGCGCAAAGAACCGCAAAGAACCCAAACTCAAAGCTGCCCTGCTCTTTGCGTGCCTTTGCGATCTTCTGTAGAACTCTCAACTCTCAACTCCGAACTTTCAACCAACGGTGTCCGTTGCACTCTACTGTGTAACGGGGATTCTCCCCTCGCGATGCGCCTTGAGCAACGCAATGTCGGCCTCGACCATCAACCGGACCAGGTCCTTGAAGCGCGTCCGGGGCGCCCAACCGAGCTGGCGCTGCGCCTTTCCGGCATCCCCGACCAGGAGATCGACTTCGGCAGGGCGGCAGTAGCGGGGGTCGGTCTCGACATATTGCCGCCAATCGAGTCCGATGCAACCAAACGCGGCTTCGAGGAACTCCCGGACCGAGTGGGTCTCGCCGGTGGCTACGACATAATCGCCCGGTTGATCCTGCTGGACCATCAGCCACATCGCCTCGACGTATTCCTTGGCGTACCCCCAATCGCGCTTGGCATCGAGGTTGCCCAGATAAAGCTTGTCCTGCAGCCCGGCCTGGATATGCGCGACCGCTCGAGTGATCTTCCGAGTGACAAACGTCTCGCCCCGACGCGGCGACTCGTGATTGAACAGGATGCCGTTGCTGGCATGGAGTCCGTACGACTCCCGGTAATTCACCGTGATCCAGTAGGCGTAGACTTTGGCGCATCCGTACGGGCTGCGCGGATAAAACGGAGTCGACTCGCTCTGGGGTGTCTCGATGACCTTGCCGTACATCTCGCTCGAAGAGGCCTGGTAAAAACGCGGACGAATCCCGGTCTCGCGGATGGCTTCGAGCAGGCGCACGGCGCCCGTGGCGGTGATGTCGGTCGTGTACTCGGGACTGTCGAAACTGACGCGGACATGGCTTTGGGCGGCGAGATTGTAAATTTCCTCGGGTTGGATATGCCCGATCAGGCGGGCCAGAGCGCTGGCGTCGCTCAGATCGCCGTAGTGCAGGTGCAGATGCGTCCGTCCAACGTGGGGATCGGAATAGATCGGATCGAGCCGGCCGGTGTTGAAAGTGCTGGCGCGGCGGATGATGCCATGGACCTCGTAGCCTTTGCCCAGCAGGAACTCAGCGAGGTAAGAACCGTCCTGGCCAGTGATGCCTGTGATCAGCGCCTTCTTCATTGCATAGTCTGCGGGGATCGGGGGGGGCGGTACGTCGGTGCGTCGGTACGTCGGTGCGTCAGTGCGTCAGTGGCCGGTGCGTCGGTAGGCGGTACGTCGGTGCGTCGGTACGTCGGTGCGTCGGTGCGTCGGTGCGTCGGTGCGTCGGTGCGTCGGTGCGTCGGTGCGTCGGTGCGTCGGTGCGTCGGTGCGTCGGTGCGCCAGCAAGCATACAGGCCGCCAGTTCCTGCTCGTAATCGTAATCCTCTGTGTTCTCTGTGGCTCTGTGGTTCAATTCGGGACGGTGACTGTCATCGAGGGGATTCACCACAGAGACGCAGAGCACACAGAGAAGACCCTAATCCCCAAAGAACCTGATTCCACCCTGCCCTGCTCTTTACGTTCCTTTGCGATCGACCGTCAATCCCCGCCCACCGTCTACCGACGCACCGACGCACCGTCTACCGGCCCCCATCTCCGAACTCCTATCTCCGAAGTTAGACGCGGCCAGTTCGCGTATGAACTGCCGGAATTCGGGTCCGATCTCCGGGTGCTCGAGTCCGAAGATGACATTGGTGCGCAGGAAATCGAGTTTGTTGCCGATGTCGTGTCGGCAACCATCGATGACGCTGCCGTACATGGCCATATCCTCGAGCATCAGTTGCATCGCGTCGGTGAGCTGAATCTCGCGGTTCTTGCCGGGCGGGGTGCGATCGATGTACTCGAATATGCGCGGCCCCAGGGCGTATCGGGACGCAATCGTCAGGTTCGACGGCGCCTCGTCGACGCTCGGTTTCTCGACCAAACGCCGGATCAGGTAGAGATCGTCGGCGATCGGAACGCCGTCGATGACGCCGTATCGGCTGACCTTGGCGGGGTCGACCCGTTCGAGGGCAACCACCGGCTCGTTGTAACGATCGTAAAGCTCGATCAGGCGACGCGCGACGGACCAGCGGCTCTGGATCAGGGTGTCACCCAGCATGAGGAGGAACGGTTCGCCATTGACATGATGGCGGGCGCACCGGACGGCGTCGCCCAACCCGCGCAGTTCCTTCTGCCAGACGAAGTGGACGTCGGCCATCTGCGAGATGCGCCGGATGGACTCGAGTTCGGCCTTCTTGCCCTTGGCTTCGAGTTCGGCTTCGAGTTCGAAATTGCGGTCGAAGTGCTCTTCGATGGCCCGCTTGCCTTTGCCGATGATGATCAGGATGTCCGTGATGCCGGCATCGACCGCTTCCTCGACCACGAACTGGATGGTCGGCGTATCGACAACCGGCAGCATTTCCTTGGGCTGCGCCTTGGCCGCGGGGAGGAATCGGGTGCCGTAGCCCGCGGCGGGAATGACAGCCTTTCGGATCATAGTCGGTGGGCGGTGCGTCGGTGCGTCGGTACGCCGGTGCGTCGGTGCGTCAGTGCGTCAGTGGGCGGTGAAGGAGTTATGTTCCGAAATCATGCCGCCAAGCATCCGCCCGATGGCTTGGAGTCGAGCAACGGCATCTGAATGCTCAAATTCGATCAAGTACTCGCATGCATAGGCGGTGTCCAGCCAGTGCAGGGTTTCCTGGAGTTCGCCGTCAGCGTCGGTAAGTTTGCTAAGGAAATGAGCAGGGTATCGCCGCTTGGCCCACGATTCGGCAAGGTTCGCGCCAATCGACCGTACGCTGCGGCGAATCTGATCAGTCAGGGCATACCTCTCCTCGGGTGGCCACTGCTTTGTCAGTAAGAAAACGTCCTGCTGCAAAGAAAAGGAAGCCTGATAAACCTCCAGTTCCTTGAAGCTCCTCGCCAACGTGCCCATAAACAAGCCACCGTCTACCGGCGCACCGGCGCACCGTCTACCGGCGCACCGGCGCACTGAATTTCTGGCTTAAAGACCTTGATGCCCAGTGGCTCGAGTTTGGCGACGAGGGCCTCGAACATCGCGTCGTCACGATAGGTCCCGACAATCGCGCCGCCCGATCCGGTGAACTTGGCGCTGGCACCCACGGACCGCGCGGCCTGGATCATCCGCAGGTTGCCCTCGCTGATCGGATAGAGCTCGCGGCGTTTGTCGAAGTTGCGATCGAGCAGCGCCGGGATTCGATCGAGTTGGCGATTCAACAGACAATCGCGGACCTCGGCGGCCAGATCGGCCCAGTACTTCATGGCGTTGACCACGGCCGGATCACCCCGGTTGAACCTCTGGCGGATGTCGGTGTGAAAGACTTCGGTGCCTTCAGCCAGATCGGTCCGATAGGCAATGTATAAGGGCGGCAAAAGGCTCGGATCGAGTTCCTCGTATTGGCCGTGTCCCTGGCGCTCGAACAGGGTACGGTCGAAATCCATGTAGACAACGCCTTCGTAGACCTGGATGACCCGGTCCTGGAGGCCGGCCGGGATGCCCAACTCGGAGGTCTCGACCGACAGAATCAGGCCGGGCTGGAGCGGTTTGGGGATCGAGACGCCGTAGAACTTCATCAAGGCGCGCAGACATGCCGTGATGATCGCGCTCGAACCGGCCAGGCCGACCTGGTTCGGTATATCCGAATGATAACGCAAGGTGAAATTGGCGTCGTGCAGCTTCACCCCCTGCTCCTGGCAATAGTCGACAAACCGCTTCACGCTCGCCTTGAGCAGCCTGAGCCCGCCGTAGTACCCGTGTAGACGCACATCGCTCATCAGATGCCCGAGACAGTCGAATCGGAGCAGGTCGCGGTCATTGGGCAGGATTTCGAGTTCGGGCGATTCCCAGAGACAAACCTCGGCTCGGAAATTCCGGATGATGAACGAGATTGTCTTTCCGAAATAGCCGTCTGACGGGTTTCCGATCAACCCGGCCCGCGGATGAGCATATGTGCGGATGAGCATCGGAGTTCGGAGATCGGAGATGGGGGGGGCGGTGCGTCAGTACGTCGGTGCGCCAGAGGCCGGTGCGTCGGTGCGTCAGTGCGTCAGTGCGTCGGTGCGTCCGTGACCAAAGAACCGCCCTGGCTGCCTTTCCTGTTCGTGATCGTGATCCTCTGTGTTCTCTGTGCCTCTGTGGTACAATTCGGGGCGGTGACTGTCATCGAGGGGAATTCACCACAGAGACGCAGAGTGCACAGAGAAGACCCTAATCCTCAAAAGACCAAGACACCTGATTCCGCCCAGCCATGCTTTCCTCTGTGATCTCTGTGTCTCTCTGGTTCAATTGGGGACGGTGACTGTCATCGAGGGGGATTCACCACAGAGACGCAGAGTGCACAGAGAAGACCTTAATCCTCAAAAGACCAAAACACCTGATTCCGCCCAGCCATGCTTTGCTCTGCGTTCTCTGTGTCTCTGTGGTTCAATTCGGGGCGGTGACTGTCATCGAGGGGGATTCACCACAGAGACGCAGAGTGCACAGAGAAGACGCTGTTCAACATAAGGACGCGAAGGAACGTAAAGGACCCAAAAGACTCCACGTTGCCCTCCCCTTTTCGTTCCTTTGCGATCTTCTGTCAGTCCCCGCCCACCGGCTACTGACGCACCGACGCACCGGCGCACCGGCTATCGTCCCACCGCCTCCCTGATCGCCGCGACAATGCGGTCCTGATCGGGTTCGGAAAGGAACGGATGCATCGGCAGACTGATCACCTCGCGCGAGGCCTTCTCGGAAACGGGGAAATCGCCAAACCGATAGCCGCAATCGGCGAACACCGGCTGCTCGTGCAAACACTTCGGATAGTAAACCGCCGTCGGAATCCCCTGGGCCTTCAGCGCGGCTCCCAGGGCGTCGCGATCCGGCACGCGAATGGTGTACTGGGCGTAGACGTGCGTGTTGCCGGGGGCGACGGGAGGGGGGAGAACCGGTGCGTCGGTGCGTCGGTGCGTCGGTGCGCCGGTGCGCGCAGAGCCAGGCGGCAAGGGGGATGAGTTGTCGGGATTCGACGAAGCATCCGCGCTCGGCGGCTGTGTGAGCAGCGCGGTGTAGCGGGCGCCGATGTGGGCGCGCTGTTCGACCTCCCACTCGAAGTGCGGCAGTTTGGCAAGGAGAACCGCCGCCTGCAAGGTGTCGAATCGCCCGTTCATCCCGAGGTACGGATGGTGATGGCGCTTGAGTCCGCCGTGGGTGCGTATGGCACGCATCGTGTCGGCCAACGCATCGTCATTGGTGAACAGCGCGCCGCCGTCGCCGTAACACCCCAGCGGCTTCGCCGGGAAGAAGCTGGTGCTCCCGATCAGGGTCACGCCGCAACTCCGACGCCCCCGCTGGGTCGCGCCGAAGCTCTGCGCGCCGTCCTCGATCACAGGCAGCTTGTGCTTTGCCGCGATCGCATTGATTCGGTCGTAATCGGGCATCTGACCGAACAGGCTGACGGGCAGGATCGCCTTGGTCCTCGGCGTGATGGCCGGTTCGATGAGGTCGATATCGATGTTATAGGTCTCGGGCTCGATGTCGACGAAGACAGGCTTTGCGCCGACCAGTCCTATGACTTCGGCGGTGCTGATCCAGGTAAACGGGACCGTGATGACTTCGTCGCCGGGTCCGATCCCCAAGGCGCGAAGCGCGATTTCGAGGCTGTCGGTTCCGCTGGCCACGGTGATCGTATGCCTGACGCCGACAAAGGTCGAGAGCGCGGCCTCGAGCTCGGCGATCTCGGGTCCCATGATGAAATGGCCGTGTTCGAGCACCCGCTTGATGCGGCCGTCGATCTGGGGACGATAGCGCGCGTACTGTTCTTGAAGGTCAATGAAGTTCATACATCGGAGATCGGGTCAGTGTGTCAGTGCGTCGTGGATCGGAGATGGGAGTTCGGAGATCGGAGTTCGGAGATGGGAGTTCGGAGATCGGAGTTCGGAGATCGGAGTTCGGAGATCGGAGTTCGGAGATCGGAGTTCGGAGATCGGAGTTCGGGGGGACGAAGACATCACTTGGTGTCGTGCCATTTACGTTCCTTTGCGATCTTCTGTTGTACCATTGCCGGACATGCCTTCCTCTGTGCTCTCTGTGTCTCTGTGGTTCAATTGGGGGGCGGTGACTGTCATCGTCGGGATTCACCACAGAGCCACAGAGCACACAGAAAAGACCTTGTTTAACATAAGGACGCAAAGGGACGCAAAGGACCCAAAAGACTCCACGTTGTCCGCCCCTTAGCGTTCCTTTGCGATCTTCTGTCAGTCCCCGCCTACCGCCCACCGACGCACCGGCTACCGACGCACCGGCTACCGACGTACCGACGCACCGGCTATCGCCCCCCCATCCCCGAGCACCTCGAGAACCTCGACGATGCGCTGGCCGGCGCATCCGTCCCATTTCTCGGGAATGCCGCCTTTCTTCCACTGACCGTCGAAGAGCCGTTCGAGATGCGGCTTGAGCCTGGCCGGATCGGTGCCCACCAACTCGTTCGTCCCGATGTCGACCGTCTCGGGGCGCTCGGTGTTGTCGCGCAAGGTGAGACACGGAACACGCAAAACAGTCGTCTCTTCGGTAATGCCGCCCGAATCGGTGATCACGGCTTTGGCGCGCTCGACGAGGTAGTTGAATTCGAGATAACCGAGAGGCTCGATCAGGTGCAACCCAGGCCAGGCTGCCGCGCCGCCATTGGCGTCGATTTGCTTTCGCGTCCGCGGATGAACCGGGAAGATCACTTTGTGCCCTCGAGCGCCTTCGACGATGGCATCGAGCAAGGCGCGCAGTTGAGTCGCGCGATCCACATTGGCCGGACGATGCAGGGTCAGGACAAAGTAATCGGCTGGGCGCAAGGCCAGATCGCCCCAGACAGGCGGCGGACGGAGTCGGGTCCGTTGTTTGAGGAGCGTATCGATCATCGTGTTGCCGACGAAGAAGATGCGGTCGTCGGCGACGCCGGCCCGGCGGAGGTTCGCGTTGGCCGTCTCACTGGTGGTGAAGAACCAGTTCGTCACGGAATCCGTGACCACGCGATTGATCTCCTCGGGCATCGTCCAGTCGCCGGACCGGATTCCGCCTTCGACATGCGCAACGGGAATCTGGAGTTTGCGGGCGGTGATTGCGCAGGCCATGGTCGAGGTGACGTCGCCCACCACGATGCAGAGAGCGCACGGACGGTCGAGCAAGAGTTTCTCGTAGCGGGTCATGATCGCCGCGGTCTGTTCCGCCTGTGTGCCCGAGCCCGCTTCGAGGTTGATGTCCGGCTCGGGAATCCCGAGTTGCTCGAAGAAGGCCCCTGACATGGCCCTGTCATAATGCTGTCCGGTGTGGACCAGCCGATACCGCAGGGTCGAGCCACGCGCTGCCGCCGACTCGAGAGCGTCGATGATCGGCGCGATCTTCATGAAGTTCGGACGCGCCCCGGCGATGAGATCGACGAGAATCGTCGGAGATCGGAGATGGGAGATCGGAGATGGGAGATCGGAGATCGGAGATCGGAGATCGGAGTTGGAAGATCGGGGGGCGGACATCGGTTGTCGGTGCGTCGGTACGTCGGTGCGACAGCAAACATACAGGCTGCCAGGCCCTGCTCGTAATCGTAATTCTCTGTGTTCTCTGTGTCTCTGTGGTTCGGCACATCGGAGATGGGAGATCGGAGATCGGAGTTCGGGGGAACGATGACATCACTTGGAGTCGTGCCCTTCGCGTTCCTTTGCGGTCTTCTGCTAATCGCCCAACCCCAATTCCCGATCTTCGATCTCCAATCTCCGAGCGCCTTAAGCCAGCTACAAGCCGGCGCTCCGGTGCCCGATCTCCGATCTTCGATCTCCCATATCCGGTCTTAGGCTTCCCGCATCCCGCTTGCCCCTTGCCGCTTCGCCGCCCATGCCTTCCTCTGTGTTCTCTGTGTCTCTGTGGTTCAATTCTGGGCGGTGACTGTCATCGAGGGGGGATTCACCACAGAGACGCAGAGCACACAGAGAAGACCTAATCCTCAAAAAGCAAGGAACCTGATTTCGCGTTGCCCTGCCCTTTACCTTCCTTTGCGGTCTTCTGTTAATCGCCCAACCCCAATTCCCGATCGTCGATCTCCAATCTCCGAGCGCCTTAAGCCAGCTACAAGCCGGCGCTCCGGTGCCCGATCTCCGATCTTCGATCTCCCATATCCGATCTTAGGCTTCCCGCATTCCGCTTGCCCCTTGCCGCTTCGCCGCCCATGCTTTCCTCTGCGTTCTCTGTGTCTCTGTGGTTCATTTGGGGACGGTGACTGTCATCGAGGGGGGATTCACCACAGAGACGCAGAGTGCACAGAGAAGACCTAATCCTCAAAAGACCAAACCACCTGATTCCGCCCAGCCATGCCTTCCTTTGTGATCTCTGTGTCTCTGTGGTTCATTTGGGGACGGTGACTGTCATCGAGGGGGGATTCACCACAGAGACGCAGAGCACACAGAGAAGACCCTAATCCTCAAAAAGCAAGGAACCTGATTTCGCGTTGCCCTGCCCTTTACCTTCCTTTGCGATCTTCTGTCAGTCCCCGCCTACCGCCCACCGACGCACCGCCCACCGACGCACCGCCCACCGACGCACCGGCTACCGATGCACCGCCCTCGATCTCCGGACTCCCATCTCCGAACCCCTTTGCACTTGGCGCCTATCCCATTGCGTAGAAGCTGCGATACCACGCGACAAATCGCCTCACCCCTTCTTCGATGGATGTCGCGGGCCTGAACCCGACGTCGCGCATGAGGTCGTCGACATCGGCATACGTGGCCGGTACATCGCCGGGCTGCATCGGCAACATCCGCTTCTGAGCCGCGCGCCCCAGGGCCTGTTCGAGGAGCTCGATGAGGCGGAGGAGCTCGACGGGATTGTTGTTGCCGATGTTGTAAAGGCGGTAGGGCGCCGCGCTGGTGCCCGGGTCGGGGGCATCACCCGACCACGCCGGGTTCGGGGTAGCGACGCGGTCAACGACGCGCACCACGCCCTCGACGATGTCGTCGATGTAGGTGAAATCGCGGCGCATCCGTCCTTCGTTGAAGACATCGATCGGACGGCCTTCGAGGATGGCTTTGGTGAAGAGGAACAGGGCCATGTCGGGCCGGCCCCAAGGACCGTACACGGTGAAGAAGCGGAGTCCGGTCGTCGGCAATCCGTACAGATGGCTGTACGTGTGGGCCATCAGCTCATTGGCCTTCTTGGTGGCGGCGTACAGGCTCAGCGGATGATCCACGTTCTGATGCACGGAGAAGGGCATCCGCGTGTTCGCGCCGTAGACCGAACTCGATGAGGCGTAGACCAGATGCTCGAGGCCGTTGTGACGGCATCCCTCGAGGATGTTGGTGAATCCGACGAGATTGCTGTCGACATACGCGCGCGGATTTGTGAGCGAATAGCGGACACCGGCCTGGGCGGCCAGGTGGATCACACGCCGCGGACGCGTGTCGGCGAAAAGACGCTCGAGGCCGTCCCGATCGGCCAGGTTCAGCCGGTGAAACTCGAACCCGGCGCGGCCGGTCAATCGCGCCAGGCGCGCCTCTTTGAGCCGGACATCGTAGTAGTCGTTGAGGTTGTCCAGGCCGATCACCTGGTCCCCGCGCGCGATCAGGCGCTCGGCGACGTGATATCCGATGAACCCGGCAACGCCTGTAACCAGAAGCTTCATTCAAGCTTTCCACACCTGACCGGGCCTGGCGGGTGTGCCGGACATGGCGTTGCGGGTATCGACGATGCAAGACGCCCACTCGGCCAGTTGACGATAGTCGACAGCCTTGTGGTCAGTCGCGATCAGGACGACGTCGAATCCTCCGATGCTCGATGCCGACCAAGGCACGGACTCCGTTCCGGCCCAGTGGCTGTGTTCGCGAGTCGGTCGGATGACCGGCACATGCGGATCGTGATAGGCGACCAGGGCGCCTCGTTTCTTGAGCAGATCGAGCAGGATGTAACTTGGCGATTCGCGGTCGTCGTCGACGTCCGGCTTATACGCCAGGCCGAGCACGAGGACGCGGCTGCCATTGAGCGGCTTGCGCTTGGCGTTCAGAGCCTCGGCGACACGGTTGACCACATACACGGGCATTGACGTGTTGATCTCGCCCGCCAGTTCGATAAACCGAGTGTGCTGTCCGTACTCGCGCGCCTTCCAGGTCAGATAGAACGGGTCGATCGGGATGCAATGCCCACCCAAGCCGGGTCCGGGGTAGAAGGGCATGTAACCGAACGGCTTGGTCCGGGCGGCATGGATGACCTCCCAGACATCGATGCCCATCGCGCCGTAGACGATCTTGAGTTCGTTGACCAGGGCGATGTTGACGCTGCGAAAGATGTTCTCGAGCAGTTTGGTCGCCTCGGCGGCCCGACACGACGAGACGGGCACGACGGTGTTGATCGCTTGGCTGTAGAGGGCGACAGCACGATCGAGACAGGCCGGGGTGTAACCGCCGACGACTTTGGGGATGTCGCGGACGACGCTTTGCGGGTTGCCGGGGTCTTCGCGCTCGGGCGAAAACGCCAGGTGGAAGTCGGTCCCGGCCTTCAACCCGGACCCTCGCTCGATCACCGCGCACAGGTCCTCGTCGGTTGTGCCGGGGTACGTCGTCGATTCGAGAACCAACAGGGCGCCCCTCGAGAGATGGGGCGCAACAGCCTCGCCTGTCTTGAGAATGAACGAGATGTCCGGTTCGCGGTTCTTGTTCAGCGGCGTCGGCACACAGATGATCACCGCCGAAACCTCTCTGATCCGCGAAAAATCGGTCGAGGCTTCGAACCGGCCGGCCCGGACCTGCTCCTGGATGGCGTCTGAACCGATGTGCTTGATGTAGCTGCGTCCCTGCTGAATGGCCTCGACCTTGGAAGAATCGATATCGAGTCCGAGCACGCGCGCGCCGGACCGCGCGAACTGGAGAGCGAGCGGCAGACCGACGTAACCAAGTCCAACAACGGCGATTAGGCGGGCGTCAGGAGGAGCGGGCATGGGAGTGTCAGTGGGTCAGTGCGTCGGTAGCCGGTGCGTCGGTGCGCCGGTGCGTCGGTGCGTCAGTGCGTCGGTATGACAGCAAACACAAAGGCCGCCAGTTCCTGCTCGTAATCGTAATCCTCTGTGTTCTCTGTGTCTCTGTGGTTCGGCACATCGGAGATGGGAGTTCGGAGATGGGAGTTCGGAGATGGGAGTTCGGAGATGGGAGTTCGGAGATGGGAGTTCGGAGATCGGAGTTCGGAGATCGGAGTTCGGAGATGGGAGTTCGGGGGGACGAAGACATCACTTGGAGTCGTGCCCTTCGCGTTCCTTTGCGATCTTCTGTTGAACCTCCACCAGGCCGTGCTTTGCTCTGCGCTCTCTGTGTCTCTGTGGTTCGGCACATCGGAGATGGGAGTTCGGAGATCGGAGTTCGGGGGAACGAAGACATCACTTGGGGTCGTGCCTTTCGCGTTCCTTTGCGATCTTCTGTTAATCGCCCAACCCCAATTCCCGATCGTCGATCTCCAATCTCCGAGCGCCTTAAGCCAGCTACAAGCCGGCGCTCCGGTGCCCGATCTCCGATCTCCGATCTCCCATATCCGATCTTAGGCTTTCCGCATCCCGCTTGCCCCTTGCCGCTTCGCCGCCCATGCCTTCCTCTGTGATCTCTGTGTCTCTGTGGTTCAATTCGGGGCGGTGACTGTCATCGAGGGGAATTCGCCACAGAGACGTAGAGTGCACAGAGAAGGCCTTAATCCTCAAGAATACCAAAGAACCTGATTCCACGTTCCCCTGCCCTTTGCGCTCCTTCGCTTCAGAGCAATCGTTCGAGGATGGGGGCAGCGGATTGGAGTTTGGATTGTATCTTCGCCAGGTGTTCGAGGCGCTTGCGACAGATATCGAACTCCTCTTCGCTCAGGAAACCGCCAGTCAAATCCTCGTGCAGGCCGTCCATCATCTCAGTCAGACGCTTGCCTGCAACGCCGAGTCGGGGCTTAAGGAACTCGCGGTAGAGTTCCAAGAGCATGGTTGCGGGGTCGGAGGCGAGTTGGAAGTAATCGCGTCGATCTCCGGGAATCCAGATTTGGCGAATGGCACCCCAAGCGACCAATTGACGGGCGCCCATGCTCGTGCTCGCCTTGCTGATTTCGAGTTGGGCGGCGATCTCATCGAGGGAGAGCGGACGCGCGGAAAAGAAGAGTAAACCGTAAATCTGTCCGACAGATCGTGGGAAACCGAGACGACGACACAGATTCCCGACAGTGCTGATGAAGTCCTGTCGGGTCCGCGAGCGGAGCGGATTCGAGACAGAAGTCTCTCGTTGAGATGGGATTACGGTGGGCACACTTCGTGCCGGTCGGTTCGCCGACACGGGGGCGCCGGGCGAGCCGGACGGCTGTGAATAACTCGTCCGTTCAAAACGGTCTGAAAGGACTAGTACAAAACCCGCAGAAGGCAAGGAAAAAACGGTGCGCCGGTGCGTCGGTGCGTCGGTGCGTCAGTGCGTCGGTGCGTCAGTGCGTCGGTGCGTCGGTGCGCCGGTGCGTCGGTGCGCCGGTGCGTCAGTGCGTCGGAGTTCGGAGTTCGGAGATCGGAGATCGGAGTTTGGAGATCGGAGTTTGGAGATCGGAGTTTGGAGATCGGAGTTCGGAGATCGGAGATCGGAGATCGGAGTTCGGAGATCGGAGATTGGAGAAATGGCAGGTGGCATCCGGCGCTTGCGGCGGCGGGGGGCTGTCTGGTAGGTATTGGCGCAGGGCTTGCCGGTGTGGCGAAATGGCAGACGCACGGGACTTAAAATCCCGAGGCCTTCAACAGCCGTGCGGGTTCGAATCCCGCCACCGGCACCAACTCCGCTGTATGACCAGAACAACCGAACCGTACGGCGCTCTGACCGTTGTCGCGACCTTTGCCGGCAGCTTTGTCGACCGCCATGGCGCCTGACGAAGGTGGCAACGAAGGCACCGACACACCGGCTACCGACACACCGGCTACCGACGCACCGGCTACCGGCCCCCTTTGGGTCCGTGGACAATCCAGCCAGGCGCGAACACGTCGATCGCGTCTGGCAGGAGATACAACCAATCGGCGTATTCCGAATTTCAATTCGCCGACTGACGGCGCAGCGACTACGCTGCGCCGCCAGAACGTGGCCTCGACGAATCCAAACTCAGCCCAAACGCGGCGCCTCTGGATGGCACTGAGCCCGGCGCTAATCGTGCCGTGCCTGGGGGCCCTCGCCTACTTCGTCTTGTTTACGGAATCCGCGCTGGTCAAGACCCTCTACGGCAGCACGAAAGCATTCACAGTGGTCTGGCCCGTCCTGGCCCTGACACTGATCCTGCGTCAGCGGTTCCAGCTTCCGCATCCGCACCGTCGCGATCTCGATGCCATCGCGCTCGGGGCCGCGAGCGGCTTCCTGATCGGACTCGTTTTGGTCGGGCTCGCGCAGACCGCGTTGCGCGGCGCCGTCTCGTCTGGCGTTCCCGCCATTCGCTCGCAGGCTGAGCGATTCGATCTGATCGATCATTACTGGCAGTTCGCCCTGCTGCTCTCGGTCGTTCACGCGTTCATCGAGGAGTATTACTGGCGCTGGTTCGTCTACGGCCAGTTGCGGCGGTTGTTGCCCCCGGCGGGCGCGCATGTCGTGGCAGGCGCGGCGTTCGCAGCGCACCACGTGGTCATTACGGGTGTCTACTTCGGATGGGGCTGGGGCGTCGTGTTCGGGGCGGGCGTGGGCCTGGGCGGCGTCCTCTGGAGCATCATGTACGAGCGGCAAGGAACTCTGACAGGTGCCTGGATTTCGCACGCGATCGTCGATCTCGCGATCATGGCCGTCGGACACCGCGCCCTGTGGGGGACGTGGATTTTCTAGACATCAATGATTCGGCGACCCGGTTCAGGCGGCGGGCAGTTGAGATCGATACTCGGTGGGGGACAATCCGGTAATCTTCTTGAAGACCCGATTAAAATGGGTAAGCGACTGGAACCCGACCTCGAACGCGATCTCGCTGATGCGCAGGTTGGGATTGAGTGCGAGGTTTTTGGCCTTCTCGATTCGGATGCGCGAGACGAAGTCGGTGAAGTTGATGCCGGTGGCCTTCTTGAACACCTTGCAGAAGTAGAAAGTGCTGCTGTTGACCGCCCGCGCCACCTGGGTGAGCGTCAGGTCCTCCGCCTGATGCTCGAGGATGTACTCTTTAGCCTTGGCGATCATAGCGGGCTCCGGGTGTTCCTGGCGGACCAGCACCTGGTTGCTGACCATCGACAGGTGTTGTGCGAAGATCGAGAGCATCTTCACTACCGCGTCATGCTCGCGCGGCGAAAGCACAGGCGTCCGAAAGTAGGCGTCCTTCAGTTCCGATTTGTCGACATCGAGCCCCCACTTGGCAACCTGTCGAGCAACCCGCTCGAACTGGCTCTCGATAGGCTTCTTCCGAAACACCTGACCGGTTTGGAGGAATCCGACCAGTTGCTCGCCCAGGCGGACCGGGACGGCCGTTTCGCTCAAGGCCGATCCGCACAGAACGGTCTGGGGCTCGAACGCCGAGAGTTCGGAAAGACGCTGTTGGGTCAGCAAACAGGCGGCGCACGCGCTGCTTTTGCGCGCCATCAGGGCGCAGTAGGCATTCTCGTTGCGGCGCCCGTGATAGGGCAGTTGCCACGACTCGACCGTCCGCAGCGTCAACGGCAAGCCGGTGATATCGTTGAATGCACGGGCGTAATCGAGGTAAATCCTCGAATTCGCCAGCGCCTCAATCAGATTCTTGCCGTTGGTATTCATGGTTGCACGGCGAACAGAGCCTGTTCGCCCCAATGCGAATCCATCGACCGCAACAGAGGTTCGACAGCCAAGGACCGCGACCGAGTCCAGAAACACCGGGCGTCACAGCAAAGTCACCAGCATTTGCCATGACCCGCACAATTTATGTCCAATCAAAGGCAAACGTCAAGGCATGATCGAATGAAAACACACCGCCGATTCATGGATGCGAACAGGCTGGAGCGGGGACGTCCTCGTCCCCGTCCAATCGAGTCGCACACTGTGTTCGCGGGCGACGAGGACCTGTCTGCCCTGCCTGCCCTTTTGTTTAACCCTCATGGCCCATGCTTTGCGGCCTCTGTGTCTCTGTGGTTCAATTCGGGACGGTGACTGTCATCGAGGGGAATTCACCACAGAGACGCAGAGTACACAGAGAAGACCTTGATCCTCAAAAGACCACAACACCTGATTCCGCCCAGCCATGCTTTCCTCTGTGTTCTCTGTGTCTCTGTGGTTCGGCACATCGGAGATGGGATTTCGGAGATCGGAGTTGGGGGGAACGATGACATCACTTGGAGTCGTGCCCTTCGCGTTCCTTTGCGGTCTTCTGTTAATCGCCCAACCCCAATTCCCGATCTTCGATCTCCAATCTCCGAGCGCCTTGAACCGGCTACACACAGGCGCTCCGGTGCCCGATCTCCGATCTTCGATCTCCCATCTCCGATCTCAGGCTTTCCGCATCCCGCTTGCCCCTTGCCGCTTCGCCGCCCATGCTTTCCTCTGTGTTCTCTGTGTCTCTGTGGTTCAATTCGGGACGGTGACTGTCATCGAGGGGAATTCACCACAGAGACGCAGAGTGCACAGAGAAGACCTGAATCCACAAATGACCACAACACCTGATTCCGCCCAGCCATGCTTTCCTCTGTGTTCTCTGTGTCTCTGTGGTTCGGCACATCGGAGATCGGAGATCGGAGTTCGGAGTTCGGAGATCGGAGTTGGGGGGAACGATGACATCACTTGGAGTCGTGCCCTTCGCGTTCCTTTGCGGTCTTCTGTTAATCGCCCAACTGAAATTCCCATCTCCGATCTCAGGCTTTCCGCATCCCGCTTGCCCCTTGCCGCTTCGCCGCCCATGCTTTCCTCTGTGTTCTCTGTGTCTCTGTGGTTCAATTCGGGACGGTGACTGTCATCGAGGGGATTCACCACAGAGACGCAGAGTACACAGAGAAGACCTTGATCCTCAAAAGACCACAACACCTGATTCCGCCCAGCCATGCTTTCCTCTGTGTTCTCTGTGTCTCTGTGGTTCAATTCGGGGCGATGGCTGTCATCGAGGGGCTTCACCACAGAGACGCAGAGTACACAGAGAAGACCTTAATCCACAGAAGGTGGCAAAGACACGCAAAGGGCCAGGTTTTGACTCTGCCGTGCTTTACGTTCCTTCGCGATCTTCTTGCCGGCAGGCAGGCGTCGCCCCTCCGCTGCATGAATTGGCCCTGGTCGAAAACAGCAGGCCACCGATTCCGGTTGCGCTGATCCAGGCTACCCGCCAAAGTCTGGTCCGAACAAGCGACAATCAGTTGCATCCCCCAGCATGAAACAACCAAACGAAAGCCATCCGACCCGGGTTCGTCTGTTCATCAAACCGCACTGCGGCTGGTGTCGGCAGGCGATGGCGTGGTTGGATCGGAATGGGATAGCGTACGAGACGTTCGATGTGACAGGCGATCCGAAGGCGTGGGACGAGATGCTTGCGCTCTCGGGCCAGGCGCTCGCGCCGGTAATCGAGGTGGACGGACAGGTCCTCGCCGACTTCGGCGAGGCGGAGTTGTCGCGCTGGTGGAAATGGGACAGCGCCGTCTGACGACGGCGGCTACGGGGGCCTCTCACCTCGGCGGTCGCCGGGACAACGCCAGAACGCCTCCACCCAACGGGGTCCCGACCATCAACCATCGACAATCGACAATCAACCGCTTCAGTCAGCGCCGTCTCACGACGGCGGCTACGAAGAGTGGCGTAGCCGTCCCGTAGCCGCGGACGTGAGTCCGCGCTGACTCGCTCCGCCGAAGACAATGATCAGCGCCGTCTGACGACGGCGGCTACGGGGGCCTCTCACCTCGGCGGTCGCCGGGACAACGCCAGAACGCCTCCACCCAACGGGGCCTGCCCATCAACCATCGACAATCGACAATCAACCGCTTCAGTCAGCGCCGTCTCACGACGGCGGCTACGGGTAGCGGAGTAGCCGCGGACATGAGTCCGCGCTTGAGCGTGCGGCCCTGGACGCGGATCGGTTCCACTGCGCCCACGATTTACCCCAGTGGCCGTTTCGAGTCCAGCAAAAAAATGTCCAAACTCCAGGCCGCGGACATGAGTCCGCGCTGACTCGCTCCGCCGAAGACAATGATCAGCGCCGTCTGACGACGGCGGCTACGGGGGCCTCTCACCTCGGCGGTCGCCGGGACAACGCCAGAACGCCTCCACCCAACGGGGCCTGCCCATCAACCATCGACAATCGACAATCAACCGCTTCAGTCAGCGCCGTCTGACGGCGGCGGCTACGGGGAGCGGAGTAGCCGCGGACATGAGTCCGCGCTGATTTGCTCCGTGAAGAATACTGATCGGCGCCATCTCACGATGGCGGCACCTCTGTCGAGCGCCCTGGCGGCTGACGACAAAGGCAGCGACAAAGACTTTGAGCCGCCGCACCGGCTACCGGCGCACCGACCCGAACTCCCATCTCCGAACTCCGATCCAGGCTAGCGTCCGGGCGACAGATACGGGAGCTGCCAGGGTTTGCGGTAAGAGACGCTCACGAGGGCGTCGGCCTTGGGATCAGCGATCACTCGTTCCGCCTGGGTATCCCAGTTCACTTTGTGGCCGGTGCGCAAAGCGATGTTGCCGAGATGGGCCACGGTCGAGACGTGGTGGCCGACACCGAGATTCTCGATCGGCTGTTGGCGCGACTTGATGCAATCGAGGAAATTGCGCACGTGCGCGGGGCGCGGGTCGGCGCCGCCCGGGTATTTCTTCGGTTCGAGGGCGTCCTTGGTCGGTTCGCGCAGGATTTCCCATCCGCTGTCGTTGATGACCAGCGTGCCTTCGGTGCCGGTGAACGACATGCCCCAGGGGCGGTTGTAGAGGCCGAGGCCGACGCCGACCTTGTGTTCCCAGACCAGTGTGTAAGTGGGGAACTCGTAGACGGTGATCTGGGTATCGGGCGTTTCCGAATTGTCTTCGAGGACGTACTTGCCGCCGCTGGACATGACGGACTTGGGCGGCTCGGGGCCCATGGCCCAGAGGAGCACCTGGATCAGGTGCACGCCCCAGTCGGTCATCAGACCGCCCGCATAATCCCAGAACCAACGGAAGTTGAAGTGAAAGCGGTTCGAGTTGAACGGTCGGTCCGGCGCCGGGCCGAGCCACATGTCGTAATCCACACCGGGCGGCACCGGGCCGTCGGCGGGGCTGCCAATCGGACGAATCCAGTCCAAATAGGCCCAGGCGCGAACCAATCCGACCTTGCCGAGCTTGCCTGTTTTGACGAAATCGACGGCTTGGGCATAGGTTGGGCTGCTGAGGCGCTGGGCGCCCATCTGGCAGACCCGGTTGTGGCGTTGCGCGGCCTCGATCATCGCGCGTCCTTCAGCGATGGTGAGGGCCAGCGGCTTCTCGACATAGACGTCCTTGCCGGCCTGACAGGCCAGCACGGTGGGAAGAGCGTGCCAATGATCGGGTGTCGCCACCACGACGGCATCGACATCCTTACGTTCCAAAACGCGGCGGAAATCCTTGACGGTGTCGGGTGTGGCATCGCGCTTCTCTTTGACCAGTTTGACGGCCTCGGCCAGTTGCTTGTCGTCGACGTCGCACACGACCGGGCAATCGACCTCCGGGTTCAGAAAGAAGGTCGCCAGATCGCCCCGCCCCATGGCGCCCGAGCCGATCAGCGCGACCCGGACCTTTTCGCTGGCCGCAGCAGCTCGAGGGAAAGGGGAGAGCACCAGGCCGCCGGCCAGCGGCAGACCGGCGGCAAACACCGAGGATTGACGAAGGAAGTTTCGGCGAGAGACGTTGTTCATAAGATTTGCTGAGCGCATTATGCGACAGCGAATCCGATCGAGCCAGCGCAAATTGCTTCGGCGCGACAGGGCTGGTCCTGCATTCGTGCGGCCTGATCGATGCAATTGTTCAAAACAGAATCGCCACGAATACAACGCATTACACGAATCCAAGATTTCCCAAGATTCGTGTCATACCTGAGATTCGATAAAGTGGCAGGTTATTCATCCTGGGATACGTGGCTCTTTGCAGGCAGATAAAGTGACAGGTTCTTTATCTATGGAGAGCGCGCCGGTCGTTTACCACGGCCGCCCGCTGCTCGTTTACAACCGTCGCGACGACATCCAGAACAAGACGGGCGATGACACTCGGTGCATGCACTTGTTCGTGCGCGACCTGGTGACCGGACGGGACATTGCTCGATTTGGCGAGGGGCATTCGTTTGCCAACGCCTTTGTGCGCAGGAACGAGTTGAACGTGTTTGCCAGTGAAGGCACGAACCTCAGCGCTTTTCGGCCGCACCTTTATCCGCGGGAGGGTTGAGCCATTTCAAAGCACGGAACCGGGAAAAATCGGCGTCGGTCGAGCAGAGTGTGGCACCGCGCTCGATGGCCAATGAGGCCAGATGGGCGTCCTGGGTCAGGTTGCCGGTGCATTGATTTTGCCGCAGGAGGTCGGCAAAGCGCGGCCAATGCTCGGTGCCGGGATCGAGAATGCGGGCAGCGGGTTGCGCCAGCCAGGCGTCCATTTTGGCAGTCGCCGCGCTCGCCGAAAGCGGCCGAGGAAACAACCCCGGATGGGTGGCAATTCGCAAGAAGGCGAGAATCACGGGCCAGGCAAAGCCAAGTTCCTCGGTGCCGGAAAGTGCCGCGTCCAGCCACCGGCGCGCCCCCTCGTGCTGCGGAGCCGCCGAGTTGACGGCGTACAGCAGCAGATTGGCGTCGATCACCATCATGGTTTCGATGCGTTCTCCGCGAGCTCGAGCAAGTCGCCGATGTTGTCGTAGTTCAGATGGGGAAGAACTCCCATATCCTCGGGTACAGTGTGAAAAGGCTTTGCCTTCGGCTTGGCCAGCATCTGGTCCAAACCGCGTCGCAACGTCGTGTTGAGGGCCTCCTTGAAGCTCAGTTTTCGGGCGCGGCTCACCTCTTGCAGACGGCGGGCAACGTCGGGTTCCAAGGTAACGGTTGTTCTCACGGGGGGACGTTAGGCTCAGAGCCTTGTGCTGTCAAGAGACCTCCTGGATAGCATCATGATGCTAATTGGGAATCCCCGACAGGGCGCACGCGAAAGAACCAAAAAAAGGGCCGGGGGATGCTCCCCGGCCCTGGTGTTTATACGGACAGGCTTGCGGGCGCTGCCGCCGCAGCTCGCGACGCTACTTCTTCAAGCGGTAGAAGGTTGCGGCCTGAGACGGCGTGAGCGTCAGCTTCTTCTGGCCGCCTTCGACCACAGCGCCCGAGGTATCGACGGCGGACCAGGTTGCGGCGGGCCCGAGGGCGGCGGTCGATTCGAGGAGGTAGGTGCTGGTCGCCGGCCATGCGATGACGACGCTACCGGCGGTTGTCGAGACAGCTAGCGCCGGCTGGGTCTCCATGGACGGGAGGGTGTCTGGTCCGGCGGCGTAGCAGGCAGCCACCTGATCGGCGGAGAGAGCGCCCTCCCAGATGCGGAACTCGTTGTATGTTCCGGGGAACATGCTGTCGGGCCACTGCGATCGCCCGAGCCAATTATTGACGTCGTGGATCAGGTTCAGGGGCGTGGCTGAGCCGCCTGTGGCGACAGGCGCACCGTTGAGGTACATCACGGTCTGGTTGCCCGAGTAGTTGTAAGTGATGACCAGGTGGTGTTCCTTGCCCGCGGCTGGCGTCGCCGTGTTCAAGACCGTTGGTTCGTTGGCTGTGCGCGGGTCGCGCACGGCGAAGCGGATGGACCCACCGTCGGCCGCGGTGAAGGGCGTGAGGAACAGGTAGTCGCCGTTTCCATTCGCCACATTCTCGCCACCGGACGATGTGCCGAAGTCGAAGACGCGCGCCCAGTGGGCTGGGGCATCCCAGGCGACCCAGGCCTCGATCGACACGTTGACGAGGCTGCTGATGATGCCGTTGGGCAGGTCGACGTAACCCGCGATGACATCGTCGCCCGCATTCGAGGCTCCGCCACCCGGCAGGGTCAGTCTTCCGGCGCCGTCGAAATCAGCGCCCAGGCCCTTGAGGGTGCCGTCCGCGCCGCCGATCGAGTCTTTGACCGTTGTGCTGCCGGCAGCCTCGCTGAAGCTGTACCGGTGTTTGAGTTCGAGCGTCGGCGGGGCGAGAACCGTCACCTGTTGGCTGGCTTGCTTGCCCGAGTAGGTCGCCTTGATCGTGGCCGTGCCCGCCTTAATGGCGGTGTAGGCGCCATTGGCGTCGACGGTCAGGACCGACGGATCGCTCGATTCGAGCGTTGTGAACGGGAGCACATTGAGGTACTTGCGATTGGCATAATCCGCCGTGACGCTTGCCTGGCCGACCGCGCGCGGGCCGACGAGGGTGGTGGCGGTGAGCTTGAGAACGACCCCATGCAACTCTCCGGGAGGCGTCCCCTCGGCGCCGTAGAGGAAGTTGTTAGCCACATCGCCGGCGCTCAGCATGCCGCCGTGCACGCGAACGGAAGCGATGTAACCCGAGAGCGCCTGGCCGAAGTCGAAATCCGTGCCGGCGGTGTTGGCCTGTGCGGCCAAGCGGATGTAATCGTTGGCGTGGGTAGCCAGGGGCGCGGAGAGGGCTTTTTCCGTCTTCAAGACACCGTCGGCATAGACTCGAACGATCTTGTCGCCGTTGTAAGTGTAGACCAGGTAGTGCCAGGAACCGGCCACGGGCGTGCCGCTCCAGCCGACGTCGGGGCTGCCCCAGTGCCCGACGGCGCCATACGTGGCATTCGCGCCGTAGTTAAAGGAGAGGTTCGAGCCTTCGGGGCCGCCCCGATGCGACCAAGCCACCAAAGTCTCCTCGGGATTGATCGCAGGATTGAACGCCCAGACTTCGATGGAACGATCGCTTTGCAGGACCAGATCGAGGTCGGTCAACGGCCCCTGGTAGGCCGTATCGATGCCGTTAAAGCTCACGGCTGCCAGGCCCGTGTTCTCCACGTCAGCCACATAAACCGGGGTCCCGACCGCCACGAAATCGCCTTCACCGGTCCGATTCGGCCAGATGCTGGTGTCGGTCTTGACGTCGTCGGCACGAAGATCAACCCACAACTTGCCGGCGGTCGCGACTCCAGTCTGCCGCGGATTGACGATAATGGGGACGGCGGTTGACCGCCCGCCGTAGCTCAAGGTGACGTTGGCGGAGCCTGGCGCCAACGCCGCGATGACACCGGTCTGACTGACGCTGACGACCGCCGGCATGTCCGAGGCGTAGGTCACGCCCGGAACGCCTTGGAGGGCCACGCCCGCCAGTTGCGCAAAGTCAACGGTTGCGGAAGTCGGCTGCGTGTCGCCCTGGGTCATCGTGGTTTGAAGCACGACGAGGTGGACGGCCAGCACGCTACCCAGGACGGCGGAATCCGTGCTTGGATTCGCAGCCCCGGAGACGAAGCTGGCAGCGACCTCGACCGAGTTGAGCGGATTGTTGTAGATGCGGAATTCGTCGATGGTGCCGTCGTAGGCCCCGTCGCCGTTGTACAGCGAGCGGCCCAGCCAGGAGTAATTGTTCTGAATCTTGCTCAGGTCGAAGCCGACCGAGGCGGCCACGGTGACGGAGTTGACGAGCAGGCCGTCCTTGTAGAGGGACATGGCGCTGTTGGCTGGATCGTACACGCAGGTGATCACACAGGGACCGAGGTTGTCGAGGGTCCCCGCACCGGTCACAACATGTTCGTCGTTGTAGCCGGGGTCAGCCTGGGCGTAGCTCATCCGGAAATCGCCCGGACCCGAGTGGGGGCAAAACATGAGCATGTGGGCGCCCGCGCCGGCGGCATTCTGATTGCCGAACGCGTAGATTTCGGACCAATTCGCGTTCGCATAGACGTCGATCCACATCTCGAACGTGGCGGCGGTGAAGCCGTGGATGATGTTGGCCGGCAGTTCGATGTAGTCGCAGGTCGCCCCGGACGGCACAGTTCCGCCGGCACTCGAGAAATACGCCACGCCCCCGGCGACGTAGGTGTTGTTCATGATCGTGCCGTGAGCGGTGCCGATGGAATCGCTCGCGTCGTTGTCCGTGTCGAAGCTGTAGCGGTGTTTGAGGTCCGCTGAGGCGTTCTGCGCCAGTGCCCACGTGAGGGCGCCGGCCACAAGCACCCGCGCGGCCACACGCCCGAGGTGTCGAATTGAAGATGTGTTCATTTTCATGCAGTCCTTCTGGTCGGCCGGTTCGATTGTTTGTCTTCACGACCCAACGCCACAAGGACCGGCTCTTGCCTTGCGGAGCCTGGATGTTCTGTCCGGTATCCTCGTATCCCATTGCAGACCAGTTTGTCAATCGTCCAATTGATTGCGTGCATCTGAGCATCTGATAGTTGTCGCTGTGATCCCGCCGGTGAGAGCGCCGGGCCGACAACGGATGGAAAGTGGAGGATGGGATGACCGTGTGCCTGCCGCCTGCCTGTCGGCAAGAAGATCGCAAAGGAACGTAAAGGGGAGGGCAACATGGAGTCTTTTGGGTCCTTTACGTTCCTTCGCGTCCTTCTGTTAAACAGCGTCTTCTCTGTGTGCTCTGCGTCTCTGTGGTGAATCCCCTCGATGACAGTCACCGCCCCGAATTGAACCACAGAGACACAGAGAACACAGAGGAAAGCATGGCTGAGCGGAATCAGGTGTTGTGGTCTTTTGAGGATTAAGGTCTTCTCTGTGTACTCTGCGTCTCTGTGGTGAATTCCTCTCGATGACAGTCACCGTCCCGAATTGAACCACAGATACACAGAGACCGCAAAGCATGGGCCATGAGGGTTAAACGGAAGGGCAGACAGGGCGGGCAAGTCCTCGTCGCCCGCCAAACAGGGTCTGCAACTGTCATCGCCGGGGACGAGGACGTCCCCACTCCAACGCCTTCGTGTGCGTGAACAGCGCACACCAGCCCGGATTTCTCACCAACGGACGGGTGTATCGGGAATCCGGGCAGTGGGATACCGCTTTGCATCGGAGATTCCAGTGAATTTTTGGCCCTAAACCTTCATTGGGACTCGATCTGACGCGGGTTTCATGCACCTTCAACTTTGTCTCAAATGTAGGCAGGTGATTATTCACATAATTCTTGAACAATTAT
>Ga0209719_1001302_pt1 | contig 30970 bp, 29 predicted proteins | sample AD_JPNAS2_MetaG_FD_184421 | JGI IMG/M metagenome (GOLD analysis project Ga0209719, IMG submission 184421) | Active sludge microbial communities of municipal wastewater-treating anaerobic digesters from Japan - AD_JPNAS2_MetaG (SPAdes) (version 2) | ecosystem: Engineered > Bioreactor > Anaerobic...
CTTGGCATTTGTTCAAAAGATAAGTGCTGTTTTTTGTTTTGTCTGAACTTAAAATAATGTATAATTAAAAAATGAATAATCAAATGATTATCAAGAAGTTAATAATAAAAAAGATTTGCGTATGAAACAGTTTTCTCAAAGATTAATTACTTTAAAATTGTTTGTTTTTGTATTTTTAATAGTAATTTCAACTCCAAGTTTTTCTGCAAAAAACCCTTCAAATAACAAAAAATGGAAACAAGCAGAAAGTTTGTTGGATGACACTAAATATTATGATGCAGGAAAGATGTATAAAGAAATATTTGAAGTTGAACCTAATAATTTTAATTGTGCTTATAAAATAGGCTATTGCTTATTAAGTTCTGAATTAGAAAAAGAGCAAGATGTAGAAAGTTCTATCTATTATCTAAAATTGGCTTCTAATAATGTTAATGAGAAATATAAAAATTCTTATTCAGAAAAAAAAGCTCCTGTACTTTCTTGGTATTACTTGGGTGTTGCTTATCGTTTGAATGGAGACTATGATGAAGCTGTAATAGCTTTTAAAGAATATAAAAAATTACAAAAGAAAAAGGAGAAAAAATTTTTATCTTCAATAAATGTAGATAGAGAAATTCAAACATGTAAAGACGCTCAAGAAGAATTTGATTATCGTAGAATGCGTTTAGAACCAATCCAAATTGAAGGTGTCGAAGCAGGAAATTTACGCTGTCCTGTCTTAGCAGAAGGTGCAAATAGATTAATTTTTACTAATGGTAAAAATAATGTTTTCCCACCTGATATAAATTGGAGAGCAACAACAGATGTAGTGAAATTAGATGCTGTATATATGGCTGTTAGAGATAATGTAGGAGGAAGTTTTCATTCACCACAATCTATAGAAGCAGATTTGCAAATTAAACATCCTCATGTCCCTGTTACAGTTACTGCTGACGGGTCAGAGCTTTATTTAATAGTTGATAAAAACGATAATGGTAATATTTTCATGAGTAAATTTGAAAATGGAAAATATCAACCAGCACAAAAAGTTAAAAAACTTAATACTCGCAAATGGGAGTCTCATGCTTCTATAACACCAGATGGCTCGCGTATTTATTTCACTAGTATGCGAAAAGGAGGATATGGCGGTTTAGATATTTGGTATAGCGATAGAGATGATGAGGGAAAATGGAAAAAACCTGTTAACATGGGCGAAAACGTAAATACAAAATATCACGAAGAAATGCCTTACATAATGAATAATGGAAATGCCTTGTACTTTAGCTCTGAAGGACATACAAATATTGGAGGTTTTGATGTGTTTTACTCTAACTATGATAGTCAATCTCAATCTTGGAATAAAGCTGAAAACCTCGGCTACCCATTTAGTACATCAGGTAATGATATGGGATATATTATGGAAAATGGAGAGGTTTTTGCTTTTTGTCCTGTTAATGATAATAAAAGAAGAGAAGGTATAGGAAATTGTGATTGTATCTCGCTTGTACACGAACTTGTGCCAGAGTTAGCTGAAATTAATGGAATAATAAAATTAAGTCCTGAAGATGAAGAAAAATTAAAACAACTGCAAGTGAGATTAGTAGATAGTGAAAATAAAGAAGAACTTGCAAATACAAAAGTTGATGAAGAAGGAAAATTTGTGTTTGACAATGTTGAAAGAGGTAAGTATGATGTAGTCGTTTATTTAAATGGTGAACACAAAACTACAACTCAAATTGAAGTCCCACAAGACGGTAAATGGGATATACTAATTGACGAAATGATTGTAACAACTGACGACCAAATTGCTGACCAAGAATCGAAAGAAGAAACTAAATCTGTTATATATGTAGAAAACGTATTTTTTGATTTTGACAAATATAATGTTAAGTCTCAATATAATTCTGATTTAGACAAATTGGCAAATTGGCTTAATGAAAACCCTGAGGCAGAATTAAAAATTTCGGGACATACCGACCATTATGGAACTGAAGAATATAATATGGGATTGAGTAAAAGAAGAGCTGAATCAGTTCAAAAATATTTGTTAAATAAGGGCGTAAAAAAATCTCAACTTGTTATAACTTATCACGGAGAATCACAACCACTAACAATAGATGTTGATGACGACACAATTAGACATCTTAATAGAGTAGTATTATTTGAAGTTATTAAACAAGGCAATCCTGTGCTAATGGTGAAACCTGTTATAGTGCCTGAAGGATTTGAAGTTAAAAGAAATATAGTAATGCTCTAAGCTTATTTTGTGAAACGCTTTTTGTAGAGAAAAATATCTTATTGAAAGGATAGTATAATGGTGTTTTATAAAAATATGTTTTCTAAAACTTTTTATTTAGCTTTATATCATATTAATTGATTACATTTGCATATATGAAAGATAATCAAAAAATATTAAATCCAATAAAACGTGAAGAAATATCACAAGGTTTGGGTACAAATAAAAATCGTAATTTAGTTTTATACAATGATGATATAAATAGTTTTGATTATGTAATTTCTTGTTTAATCGAAATTTGTGATCATGATTTTGTTCAAGCTGAACAATGTGCTTTTATAACACATTTTAAAGGAAAATGTGATGTTAAAAAAGGCGATTACAAATCATTAAAACCTTTGAAACAAAGCCTTGTGAACAAAGGGCTCAAGGCGACAATTGATTAGAAATCAATCAGATATTTTTTTTAATCTTATTATTCTGTCTCAATTCCATTAACTGTCATCAAAAGGAAATCAAGACTTTTATTATAGTCCAAATTTTCATACTCCAAACCTAATTTCTTTATGTTTGCATAATAATCTTTAAGGTGATTATAATAATTTTTTTCTAGTTGAATTGATGTTGCTTTTTCGCCAATTTTTTTCATTAAAAACCACTTTTCAAGCAATCTTGCTGTGCGTCCGTTTCCATCTTGAAATGGGTGAATTTTTACAAACACTAAATGACATAACGAAGCATAATAAAATATTTCGAAAGGATTCAAATCGGAATTTATAAGGAATTCAATATCATCAAAAAGTTTGTTTAATTCAGTCTTTATAATTTCAGGATTTGCTGCTATATATTCAATTTGGTCATTGCTATTAATTACAAACATTGGATTTGTTCGGATAAGTCCTTGCTGACTTTTGGGCAAAAGATTAGAGCTTAAAATAGAATGTGCTTTCTGAATATTTTTTAATGTTATTTTTTTGTTTTCAATAAAATCATATGCAGCATATAAATCATCAATTTTTTTTGTGTAATCTGGTTTAAACTTTACTTTTAAAAATTTATGTTTGAAAAAACTATCGAAATCAATGTCTTCTCCTTCAATTTTAGAAGAATAAACCGAAGATATAGATTTGTAAAATTGAAAATAATCAACAGGAATTTCAACTTTTTTAATTTTCTCCAATTTTTCTAATGGAGATTCTTTAATCACTGATATATATTGGTCAAGCAACTTAGATGTTATTATTTTTAGTTTCATAAATCTTTTGCAAAGATGGTTATGTTAAAGTTTTTTTCTATTTTTTTCATTTATAGTATGAGAAGTTTTATTTAATTTATTTTCAGCGTTTAGCTTTTTTAATTCACTATCAATTAGTGGTAAAATTTCTTCTGCTAGCAAAAACATGTCAGTTGAAAATAATTTTGGAATATTGTTGTCATCTTTTTCGAAGTTGGTTTTTGCGTTTTGTATTGCTTTTGAAATATCAAATATTGCATGTGTTGGATTAACTCCACCTTTTACTTTTCTTCCAAGATAATTTTTAAATAATTTACTAGTTTTTAAAGGATTTTTTGGAATATCAAAGTCTTCTGGTTTGCTATCAAATTTTCCGTAGTAAAGCCAAATTTCAAAGCAAGGATTGCTGACGATTAGTGAAATGTTCTCTTTTTTACATTCAGGATTTATTCTTACAAGGTCATTATAAAAGTGGTCAACGTCAGAAATAATAAAGATACTGTCTGGTACACTTTCTTGACTTGTCTTGTAGCGTTCTTGTTTGTATCTTGCTAATTCTAATAATCCATCTGGATTTAATCGTTGTGGGTCTGCTATAAATTCTATTTTTATGCGTCTAAACTTATCTTGATTTGATATTGTTCGAAAGTAGTTTTTTTCTCTAACCTCGCCACCAGAAATAATTACAATAAATGATATAGGTGGTAAAATTCCTTCAGCTTTTCTATAATTCTTTCCTGCATCTTTAATTGTTACAGATAATGACACAGCTTTCCTCTTGTCATTTTTTTTAGGTTGAGAAAATGCTTCTTTTTCAGGGTTTGATTTTGTATATTTTCTCATACTTCTGCTTCAATTTCTCCAATTAAAGGAATGCCACCATAACGACCATCTAAATATCCATTTTCTATGTTCAATGTGTTGTGTAGTTTGAAATCGTTTAAAGAATACATTTGTGAATTTCCTTCTACTTTTTCAACAAACCAAACTTCATCAGGACGAACTAATTCTTGTTGATTTAAAAATTTTGTTGTATGAGTTGTGAAAATCAATTGACCATTACTTTCACTGTTGGCATAGAATTTTAATAAATTGAACATTAAATTTGGATGAATGCTATTATCTATTTCATCAATAAAAATGGTTTTGTTTTGATATATAGCATTGTACAAAGCTGGGATTAATGTTAGAAGTCTTACAGTTCCATCAGATTGAGCTGTAATTTTCATTTTTTTGAAATAGCCCGACTGTCCATATTGGTTAAATAATAATTCCTGTACTGTCTTTATACCTTTTTGTATTGTAATGTTTAATATGTTTCTATTGTTTTGTATTTGAGATATGTTTCTATTTGGAATAGAACTTTTATCTATAATGCGTTGTAAATCTGTTGTGTTTTTTGTTTTAGTAATCCATTTTTCAAAAGGTGTATCACTAATCTCTACAGTTTTAATGCCTATTCCAATACTTTCAAATATTTTGTTGGTAAAACTTAACATTTGAGGTTTTTGAGACATTAATTTAATAAGTGCTGGAATAGTACTATTAATCGAAATAATTTCTGTTTTTTTAGAAAACCATTCGCAAATATGTTTTGCATTATTGCTTGCGAGTACTGGAAATTTCAAATTTAAAGGTAGTAGAGAAGAATTTGGGTTTAATGAAAGTAATTGTTTTACAGATGTTTCATTTTGAATAGAAGGAGCAATAATGTTTGTTCCTTTACGTTCAAAAATCAAAGTGTCTTGTGTTTTATTTAATCCTGATATTGACAATTTTTCACAAATCTCTTTTTTGTTAATATCAACATTATAAATGTAATATTTGTCTTTATACAAAAACTCAATCTCAAAAAAAATGTTTTGAGATTTTTCTTTTGTTAGTTGAAAAATATAATCATCTAAATCAATATCATTAAGAAAGTTTTCATACATAACAAAGTTTCGTAAAAAATTTATTGCCTTAATAAAATTGGATTTACCTGAGCCGTTTGCTCCATAAATAACAACTTGTTTTAATAATGGCACTTCCATTTCTGTATAAACATGATGTGACAGTTTTTCACGCTTGATATTTGGAAACATATCAAATACTGTTTCTTTATAAAATGAAAGAAAATTTTTTATTTTGAATCTTAACAACATAACTAATTTATTAATTGATTTCAATTACAAAGATATAATTAATTTTTTTATTATCCGTGAAAATATCACGCTTTGTTTGTCAATAATATATTAAAAAACTTTTTTAAGCCAACTAAATCATTTTGATTTAGCTGGCTTTTCGTTATGAAAATTGTTATGTTATTTTTTATCTTTAGGTTTTAATAAATCAACACTGCGTTGCACAAACTCACTAAGAGCTTCGCCTTTTAGTAAATTGTTAGAAAGTAAAGCCAAATCAAATAGTTGAGAAATAATCTTTTGATTTTTGCCAAAATCTTTATATAAATTTCGTTTTTTATTTTCTAACTCAGAAATTTTTGATTCTAATTCTTCGATTTTTTTCTTGTCTTCTATAGGCTTATCGTCTTCGTTTTTAATGTTTTTGAGTTTGTCTTCTATTAAAGATTTTTCTGAATTTAATTCATCTAATTGAGAATCAATTTCTAAGCGTTTTGAATTGTTTTTCTTTTCAATTTTTGAGCTTAAATCAATAATAGTTTCATGATTTGTATTAATAATTACTTTATAATGGTCAGGTAGTTCGCGGTAATATCCTGTTCCTCCGCCTAATGCCGACATGTCTTTCATTCTTCTCATAAATTCATCGCGAGTAATTAAAACAGGCAAATCATTTCCGCTAATATTTTCTGTACTAACCCAATACTTCATATCATCATCAACAGCTCCTTGGAAAGCCCACCTTAAATTTTCTTGTTCACGCTCGCTAAGAACTGACTCTATCTTATCTTCTTTTCTAATTAAATTGTCAATAATGTCGGAATCAACACGAACAAAACGCGAATCTTTAAATTTGTTTTCTAATGTGTTTATAAAATGAATATCCAATTGTCCATCTAATAAAAGTACATCGTAATTTTTTGATTTCGCAGTTTTGATGTATGAAAATTGTTCTTCTTTATCAGTTGCGTATAGGTAAATTAAACTTTTGTTTTTATCAGTTTGTTCAGTTTCGATTTTAGTTTTGTATTCTTCGAAAGTAAAATACTCATTATCAGTATTTTTTAGTAGAGCAAATTTTTCTGCACGTTCGTAAAACTTTTCGTCAGAAATCATTCCGTATTCAATAAACAATTTTAAATCGTCCCATTTAGTTTGGAATTCTTCGCGATTCTCTTTAAAAATATCAAATAATTTATCTGCAACTTTTTTTGTTATATGTCCAGATATTTTTTTAACATTTGAATCGCTTTGTAAGTAAGAGCGCGAAACATTTAGTGGAATGTCAGGCGAATCTAATACTCCATGTAATAAAGTTAAAAACTCTGGCACAATGCCTTCAACTGAATCTGTAACAAAAACTTGATTACAGTATAGTTGTATTTTGTTTTTATTAATATCTAAATTTGATTTTATTTTTGGAAAATATAATATACCAGTTAGATTAAAAGGATAATCAACATTCAAATGTATGTTGAAAAGTGGTTCGTCAAAACTTGCTGGATATAATTCATTGTAAAAGTTTTTGTAATCTTCATCTTTTAAATCTGCTGGTTTTTGTTTCCACAATGGTTTTGGATTATTTATTATATTATCTTCATCGGTTTCTTCTTCTTTACCGTCTCTCCAAATTGTTTTTTTGCCAAAAGCTATAGGTGTTGGTAAAAATTTACAATATTTATGTAGTAATTCTTCAATTTTATTTTTCTCAAGAAACTCAAGAGATTCTTCGTCAATATGTAAAACAACATCTGTTCCTCGTGTTTCTTTTTCAGTTTCAGATATTGTATAGGCAGGGTCGCCACTACATTCCCATTTTACAGCTTTTTCGTTTTCGCGGTAAGATTTAGTAATAATTTCTACTTTTTCTGCAACCATAAACGATGAATAAAATCCTAATCCGAAATGTCCTATAATTGCATTTTCAATGTTTTTATACTTATCTAAAAAGTCGCCAGCACTCGAAAAAGCAATTTGGTTTATGTATTTGTCAACTTCATCGGCACTCATTCCAATTCCATTGTCGCGAATGGTTAATGTCTTGTTTTCTTTATCAACCATAACTTCTACCTTAATATCATCAGCATCTCCTTTGTAATCACCCGAAATAGCAAGTGTCCTTAATTTTTGGGTAGCATCAACAGCATTAGATACTAATTCGCGTAAAAATATTTCGTGATCAGAATAAAGAAATTTTTTAATTATGGGAAAAATATTTTCGGTAGTTACACCGATATTTCCAGTTTTTTGCAACATATCTTATAAATTTTAATTTAATCGATAAATTATGGTCAAACTATATGCCATTAGATTTTTGCTGACAAAATGTCATAGGTTACGACAATATGTAGTTTGTTATAATTAAAAATGCTAAAACAAAGGCAATTAAGCTTATTAAAAATATTATTGTGAATTTTACTGTTCTTTGTTTTTTCTTTAGATTATATTCAGAAATAAGTCGCGAAATGATAGGGTAGAGCCTAATAAAAAATTGAGAGTCTTTTTTGATAAAAGCTGCTGGCTTTATATTGCTACTAGTTGCTTTAAGTTCAATGTTTTCTGAGTCAGCGAAAATTATTATTTCTATTTCTTTATCTATGCTTTTTATTGGTGGCAGTAGTTCTAAAGCAGTGCGAGTATTCATTCCTCTGCTTGTTATTATATTATCAATTAAAACGATTTTAAAATTTTTGTTTTTTTCTTCAGATTTTAGTTTGTTTATAAACATTTGCACAGAACTAAAAGTTAGTAAATTAAAACTTAGATTGGGTTTAAAATTTTCTCTAATATATTCTAAGTCGTCTGTGTCGTTATCAACGCAGTAAAAAGTTATATGTTTTGTGGATTTCATTTTTTTGTTGGGTTAAAAATTTTTAGAAGCACCTTTTCGTTTTATATGATTAATTTTTTGGTCTTTTTTATAATTTATAGCAATATCAGGGTCTATGTTTGTTTCTAATATCCATTTTCCACCTTTAAATACTAATGCATCATATGAAAAATCGGGTCCATAGAATTGATACATATTGTTGTATTTTGGTTCTGGTGGAACTAAATGGTCAAGCACTATCATATCTTGTTTTTTATTATATCTTAATAACATAGTTACTCTGTCTGCATATTCAAATATCAATCGTCCAGTTTGAGTTCTATTTATTTTGAACATTTTCTTTCCAAATATAGGTAAGTCTTTTCTGTCAAAATACAAGGTTTCAACCACTTTTCTATTTATTAAAAAATCCGCAGCATCATAGCCTAAAAGTGTATAGTAAGTTTTTGAATTCCATTTTTTTGTAACAATCTCATAATAAATGACTCCATACCATTCTGTGTTAGATTGATATAATCTAGGGTCAGTATCATTTTCTGAATTATAATTTTTATCATTTAAGAAAAATAAATTGATTTTTCCTGAAGGTTTGTATTGTAAGAATCCGAAGTATTTAGAACTACCATTTTGAAAAGCTAAATTCCATGTGTAAATTTTTAATAATTTATCATCAGACATTAAAACCGAAAGTTTTTTAATTTTACTATAATCTGCCGAAAAAGATTCTGATTTAGCTAGAAAAGATTCTAGATATTCAATCAAATGTTGATTAATTTCTATTTTTTTAGTATCTGTTTTTTCGTTTTCTATTTGTATAAACAGCTCAGCAATATAGTCAATATCATCTCCTGTATTAGTTATTTCTTTGGCGTTCAGATTATTAATCTGGCAAAAAAAACTAATTATTAATAATATTTTAAAAACGACTTTCATCAATATTAATAACGCAAATATGCAATTTTATTTTCTAAAAAGGAATTAAATTTTGTTTAAGCTTTCAATAATTAGTTTTGATGTTAGTAATATTTCTTCTTTTGTTATGTTTAAAGGTGGTGCAATTCTAAATGCAGAATCGTGGAAAATGAACCAATCTGTAACAAATCCGTCTTTCAAACCTTGTTTTACTAATTTTAAAACCATATCAAAATTTTCAATTTCAACTGCTAATAGCAAGCCTTTGCCTCTAATATCTTTAATTTTTGGATGCTTTAAATTTTCTCTAAAAAGTTTTTCTTTTTCTTCAACTTCTTCTATTATGTGTGATTGTGTTAAATGTTGCAAAAAGGCTAAAGCTGCTGCTGCCGACACAGGATGTCCTCCAAAAGTGGTTATATGTCCCAAAATTGGATTTGTTGTAAAACTGTGCATAATTTTTTTTGGAGCAGCGAAAGCACCTATAGGCATTCCTCCTCCTAAAGCTTTTGCAAAACAAATAATGTCTGGTGTAATTTCAAAATGTTGAAATCCAAACATTTTTCCAGTTCTGCCAAATCCTGTTTGAACTTCGTCAATAATTAAAAGAGTTCCGTTTTGTTTGCATTTAGTTTCTAATTCTTTAAACCATTTTTTGTCTGGAATAATTATGCCAGCTTCGGCTTGTATGGGTTCAATAACAACGCAGGCAGTGTCTTGGTCAATAATGTTTAAGTCTTCGTAATTATCAATTCGTAAAATATAAACTTCTGGTAATAGTGGGCGAAAAGATTTTTTAAAATCTTCGTTTCCACATAAACTTAATGCTGCGTGAGAGCTACCATGATAAGCATTAACAAAAGAACACATTTTTGTTTTTCCAGTATATCTTTTTGCAAGTTTTACAGCTCCTTCAATTGCTTCGCTACCGCTGTTTACTAAGTAAACTGAATTTATTTCTTGAGGTAAAAGTTTAACCAAATATTCGGCTAATTTAACTTGAGGCGACTGAATAAACTCTCCATATACCATTAAATGTAAATGCTTTTGCACTTGCTCTTCTATAGCTTTTTTTATGGGAGGAAAGTTATGTCCTAAACAACTAACAGATACTCCAGAAATTAAATCTATATACTTTTTTTTGTCGGGACCAATTAAATATATCCCATTCGCACTCTCTATTTCTAACAAATATGGGGATTGGGAAGTTTGTCCAAGATAATTGAGAAATAACTCTCTGTTACTAATCATTTTTTATTTCTTTGATTATGTTTTTTATATCTTCTAATGTCGTTGAATCAATATCTATATCTTCTAAAAAGAAGTCATTGAAAAATTCTACTTTGTAGTGTGAAATAAAAGTAACTTCTTTTAAATTAATTGTATGTTCGTCATCTAATTTATAAAACATCTTGTTTTGCAAGAATTTTTCAATTTTAAATTTGTTGCAAGTTATTATATAATAACATTTTTTAGTCGTTATACTTATGCAATCATTGATTTCTTGCATGAATACTATGTCTGAAAATTTTACTCTTACATATTTATCAGCAATTTTTATAAATATTCTATCAGTTTTGTCTAATTTAATTTTATCGTGTTCTCTTTCAAGAATTTTATAAATAGATTTTAAAAAGCGAGGATATTCTATCGGTTTTACAAGATAGTCGGCGACTTCGTATTCATAAGTGTTTAAAGCATATTTCCCATTTCCTGATATTATGATAACTGATGAGTTGTAATTTGCTTGTCCTAAAAATTCAAGCCCACTCATAAGAGGCATTTCAATATCTAGAAATATTAAATCTATTTGATTTTTATCAATAAACTCAGGAACTTCTTTGGGATTAAAAAAACAAGCTTTAAGTTCTAGTAAATCAGATTTATGAATAAAACTTGTTAATTGTTTTTGTGTTACTATATCATCATCTAAAATTATACAATTCATAAAACTGTGCAATTTAAAAACAAGATTTATGTAAATTTATACGTAAAAATACCTATGTATGTTATGAAAAACAAGTTAAATAAAAAAATATTCTACTAAGACTGCATTGTTTTCGACATTTAGTAACTTGTTTGCAACATTTGTGATAGTTTTTTTATCTCCTGTGCTATATATTTTTATGCTTTGTTGTTTAAATTCTTTTCTATAATTAGAATTTATCATTAATAAATCTTTGGTTCTTCGTGCAACTGCTTCGGCAGAGTCTATTATTTGTATTTTATCGTTTGTTAATTTTTTAATTATAGGTGTGAAAAGAGGGTAGTGGGTGCAACCTAACACTATATAATCGGCATTATGTTCTATAAATGGATTTATGTATTTTTTCAAGATATTTTCAATTTCTTCGCCTTCAAAAATTCCATTTTCTGCCGCCTCAACCAATCCCTTAGCTACTTGTAAATGAATATTTACATAGTTTTTGTATTTGTTACTAGTTTCGATGAAAAGTTGTCCTCTAAAAGTACCTTCTGTTGCAAGAACTCCAATATTTCCAGTCTTTGTATTTAAGCAAGCTGGCTTTACAGCTGGTTCTAAACCTACAATTGGGATTTGATATTTTTTTCTCATATCAGCAACAACGGCTGCTGTAGCTGTATTACACGCTATTACAATTAGTTTACACTTTTTATCTAATAAGAATTTTAATATTTCATCAACTAAAACAAATATTTCGTCAACTGTTTTAGTTCCATAAGGTGCATTTTTGCTATCTGCGTAATAGATAAAATCTTCGTTAGGCAAACTTGTACTAAGTGCTTTTAGAACTGTTAGTCCTCCGATACCGCTATCTAATACGCCTATAGGTAAATCCATGATAAAAAAAATCCCGATTTTATTCGGGATTAAAATTACAAAATTTTATTTATTTTATTCCAAGTTTTGCTTTTACATCGTTAGTGATGTCAACACTTTCGTCAGAAAAATATAAAAGTGTAGAAATTTCAAAAACATATAATAATGATTTTTCAGCACCTACAGTTTTGATAGCTTCTTGAATTCTAGTGTATATAGGTTCTAAAAGTTCAGCTTCTTTGTTTTGTAAATCTTCTTGTGCTCTTACTTGAAAAGCTTGTATTCTTTGTTGAAGATTAACTATCTCTTCTTCTTTCATTTGTGCTATAGATGGAGAGTAGGTTTCTTTATTTGCCATGTAATCGGTATATTTTGTTTCTAACTCTTTAGACAAGGCTTGTAATTGAGTTTCTAAAGTCATGGCATATTCTTCTACAGATTTTGTAGCAGTTTCTCTTTCTGGCATGCTAGCAAAAATGCTGTTTGTGTCAACATGTCCGCATTTTGTTTTTTGAGCAAAACTTGACAATGTAGCACCTAATACTACACATAAAATGATAATCTTTTTCATATTTTTATTTTAAAATTTTGGCAAATATAAATAATTAATTCTTATAACCTAACTTTTTTAATACATCATCGCTTTTGTCATATTTAGGATCTGTGTATAACATATTTAAGCTGTTTGCTGTATCAAAAATAATAGAGTAAGAACCTTCTTGAGCAATTTCTTTGATTGCATTAAAAATGTCATCTTGAAGAGGTTTGATTAGTTCTTCACGTTTTTTAAACAATAAACCATCTTTTCCGAAGTATTTTTGTTGTTTGTCTCTCATTTCTTTTTCTCTTTTCATAATTTCTTCTTCTCTTTTTATTCTAAGTTCTTCTGTCAACAAAATTCTTTCAGATTGATAATCTTTATACATTTTGTCAATACTTTCTTTCATTTGGTCAATTTCATTTTTCCAATCTTCAGAAATTTCATCAAGTTGTGTTTTTGCAGATTCGTAAGTTGGGATATTGTTTAAAATATATTCAGTATCCACGTAAGCAGTTTTTTGGGAAAATGCAAGTCCCACACATGTTAAAGCGATAATAAAAACAAATATTTTTTTCATAATTTTTAAATTTTTTATGTTACTAATATATATAAATGCAAAATGCGTTCCAAATTAAATTTAAAATTGTTGTCCTATTACAAAATGAAATTGCGATCCATTAGCACCTGTTGAACCTGACAATTCGTCAAATCCATATCCCCAGTCAACTCCTAACATTCCAATCATAGGCATAAAGAATCTAACTCCAACGCCTGCAGCACGTTTAAGGTCAAATGGGTCAAAGTTTTCTGAAGCAAACCATGCATTTCCTGCTTCAACAAATCCTATCATGTATAATGTTGCAGTTGGTGCTAATGACAATGGATATCTAAGTTCTAATGTAAATTTGTCATATATGTTACCACCATTATTTGGTGTTAATGAATTATTTGCATAACCTCTTAAGCCAATTGTTTCTAAACCGTATAAATTGTATCCGTAAAGTCCATCACCTCCAACTTGGAAGGCTTCAAATGGCGAAGGTCCAACTTCTTTGTTGTACATGGCTAACATACCAAATTCAAATTTAGACATTAAAACTAAAGCACGGCTACTACCGTCTCTGCTTCCAGCAAGAGTTGTAAACCATTGACCACTAAACTTATACTTATGATATTCTATCCATTTGTATCTTTCTTGTGGAGTTATATTTGCAGAGTAGTCTTTATCATTAAATAAAGAATATGGTGGTGTTAATTCTACAGAAAGAGAAAAGTTTGATCCAGTTGTTGGGAATATTGGATTTGGTCCTGATGAACTACGTCCAAGAACAGTTTTAAAGCTAATATTATTTGAGCGACCTGTTCTGTAAAGTGCAAAACCAGGATTTGGATAATCTTTTAAATTATAATGTTTAAAAGAAAGTTCGTTGTATAAAGTAAAATAGTCGTCAGGCACTCTTAGCCTTTGTCCTAAACCAAAGCCAACACCTGTAACTTTAAAGAAATAAGTGGTTGTATCTTGGAAACTAGGATTAGACATTACGGAATGATAAGCAGAAGTTGTAAATGAATTAGGCTTTTTGCCACCAAACCAAGGCTCTATAAATGAGAATGAGTAATTTTGATACCAAAGTCCTGATGCTTGTACTCTGAGTGCAAGTCTTTGTCCGTCTCCGCTTGGAAGTGGGTGATATGCTTTTGCGTTAAATATGTTTCGTAGCGAAAAATTGTTAAATGTTAATCCTAAAGTACCAACAATAATTCCACCTCCATATCCACCCGAAAGTTCTATTTGGTCTGTTGATTTTTCTTCAACAAGGTATTCTAAATCTACAGTTCCACTTACTGGGTCGGGTTGAAAATCAACATTTAATTTTTCTGGGTCGAAATAGCCAAGCTGTGCTAATTCCCTAATTGTACGTTGAACTTCAGAACGTTTGTATAATGCACCTGGACGAGTTCTGATTTCTCTTACAATAACATGGTCGTTAGTTCTTGTGTTGCCCGAAATATCTACTCTATTTATTCTAGCTTGTTTACCTTCATAAATCCGCATTTCAATGTCAATAGAATCATTTTCTACTAAAATTTCAACAGGATTTATATTCGAAAAAAGGTAGCCATTGTCTTGGTAAATTGACATAACACCTGCTGGATCATACAGTAATCTTTCGTTAAGAAGTTTGTGGTTGTAAACATCTCCTTTTTTTATGCCAAGTACTCTATCTAAAAGTTCAGAATTGTATTTTGTATTGCCAACCCAAGTAATATTTCTAAAATAATATTTTTTGCCTTCTTCAATATTTATGTTTACACTTATGGTTCCGTCTTGATTGTTGATTATAGAATCAGATATAATTCTAGCATCTCTATAGCCTAATTCGTTGTATTTATTTATTATGTTTTTTTTGTCATCTTCAAATTGTTGAGGCAACATTTTAGAAGATTTAAAAACATTATACCATGTTTTTCGTTTGGTATCTTTCATAGCTCTGCGAAGTTTCCAGTCGCTACGTTTTTGTTGGGAAAGATGAAAGTCATAAAACTTTTTTTCTTCACCAATTTTTTCGTTACCAATAAAATTTATATCTTGAATTTTAACTCTATTTGCTTTGTTTATTTCAAAAATTAAAACTTTTGAGTTAACTAAACTTGTGTCATTTTCTTGTTTGGTGTTTACAGTAACGTTTCTAAAACCTTTGTCTATAAAATAATCTTTTATTTTTTTCTCAGAATATAAAATGGTGTTTTCGGTTATTTGTGTTCCCTTTACAAGTTTTATTAAATCTCTAATGTCATCAGCTTCACCTTTTTTAATACCTGTAAAAGAGAATTTTGATAATCTCGGTCTTTCTTCTAAATAAATATCTAAAAATACAACATCATTAATTTGTCTTGTTATACTAATTTTTACGTCAGAAAACAATCCTTGTTCCCACAAAATTTTGATAGCTTTAGTGATGTCATCTCCAGGTATTGTTATTTTATTACCTATTTCAAGTCCTGTAAGGTATAATAAAACATTGTGGTCTAAGTATTGAATTCCTGAAATTGTAACTCCACCAATTTCATATTCTTTAGGATTAGAATAATCAATAACATTCAGGTTAGAGCTGTGCTGAGCGTTTAAATAAAAACTAATAAAAGAAAATATAATTATTTGTAAAATTTTTTTCATCATTTTAAGTTAATTGTTCACTGATTTTTCCAAAGCGTCTTTCTCTATTTTGATAACTTAATATAGCCTTATAAAATTCTTCTTTTGAAAAATCTGGCCAAAATGTTTGGGTGAAGTATAATTCAGAATATGCTATTTGATATAGCAAGAAATTGCTAATTCTTTCTTCACCACTAGTTCTTATTAATAATTCGGGGTCTGGGATATTATTAGTTGACAAGTAAGAACTAAATATATTTTCATTTATTTTTTCTGGGTCTATTATTTTTTCTTTACAGTCTTGAGCTAATTTTTTGCATGCGTTCACGATGTCCCATCTTCCACTATAATTGAGAGCGACAACAAAATTTAATAAGTCATTGTTTTTTGTCTCTTCTATTGCGAGTTTAAGTTTTTTTTGCACTATTGTGTCTAGTCTCGACATATCTCCAATTACAGTAACTTTTACATTTTGCTTTTTTATTTCGTCAAGTTCTTTATCAATTGTTCCAACCAAAAGGTTCATTAATCCAAGTACTTCTGTTTTTGGTCTATTCCAGTTTTCTGTAGAAAAGGCATAAACGGTTAAAAATTTTATTCCAAGTTCACGGCATACTTCTAAGCTAGTTCTTACAGAATTTGCTCCTGCTTTATGTCCGCTTAGTCTGTCTTTGCCTTTAGCTTTTGCCCATCTGCCGTTGCCGTCCATAATTATTGCAACATGTTTTGGAATATTATTTTTATTTATTTCGTTTATTAAAGACATTTTTTTCATTTTATTCGTAATAGGCAGGGCAACCAAGTCCTCCTAATTTAAAGGTATAAGATATTGTTAAGTTTGCAAATGAATACCAATCTTTATTGTACAAAAATCCAGTTTGTTTTTGCTTGTTTGCTTCGGTTATATCAGTTCCATATGCAGAGTCGTAAACTTTTAAATTTTCTCCAATTAAGTTATCTAAACCGTCTGAAAAAGTTCGTTTGAATGTCCACTCTACACCAATAACTAGTCTGGGTCTTATATTTTTTTTTGCTCCCATTCCTATAGGGATTGCTATATTTACTCCTTTTTCGGAAGATGCTAAATATGCTGCTAATCCAGTATGAATATATGGAGTGAAACTTTTTCTTTTTATATCTCCAATTTCGTAGGGTAAAAAAGTAACTTCAACCATAGAGGCAATTTCGATTAAGTTGGTTTCGAAGCTATGGTCTCTTTCTTGTTGAAAAGGACTTTTAAAATCTTTGTCTGCAGCCGAAAGTTTTGTTGCAATGCCACTTAATCTGACTCCAACACGTTGATTTATGTGGTATTTCATAAAAAAGCCAAGATTTAAATTTGTAGAATAAAAATGTTTATACATATTTATGTCGCCCATATAGTACGAACCTCCTGCAGTGGGTCCAATTTCAAATCCTCTTTGTGCTATACTTTTTGAAGGTAAAAAAAACAATATTGTAATAAAAAACAATAATGCAGTTTGTTTCTGCATTATTGTTTTTTTTATAATACTTATAATTATTAATAATATGTTTTTTCTGCCCCACATTTTACTATCAACGAAAATTAAAAACAAATATTTTGTTTGATATTAAAATTTAGGCATTCCTGGTGATCCTGGTCTAAGTTTGTAAGTAAGTTTTACTGATAAATACATTAAGGCATCATTGTAGTTTGTTTGTCCGCGTTGTTGTCCTGGTCCAGTTCCTTGCCAACTAGGATTTGCTGTTCCACTACTAAAATACGCAGCCATTGGGTCGGTAAAAATCTCAGGGTCAACATAAGTGCTACTTACATCATCTATGTAATCAGAAAAATAATATTTTACACAATATTCTGCACCTATACCAAGGTTTCTATCCAACATGTAGTTTACACCTATTCCTAGAGGGATTCCTAAAGCAATTCTGCAATATTTATCTCGTGTGGGAATAATTCCTTGTCCTTCTGTACCAAGAGGTTGTAGGGCATACCATTTACCATCAGTATATTGTCCTTTTGGATTAAAGTACATTCCTGAAATTCCGGTAAATATGTATAAGTTGGGTGTATTACTTGCTCCTTTAATTCTTTTTAAATCATACCTATGTCCATATTTTTCTTTCATTATAGAAAACTGGATATTTGCAGATAAATCAATAAATGGCGATCTAAAACTTATGTTTCTATTGTATCTGTTTTCTTCGCCAGCCAATTCGTCACTACCATACAATCTTCCATAAATAAGATTTGTTGAAACTGCCCAAGATTCGGCTAGTTTGTAGCTATAGCCAACTTGGAATTGCCATCTTGAGGCATAAAAATCAAAGTCTTTAACAAAATGTGAACCTACAGCATCAGAGCCACCTAATTCACCTAAAAAGTTATTAGTTCCCCCGCCAAAAGATATTTCGTGGCGTATTTTTCTCCAATGGGTATTGTATTGCGCCGATACAAAACTTCCCGAAAACGAAACTATTAACAAAAAAACAAATAATTTTCTCATCTTTTATTATTTTAAAAATCATATAACTTCTTGATTTTCAAGCAGTTAATTTCTTATGTCCGTCCCCCACATTAATTTCTCTCTCAAGGTGCTAAAATAAGTATTTTTAAATAAATTAACAAAATTAATATGAAAATTTGCACGTTTTATTAAAATTTTTTTTAAATTGTCAATTCCATATGCTCTGTGATCTAGTGATGCCAATACTTTGCCTTCTTCTGAGTCAATCGAAATTTCTATCTCAGAATTGGCAGAAATTACCAAAGGTCTAACAGTTAGATTATGATTTGCTATTGGAGTTATCACAAAAACATTTGAAGTAGGAGCGACAATTGGTCCTCCACAGCTCATTGAATATGCAGTAGAACCTGTTGGCGTAGAAATAATTAGTCCATCAGACCAGTAGGTGTTTATAAAATTTCCATCAGCATATACTTTAGTTTTTATCATGCTTAGTCTTGATTTTTTTTGAATTACAAAATCGTTTAAGCAAAAATTTTTATCGCCATAAAACTTGTTTTCGGTTTCTATTTGTATAAGCATGCGTTTTTCGAGGCTGTATTCTTTTTCAAAAATTAAGTTTAGAGCTAATAATAAATTGTTGGAACTAACATAAGAAAGAAATCCTAATTTTCCAGTATTAATTCCTAACATAGGAATTCCTAAATCTCCAACTAAACTAGCTGCTTCTAAAAATGTACCATCTCCTCCTAAACTAAAAACAAAATCAAATTTCACATTTTTAGGTAAAGAATTTTGATAAATACCTTTTGCTAGCGGTTTATAAAGAACTTTTTGAGAAATGAAATCAAAAAATTTATTGTTTATGTAAATATTTACTTCACGTTTTTTTAATTCTTCAAACAACTGAATAGCCATGCCATTAAAGCTGTTCCCAAAGTTTCGACCAAATATAGCTATGTTCATTTAATATAATTTTATAAGAGGTGTTTTATAGTTTACAAATATACCTATTTTTGATGTATTTGGCACATATGTTAAATTAATTTGCAATAATCTGTCATAGTAAGTTTCAAAAGAAGCTCCAATGCCAAAAGTATAATTAAGATTTTTATTGAAATCATTATTAAAATTAAAAGTTTCGTTGTATCCATCAGTGTAAATTAAATCGCCAAATACTTCTAAATAAACTTTGGTGTATGCTTTTTTAAATTCGTTTGGTAAAAATTTTGGCAAATTATGTATTTTAGTTTTACTTAATAAAAACGATATGGTATTTTGAGCCTTGACAGTATTATTGCCCATAAAATAAAAATATTCATATCCTCTAATCCAAAAATCTTTGCCAAATTCTAACTGGGTTTGAAAAAATGAATTTTTCTTTTTTTCTTCTTTGTAAAACTTATACGAGCTAATATTATGTATTGCAAATCGTGAATTTTTTATTGTTTTGTGAAGTTGAAACTCAAGATTATTTCCAATAAACGAAGCAAATTGTTTGTTCAAATTATGCCAATATCCACAATTTATATTTATTAAAAACCCATCTGTTGGATACACTTTGTTATTACGATTATCAAAATTATAATAAATTATTGGGTTAAAATAATTTGAAATAAAATTTAAATTTGGTGTTTCTTGATTATTGTCTTTTAACCAATAGTGTTTGTAAGTCATTCCAAAGCCTAGTAGGTTGTTTAAATTTATTCTGTAAGAATATATTAAATGTGAATTAAAATTTAAAAAATTGCTTAAACTGTAAACTGCTTTATTATCCAGAATATTTGAAACAATTTTTTTTTGAATAAATGTTTCTGTATTTATTTTTAAACCGTGATTTTTTGTTTTTTCAAAATTTTGTAAAAATAGTGTTAAGGAATAATGTTGCCTGTAGCCTCCACGAACTTTTATTTTAAAGTAATTATTTATCCCTTTTATGTTATGTAATTCAACTACTCCTCCATAATTTATTTGGCTAATGTCTTTGTCAATAATAAAACTTGATAAGTTTCTGCTTCCGTGTTCAAAAATTGGATAAATCCACCAATACCATCTTTCTTCAACATTGACATTAATAAATGCTTGATTTTCAGAAGTTTTGTAGTTAAAATCGACATAATTAAACAGGCTGGTTCTTAAAAGATTTTGTTTAGATTCTGTTATTGCTTTTTCGAGTGTTAAATAATCAATGCTATCTTTTTCGTTAAAGCATAATTCTTTTAGAATAATTTCTTTTTTAGTTTTATTATTTCCATTAATAGAAATTTCTGAAATTATATAATTTTGATTTTTTGCGTTTTTTGATAAAACTAAAGCAAATAACAGAAATATTATGAAATAATTTCTCAAATGTCTAAGTAGTTTAAAAAGGAATCTAATCTATCTTGGTAAAAAACTTTGAGCATATCTTCGCTTAAAAACGAAGCTTTTATTTTGTAATCATATCTTTCAAAAGTTTGAATTATTGAAGCCATATCCGTAACATCAAGTTTTATTGTTATGCTTATTGCAGTGCTTGCTTCTATAGTGTTTACAAATAATGAAAGAATTTTTGCATTGTTTGATTCTACAATTTGAGCAATTTCAGATAAACAATAATCGTGAATAGTCATTTCTAAAATGATAATAGCACCAGCCTTTTCTACGCTAATCATTTTAGAAAATTCAGTAACAAAATTGTGCAAAGTAATACTTCCTAAATATTTTTTATTTGCATCTAAAACAGGTACAATAGTAAGTTTTAGTTTTGCAAATAAGTCAACAATTTCGTAAATATGTTGATTTTCAAACACATATGGTCTAATAAGTGATGGGTTGTGCGTTCCTATAGGTGCATTTAAGTCGTTGTGGTCGTATATGTCAGAGTCGGAAATTAATCCTAAAAATTCTTCGTTATTTACTATTGGTAAATGCGATATTCTATGTGTTTCCATCAAGGCTATTGCTTCACTGCCTGTGTTTGATGTTTTTAGAATCGGTATTGTGTCAGAATATAAATTTTTAGCAATCATAAATATGTTTTTCGATATTTGATTATGCAAACTTAATTAATATATTTGTATCAGAAAAATACAATAATAAAAACTTTAAAATTTTAATATATGACAAATTTAAGTGTAAATATTAATAAAATTGCAACTATAAGAAATGCTCGTGGTGGTAATATTCCTGATGTAAAACTTGCTGCTATAAAATGCGAAATGTTTGGTGCACATGGAATAACTGTTCATCCTCGTCCTGATGAGCGTCATATTAAGTATCAAGATGTTTATGATATTCGTCCTATTATTAAAACAGAATTTAATATTGAAGGTTATCCTTCTAAAGATTTTATTGATTTAGTAAAAAAAGTAAAACCACATCAAGTAACATTAGTTCCAGACCCACCTGATGTATTAACTTCAAATGCTGGTTGGAACACTGTTAAGCATAAAGATTTTTTAAAAGAAATTATTTCAGAACTTAAAGCAGAGAAAATTAGGACTTCGATTTTTGTAGATACAGAATTTAAAAATATTGAAGGAGCTGTATTAACAGGCACAGATAGGGTAGAGTTATACACAGAACCTTATGCAGCTGGTTTTGAAAAAAATAAAGAAAAAACAGTTGAGCCTTTTGTTAAAGCTGGCGAATTAGCTCTAAAACTTGGCTTAGGGCTTAATGCAGGACATGATTTAAGTTTACAAAATCTAAAATATTTTGTTCAAAATGTAAAAGGAATTTCTGAAGTTTCTATTGGTCATGCTCTTATTTCAGATGCTCTTTATTTTGGTTTAGACAATACTATTAAACTATATTTAAGAGAATTGGCTTAAGTTTTAAAACCCAAGCCAACTCTTTAGTAATTTAAAATAAAGTTTATTTCTTATAAAAGTGAAAATGCAGCAGTAAGTCCAGCCATTACTATGGCAACCATGCTCATAAGTTTTATCAATATATTTAAACTTGGTCCTGATGTGTCTTTAAATGGGTCGCCAACAGTATCCCCAGTAATTGCAGCTTTGTGAGCTTCGGATCCTTTGCCACCACAACAACCTTCTTCCACATGTTTTTTTGCATTGTCCCAAGAACCTCCTGAATTTGCCATAAATATTGCTAAAACAAATCCTGTAGAAATTCCTCCAAGCAACAATCCCATTACTCCAGGAACTCCAAATAAAAGTCCCATAAGTATAGGTATTGCAATAGCTAAAGTAGAAGGTAAAATCATTTCTCTTTGTGCACTTTTTGTTGATATTTCTACACAGCGAGCATAATCAGGCTCTGCTTCTCCTGTTAAAATTCCTTTTATTTCTCTGAATTGTCTTCTTACTTCGTTAACCATACCTTCGGCAGCACGACCAACAGCATTCATTGTTAAACCCGAAAATAAGAAAGCCGACATTGCTCCAATAAATATTCCAACAATAACAAGAGGATTCATTAAATTTACTTTGAAAAACGACATTATATCTGGAATAGTAGCAGAATGAATGTCAACTCCAGTAGTACTCATAAATTCGCTAGCTTTTTCGGGCAATCTTCCCATGGCAATTTTTATTTCTTCGATATATGAAGCTAAAAGAGCTAAAGCTGTTAAAGCAGCCGAACCGATAGCAAAGCCTTTGCCTGTTGCGGCAGTGGTATTTCCTAGTTGGTCTAAAGCATCTGTTCTTTGCCTAACTTCTGGTTCTAATCCACTCATTTGAGCATTCCCGCCCGCATTGTCAGCAATAGGTCCGTAAGCGTCTGTTGCAAGGGTAATGCCTAAAGTTGATAGCATACCAACTGCTGCTATTGCAATTCCGTAAAGTCCCATTCCAATATTGCTAAAGTCGAATTTCGCTGCAAATAAATAAGATAAAATTATTGAAGTAGCTACAATTAAAACTGGAATTGCAGTTGAAATCATGCCAATGCCAACGCCTTGAATAATAACTGTTGCATGTCCTGTTTTTGCTGATTCTGAAATTTTTTGAGTTGGTTTAAAGCCTGACGAGGTAAAATATTCTGTGGATTTTCCAATTCCTATTCCGCCAATTAAACCTACTAACATTGCAATCCAAATGCCTTGAAAGTTTGGGATTCCTAAATAGTATAATACTCCTAGTGAGAAAAAAGCAATTAAAATTGAGCTTATGTTAACTCCTTTTCCAAGTGCAGCTAAAAGTTGTTTTTGACTAGCACCTTCTTTGGTATTTACTAAAAATATTCCTAGAATTGATAAAATAATTCCTACGGCTGCAATTAACATTGGTGCAATTACTGCATTAAATTGAACTTCTAGTCCACTAGATTTGAATGCTACAGCACCCAAAGCAGCGGTTGAAAGTATTGCGCCACAATAAGATTCGTATAAGTCAGCACCCATTCCTGCAACGTCTCCAACATTGTCTCCAACATTATCGGCTATGGTTGCTGGGTTGCGTGGGTCATCTTCTGGAATGTCGGCTTCTAACTTACCTACTAAGTCAGCTCCAACGTCAGCTGCTTTTGTATAAATACCTCCGCCAACACGTGCAAATAATGCTTGAGTTGAAGCACCCATACCAAAAGTTAGAGTGGTGGTGGTAATTATAATTAATTTCATTGATGGGTCGGCTGCAATTAAAGGATTGGTAGTAGAGTCTAAAGCTCCAATTGCAAATTGTAAAACATAAAACCAAACCGAAATGTCTAATAAACCTAAGCCAACAACAACTAACCCCATTACTGCCCCAGATCTAAAAGCAAGTTTTAAGCTCGCATTTAGTGAGTGTCGTGCAGCATTAGCAGCTCGCGACGAAGCATGAGTAGCGGTTTTCATACCCAAAAATCCAGCTAAACCTGAGAAAAATCCGCCTGTAATAAAGGCAAAAGGAACCCAAGGGTTTTGGATTTTTAGTACGTAAGCCATAATTGCAAATAAAAGTGTTAAAGCAATAAAAACAATTGCAACTACTTTGTATTGTTGCCTTAAGTAAGCCATAGCACCTTTTTTGACATACAAAGCAACTTTTTTCATCATGTGTGTTCCTTCTTTTTCTTTCATCATACTCCTAAAAAAGTACCAGGCAAAACCTAGAGCCAAAATAGAAGCAAAAGGAACTAACCAAAACATATTTTCTGTAACCATATTTTATTTAATTATTATTATCCATTAAAAAAGCGCTGCAAAATTCCTATTTTTTTTTTGAAATACAAAACTAATTTGTCATATTATTTTTGAAATTTATAAAATATTGTTTAATCAGTATTGGGTTTTTAACAAAAAACATTTATTTTTGTTTAATTATATAATAGCTTCATGTGAAAAAAGTAAAGTATATATTAATTTTGTTATTTATTTTAATAATAAGTTTTGAATTTTTACCAGCTCAAACCTATAAACCAGCTCCCGATTTTTCTTTGTTAGACACTAAAGGCGAGGAAGTTAACCTTTATGATAGCATTGCAGCAGGAAAAGTGGTTTTACTACATTTTTTCTCTCTAAATTGTGGCTCTTGTATTGAAGTAGCTCCAATTGTGGACTCTATTCATAGGCAATATGGTTCGGGAACCCAAGATTTAATTGTCTGGGGAATTGTTCACTATTATTATAATAGCGAAGAAATAGAAGCTTTTATGGAATTGCATAATATAACTTTTAGATGTTTCCCTACAGGACATGCAACAGATGTGTTTGGATTATACGAAATAAATTATACTCCACAAATAATGATGGTTTGTGATTATATTGTTTCAGAATCAATATCTTATTTTAATATAGTTGAAACATTAAATTATTGCTTACCTTCTTCTAAGCTTGAAGAAAAAAATAATGATTTTACATTTAATATTGTGGGTGATCTTTTGAATTTTGAATCTGAGAAAAAAGTCTGTGAAATGCAAGTTTACGACTATATGGGACGCTTGCTTTTCAATGAAAAAAATCCAAAAAATTTTATTAGAATTCCTTCACTAATTTCAAAATCTTTGTATATCGTAAATTTTGTTTTTGATGACAACTCAAAATTTACTTCTAAAATAATATCTCAATGAAAAAAATAATAATTCCAGCAATTTTGTATTCTTTGATTTTAGCATTTTGTGCTTGTGCAACAATTTATAATTATGATTTGAGCATAGGTGGACTTGATGATTTACCTGCAACAAAGGCTTGTTTAACAAAATATTTGCCAAAATCTGTTGATGCACAAAAAGGACAACAAGGTAGAGAAATCGCACCTATTATATTAATCTTTGATGAACACGAAGCAGAAATTAAGGATTCTTTGCTTGCAGATTCTGTTGTGTTTAAAGATAATAGCTATTTACTCAAGTTTAAAATTGTTGCTTTAGACCCTTTTGATGAAGTTACTGAATATGATGTAGAAAAACAATATTTTTTACAGAATGAGTGAAGGATATTAAAACTTTGAGTTTTATTCAAAAAAGTAAACTACAGAAACAGTTTTATCATTTGTCTTTTCTAAAATTTCATTGATTTTATTCCTTGTTTATATCCTTTATATTTTCTTTCTCTACATGAAGCACGTGTTGTGGGAATGGAATGTTGATATTGTTTTCTTTTAATTTTTTGTATAAAATTACTCTAATTGCACTTTTTGTGTTTTCTACACGAAAAACATTGTTTACCCAAAAATAAAGTGTAAAGTCTAGTGAGGAAGTTCCAAAGTTATTAAGTCGTACAAATGGATCTGGGTCTTTTAATACGTCTTTTTGTTCTAAGCCTGCTTCCTTTATAAGTTTCATTGTTAGTTCTACATCAGAAGAACGAGCAACACTAACATCAACTTCAAAACGTGATATGTTTTTTGAGTGTGTCCAGTTTACAATTTTTTGTTTTGTCAATAATGAGTTTGGCAAAAGAATAAATTTGTCGTCTCGTGTAAGCACTAGAGTTGTTCTCAAATTTATTTTTTCTACTTGGCATATCAAACCATCTACATCAAGTATGTCGCCAACTTTTATGGAAGAATCAATCAATATAATTATTCCAGACACAAAATCGCTAAATAAGTTTTGTAAACCTAGACCAATACCGACCAATAAAGCTGCCGAACCAGCCATTACATATTTTAACTCAAAACCAAGAATATTAAAGAAAATGATAAAGGCTATGGTGTAAACTACATATTTTGTAAGATTGTTGAGAGAATATTTTTTGGCTAAATCAAGTTTTTTTGATTTATATATAGTTTTCTTAATTAAAAATAAAGCGAGAAAAGTGAGTATAAACAACAATACTAACTCAAATATATTCAATACAGTAAGATTAAATTCACTTCCTAACTCTAAAATTGAAAAATTTAATATTTCTTGAAATGTTCTGTCTTCCATCTTACCGTTTTTTTAATTCTCAAAATTAAAAATAATTCTTAAAATCTTCCCACCAAAGGCATTTTTCTTCCATCGCCAAAAGATTTTTGACTGATTTTTAAAACAGGTGGCATTTGAAATCTTTTAAACTCGCTACTGTTTACTAGTCTTATAATTTTGTGAACTATTTCTTGCGGAAGTCCCTGTTTTATAATTTCTTCTTCAGAAAAATTTTGTTCTATGTACAAAAATAAAATTTTGTCTAATATTTCATAGTCAGGAAGTGAATCGCTATCTTTTTGATTTGGTCTTAGTTCTGCTGATGGGATTTTATCAATAATATTTTGAGGAATCATATTATTGAAATTTTGGTTTATATAATCTGCTAATTCGTAAACTTCGCTTTTGTATAAGTCGCCAATAACAGCAAGAGCGCCATTCATATCGCCATACATAGTTGAATATCCAACTGCTGCTTCGCTTTTGTTTGAAGTGTTGAGCAAAATATTCCCAAATTTATTTGAATAAGCCATCAAAACACTGCCTCTAATGCGGGCTTGAATATTTTCTTCAGTAATATCTTCTTTTGTATTTTCAAAAACTTTTTTCATTGTTTTCGAATACATTTTCCTAAGTTCTTCAATATCAACAATATGGTGTTTTATTCCACATCTTTTAACCATTTTTAGCGAGTCGTCTATAGAATGTTGACTTGAATATTTTGTAGGCAATAATAAAACATCAACATTTTCCTTTCCAAGAGCATTAACCAAAAGAGCTACAACAACAGCAGAATCTAATCCGCCAGATAAACCAACAATAGCTTTTTTAAGATTTGATTTTTCAAAAAAATCTTTAATTCCAAGTATCAAAGCAGAATAAATAGATTCGTATTTATTATTTGAAGTTTTTTTGTAATTGTTTGTGATTGAGGTGTTTGTGGTTTTGTCAATATCGAAAATTTTCAAGTCTTCTTTAAATTTATTGGCAGAAATAATTGTATTTCCAGTTTTGTCAACAACAATACTAGCACCTTCGTAAATTAATTCAGTATTTGCTCCAACTTGGTTTATATTAATAATAGGTATAGAATATTTTTTTGCATTTTGAGAAATGAAATCTTTTTTACAATCAGTTTGATTGTAGGCAAATGGTTGAGCTGCAATGTTTATTATAAAGTCAGGATTGAAATTATGTAAATATTCCATAGGAGCATTTTTAAACATTATTTTGTTTTCAAAAGAGCCGTAAATTTTTTCTTCGTCCCATAAATCTTCGGCAATGGTTAGAGCTATTTTTTTATTCTTGAAATTAATAATGCTAAAGTCTTGATTTTCTTCAAAATACCTGTCTTCGTTGATGACATCAAAACTTGGTATCAGAGTTTTATGAATTAATTTTTGAATTTCTCCATCATAAAGAAAAGCAGCAGAATTATATAGTTTCTTTCTAGTATTTTTGTTGTTTTTAGTTGGTAAACCTACAATTGCAGCAATATCTTTGCAATGTGATTTTATTTCTTCAAGTTTTTTGTAGCAATCATCAATAAAATAGTTGTAATTTAACAAGTCGTATGGTATGTATCCGCAAATCGAAAGTTCTGAAAAAATTATTAAATCTACTTCTTGATTTTTTGCAGTTAAAATTGCATTTGTGATTTTTTGAGTATTGAAATCTAAATTTCCAACTTGATAATTTAATTGAGCTATTGCAATTTTCATATCAATGATTTATTAAAAAAGTATGTCTTAGAAATGTCTAATTATTAATTTGCATTAGAACATTTCTAAGACAACTTGATTTTTTGGTTTTAAAGTTTATTTATTGTTGTTAAAATAAAATTCCAACTTTTAAATGAATATCATTTAATGAAATTCTTGGGTTGCTTTCTTGAGGATATACAATTTTAGTTTTATCTACATCAATCAAACCTCCTGTATAAAGTAATTCAACTAAAATTCTGGTATTCCCAGACAAGGAATATTCGATTCCGCCTCCAATATGCCATCCAATATTAAATAGATTTATTTCTTTTAGCATTATATTTTCGTTTTCACCATAAGAACCTAATGTTTTAATATTAATTAATGGTGTAACTCCTGCTTTTAAGAAATATGTGATATAGCCAATTTCATTAGTTTTCCCTTTAAAGCTAACAGGTATTCCAATGTAATTGAGTCTATAATTTAGTTTAGAGCCAGCATTTAAGGTGTCTTTAGTTTGACCTTCTTTTGGTGTTAATATGGTAAGCCCATCGTAAGTAATATTGCCACCTAAACTATTAAATTGAAGACCTGTAGAGATTGCGAAATGCTCAATTAAATTAAAGTCAACTAAAGCTCCAAAATTATAGCCGAATTTCATGCCTTTAGTATCTGCCACTTTACTGTCGGTGCTCATCCACGACATTGTTGGACCCACATATAATCCTCCAGAAATAGCTTGCTGAGCAAATATGTTTCCGAAGAAAAACAAACTGATTAGAATAAGAATAATTTTTTTCATATTTTTAAGATTTTTAAATTTAGTTTAATTTTGTACTACAAAAATAATATTATTTTTTAAAATAAAGTTATTATGAAGAAGAAATATTATATTTTAATTTTAGTATTTATTTTATTGCTTGGAATTTTAATGTTTTTTGTGTTTTCTAAAAAGAAAACAGAGTTTGAAGTTGATATTTCAAAAATTGAGCTAAACATTGAAATAGAGCGGTTTGACAAGGATTTTGAAAAACTTTCAGGCGGAGACTTTTATGCCCAAGTTGCGTTTATGGAAAATAAGTATCAAGAGTTTTTTGAAGTATATAATTATGAAATAATAGCGATTGGAGGTGCAGATAATTCGGCTTACTTGTCTTATGTGAATACATTTTTAAATGATTTTTCTGTTGTTCAAGCACGAAAATATGTTGAAAAAGAATATTCTAAACTAGATGATGTGAATGAAGATTTGACTTACGGGTTTAAACATTTAAAATATTATTATCCCGATGTTAAAATTCCTCGCTTTGTTTCTTTTATTGCTGGATTCAATCAGTCGGTTGTGCTCACTGAAGATTTTATTGGAATAGGTTTAGATAAATATTTAGGTAATGATTGTGAATTGTACGATATGTTGCAAATTCCTGATTTTTCAAAATCTGAAATGACGAGAGAGCAAATTGCAATTGATGTTTTGTCGGCTTGGGCAGAAGCAGAATACCCTTTTTATAGCGATTCCGAAAATTTATTGGAAAATATGATTTATAATGGTAGAAAGTTGTATTTCTTGCATTCTATGTTTCCAAATTTTAAACCTGAAAGAATTAATAAATATACAAAGGAACAATTAGATTTTTGTGAAAAATTTGAACGCGAAATGTGGACTACAATAGTTGAAAATAAATTGTTGTTTTCTACTGACGCTTTAACAATTAAAAAGTTTGTTGGCTCAGCACCTTTTACATATCAATTTGGTCCAGATAGTCCACCAAGAACAGGCAATTGGTTGGGTTTTAAAATAGTATGCTCATATATGAAGAATGAAGATGTAAGTCTTGAAGAATTGATGGAAGAGGTTGATTATCAAAAGATTTTGAATTTGTCAAAATATAACCCAAAATATAAATAATCAAGATTTGAGTTTTTTATACTCAAATGCTAAGTTTGCCATTAAATTACTAAAAGTTTGCATTGCTTGCATTGTCTCGCTAGAAATAGTTTGATTTTTTATTCTTAATAATAATAAAGAATGAAGTGCATCAATACAAGTTTTCACATCGCCCTCATTTATATTATTTGATAGTTTTTTAAATTCTTCAATATTGGGTTTTGCCCACCTATACAGTTCTTGGTGTTTATATGAGTTTCCTTGGTTTAATAATTTTTGATTTAATTCCTCAAGTTCGTCAATTATATTTTTTATAAAACAGAAATCACCTTGCTTATCAATTTTCTCTGTTTTAATTAAATTTATTAAATCCAAATACCAGTCTCTGATTTTAATTTTTATTTTTTCACTTGTTTTATATTGGTCTATGATAAGTTTGTTTATTTCTTCTATGTCGCAATTCGCAAGTCTTATAATATCTAGAACTTGTCTGATATAAATTATGTACTCAATTATATTCTCTTTATATTTTTGTTCTGCAATTATCATAAATTGTTTTCTTGTATTTTATTAATTAATCTTCTTTCTTTTTTTGTTGGTCTTCCACTTCCTTTGTCTCTGATTACAAATGCTGTTTCAATATTTTTTAGTTTGTCTAATTCTGATTGAGGAGTAGTTTCAACGATCATTTCTGGAACAAGTTTAGCAGATACTCGCTTGTCTATAAGTTTTAAAATTTTGTATGATCTAATTATAGGTGGATTTTTTATAAAAATAATATCTCCAATCTTAACATTTTTTGAAGGCTTAACTGCATTGTCATTGATTAAGACATGCCCT
>Ga0209719_1001307_pt1 | contig 30869 bp, 15 predicted proteins | sample AD_JPNAS2_MetaG_FD_184421 | JGI IMG/M metagenome (GOLD analysis project Ga0209719, IMG submission 184421) | Active sludge microbial communities of municipal wastewater-treating anaerobic digesters from Japan - AD_JPNAS2_MetaG (SPAdes) (version 2) | ecosystem: Engineered > Bioreactor > Anaerobic...
TATCTGGCTTCGTGGTGAATTTTAAAGCTTGGGTGCGCCATTTACCATCAGTAGATGGTAAAACCATAGTATTGGTTATATTAGTAAGTGCACCACTTGGTAAACAGGGAGCACTCTCGGTTGGATGTTGACAAGTATATTCCCAAACTTTAAAGCCGGCATCATGTTCGCTATTTGTCCGATAACTTCCACCTAAAGTATAGGTGGTATTGGATTTCACCGGAATCAACCGCTGAAGATCAGTCTTAACATAACCATAAATACCGTTAGTAAAATCAGTAGTCATTATACGCAAGAAGTTATTGCCATCCGGTGGAAGATAATCGCCCTGAAAACTGCGATCAACCGTCACTGCCTGTTGCGGACTAACAATTACCCTGCCTAAACCATGGGGGGTAGACCAACCAACAGGCTGATAATCATACACTAAATAATTTTCGTTGGCTTGTAATTCTCCAGTCACTGTTTCAAAACTGCCATTGATATCAAAATCATCTATTAGCTTGCCTTGTTCACTCATCATCGCTAAATTATATAAATCATTATTATAACCAGTATTGTCATAGCCAACCTTACTATAACCGCTAAGATTACGAATTTTCCCTGTGTCCAAGCTTGCTCCTAGTGTTTGGTTGGTAGTTGATACCGCCTGAAGGTCAATAAAATGATTACAATTATTATAAAAGTCAAAACTATCACAAAGTCCAAATGACGAACAAATATTTTTCGTATCACCATTATCTAATAGCACCTTATTATAGGTAGTGCATTCTAGCCATTTAGCGCAAGCTCTTGATGGCTTAACTTTTATCAATAAATTGGCAGTATTAGCAACTGATGACTGTGGGCTAACGCCGTTAGTGTCGTTAATGGTTTTATCAGTATCATACAATAAGGCGGAATATTGGCCTTGTAAATAAGTACGTTCATTAAGCAACAAACAATTACCATCATATTCAGTTTGACCATCAGTACAACCTTCGCTAGTCAGGTCTTGGTTAATATTATAATTAATTATAGCCTTACGGATTGACACTTCTTGAATATTCGCATTATTATTGATAATAACCTGGATTTTAGTGGCAGCGTTGGTCATAAAGATGACACTATTATAATAACCATTAGCTAAAGGATTACCACTATTACTACTATAAGTATCAATAAGTAGTGTTTGTTCACCAGAAGTGCTTACTAACTGGTTATTAGAATCTAAAATCCAAAAACTATAATTAGTGCTACTACCAACCTTCCATGTGATTTCTTGTTGACTATTGGCAGCGCGGGCTTGTAGTATATAGGCCGTAAAGGCTTCTAGGTCAATTGTCTTATTAGTGGTAGTTGAATGAAGTCCTAATAAATCACTGCTAACTCGAGATAGGGGATCTAAATATTCAGTACAGCCGGATTGAGTAACTGGGCAAAGTCCCACCCAATTATAACCATCCTGTTTAATGGGCTGTTTAATAATATTGCCACCCAAACCAATAGTTTTACCAACCTTCATATTATTTACTGGACATGCTTCATTGGTTTGGTTATTCATTATACATTGACTGGTGGAACTAATAGCCGCACAGTCTTGGTCGGTAACGCAAAACTTAGCCAACTGAGAGCCGCTACATTGTTTTACTGGACGTTTATACCAAGCAACATCATTACTACTGGAAGTTGATGATTTTAATTCACATAATTGGTTACCAGGATCCTTAAAAAATGTTAAGCCATTATTACTGTTCCAGGTCTGACAACCAACATCTTGCGGCAAACATTTAATAGAATTTATGAGATCAGCACGATAACGATCCGGATCAAGTCTTAAAAAATTAGTAGTATAAACTGCCTGGCCCTCATAGGTTAATTCTCGACCCAGTCTCTGACACCCTTTATCATTATTAGAACAAATCTTGTCCTGGTCATAAACCGCATAAATGACTTCATCGGCCGGGGTTAAATCGGCGGAAATATCAGAAGAAGTAGTCGGCCGGAAAGGATAATAATAATTTGTCCAGTTATGTGTATCCAACATGGCTTCACAACCGACGGCTGATTCTTGACACAAATCATTAAAACTGTGTAGATAATGAGTATTATTATTTTGGTCTGAATATTTTTGACAACCCAACATAAAGCCAGCCGCCGGCGCTCCATTATAATCTTTATTACACACCTCTGGAACATTTAAATTATTATTAAGTAAATAATATTCATCATTGACCTCCATTAACCTTACCTCGTCCAGTAAAAATGGCCCATCAGCAGCAAAGTGCAAACGCAGATTGGGTGTTCTAATATACTCACCGGACGACGCCTCCGTGATAGTCATGGGTTTGTCAATAATAATAGTATAAAACCCCCAATCATTACTGGATAAACTTAAACCACTACTTGGTAAATTAAAAGACGCTATATCTTCTTGATCTTCTTTTATGGTTGTAGTTGTTAAATTAACTGTACCAGCAAGGCTCTTAGCAAAAAATTGTAAACGATACTTGGCGTTAGGATTAAGGCCAATGTCTGCTAAAGATCTATTTACCTCATTTCCAGTAGTTAATAATGAATAACCATTATTTCTTAAAGTGGCCGACGAAGTAGCCGCGGGCGACCAACCGTTTACACTGTTGTCAAAATTATCATTAATAATCAACCGCCAATTAGCTGCTCCGGTACCGCTATAAAGTCGGCAACCGCGTTGGCTAGCACTACAACTTTGGCTCTCAGTTGGTTCTCCTTTATAAATACAGGCTTGATTATTATCATCCCATACCCCCCCACCCTTACAAATAACACAGGCCGCCCGATTAGCTAGCCAGTGCCCCCTAGTTGATCCTGATTCACAATCAGACTCATTAGTAATCCGTTCATCAATATTATAATCAGACAATCGATAAGGGTGACAATTATCACTGCAACTAATAGTTTTAGAATAAGGCACATAAAATACTTCCCCGGCCTGATTACGCACCTCACGACAATCGGCATCATAGTCTAAAGAGTCAGATTCTAAAGAAGAAGTGCTACAAGTATTAGAATCAATTAACTTGGGGGCACCACTGGTAGTAGCTTGCCAAGTATAAGAATAAAGTTGAAGACCAGTGGAAGCCGTATTTTGCCACATATAAAAAGCACCGCAATTAGCCCCTGGATCTGTAGGTTTAACACATTGTCTTAAATAACTAAAATATTCTTTACTTTCACCGCCGGCTGACAAAGTATCTAAATTAGTAAACTCTGAACAACCGACACTACTGGCAGCGCAACTATTAGCCGCACTAGGAACTAGTTGCTCTTCACGGCCATCCTCAAATTGGGTTGGCTGTTGCCAAAAAGACGCAAAACCAACACAAGCGGCCGGACAATAATTTTGTAAATTAACTTTAGCGGGAATATTATCGCCAGTGGCCTGATTAGTAAACATCTGACAATTAACTTCTGCGGGTAAACAAAGGCGGGCATAATTATTACATTCCCAGGGGGCATTATCTTTTTTAATTAAAACATTGCCTCGTTGTTCGTAGCATACCGGTCTTAAATAAGTAGGCAATAATTTTTCATAAAAATAATTTACTTGACGATATTTATTAAAATTGCGGCTACCCCCGTTAGATATCTCAAACATGATATTATCCACATAAAAAGTGCCGCCAGCTTCACTATAAATAGCTATAGCATTAGCATTAAAATATTCATCATTATTAAGAGTTACTGAAACTTTCTCCCAAGAACCAGTCTGAGTGCTAGTGCTACGTTGCCAATAATAAGTATCTAGTCCACCATAACCACTCCCGATAGCCAAAGTAATCGGACCAGCATTGGTATACACATAAGCGCTTAAAGTATAGCTGGCACCAGTCCGCATCTCAAAATTCTTAGGAAAACTGCTTTGATTAGGATGGCTCCAATCATAAGAAAATAATCCCCCACTCTCACCAGAATTATTTACTACTTTTAATGATTTACTTCCGCTATATATATGATTAGTATCATTAATAATCTCTCCCTGAACAGCTGAGTTACTAAAATACCAGTTATCTAGTTGCCCATTAGACGAAACCGCACCGGCTTGACTAAACTCAAAATCACCGTTAAATAAAAGATTTACCCCGCTACCATTAGTTAATCTAACCAACTGGCTACACCCATCTTCTGTTTCAGAACAAGACTCTACTTTATCATTTAAATAATATTTGTTCTGCTCACTACTAGTGGAACATCCATAGGAGGAACTAGCCCAATTATAATTACTACAATAAGCAGCACAACCGCTGTTATCGGCATTACAGTTAGCATATTCTAAAGTATTGCTTAATAAAGCAATATCTTGGCCTTGCTTGTCAGTAAATGTTTGGCAACTATTAAAATAAGGCTCACAGGTATCTGAAGGAAATTTCCAAATTCGGCGTTCTTCAAGACAATAGCCATAAACATCACAACGATTATTATTACTTTCTTTAATACAACTTTGCTCATCAGCGCAATAATCCCCAGCCCGTAGAACATTAACGGTACTTAAAGTAGCAGCGACCGAGTCAGATGCTGGCTGATCTTCACCCATTACATCTATATAGGCTAACTGATTCCCAAAACCAGACTTAACACAATAGCTTAAGGGTGCCACCAGTGGCCAAGTAGGATCAACCAATCCCCTACACCACTCCTGGTTATAAGTAGTTTCATAATTATCAAAAGGACTATAGCAACCAACAATATCTCCAATCGTTACCCTCCTACTTTCCGCACCAAAGGTAGATAACTTCTCCGCCGCCAATTCCCAACCAACTGGCAAAATACGATATTTACGTAAGATTTTCATGGCTCGCCAGCTAATATCACCCGATTCAATATTAAACCCGGCATCACTCATAGAGCCACCAAAACGGGCATTTTTATTTAACAAATTCTTCTTTAAAGCCTCACCCACCGTCAACCCATCATTAATGGCTTGGACAAAATTATTATTTATCACACAATTCATGGGCCCCGGATTATTAATATCTGGACAGGAAGCTAGGTTGCTTAATAAATCTATATTTTGGCCTGGACCAAAATTCATATCTAAAAGTGGCTCCATTAAAGCTTCTGATTGTGCTCGGCCAAAAGTACTAACTCCATAAAAATCCATTAATTGTGCTGGGGTAGCTCCACTGCTCCCGCCCTGTCCAGCCGGCTTACCAGCCACCAGGGCCATAAGTTTAGCCATGCCTTTTTCATATAATTTTTGACTTAATACGGAAATAAAAACTTGAGCTGCATTAATAAAAGCATCCTGGGTCTGATTAAGCCAAGGGCTAGACATATTCTCTTGGGCCAACATAATTTTATGCTCAAAACCACCTGGCAACTCTATTTTCCGGTCACCGACATTAGTATTAGTGATAAAACCCCTACCTATATTAATTTCAGACTCTTCGCTAGAAACTTTGTATTCCCCCATGGTTGTTTGGCCAACACTTAAAGAAAAGGCAACACTTAAATCATTGCTGCCAATATCAAACATATTCTGGATATTTTTAATATATTCTTTTTCATTAGTAATTGATTCCTGGATAGCTTGAGACCAATTTTCTTTCATCTCCATCCAATTACAAGATGGCTGGCTAACCGATCCAGGGGTAGCAGGCAAACCTAAACCTATTTTTAGAGCTACCATCATATTAGATGGTTGACAAACATTAAGAGTATTTAAGCCGGCTCCAATATTTAATGTGCCGTGTGGAGATGTCTTTATCTTTATGTCATTAAATACACTATTATTAACATAGTCAATTTGTTCGCCACCGCCCGCTTGTAAGGCTGCTTTTGCAGATTCATAACCCTCTCGACAAGATTCTGGTATAGCTTCCTCTGAATCTATGGGAATTTCGTTGACGCTGCTAGTGGGTGTCCTCAGGCGAATATCCACTGAATTAGTACTTGATCCTGCACCACCATAGGGATCTATAGTAGTAACCGTGGTCATAATCACGGTAATGGTTGAACTTACACCCCCATAATCACATTCAAAACTTTTTTTCCTCTGGGTTGCTTGCTTGGTGCCCTCTTTTAGAGCGTTAAAATAATTCTCTATAAACCCCCCGGCCGCTTCGCTAGCAACCTGTCTCCAAAACTCATCTTTCTTCATCGTTAAAAAGGCCGGTTTTTGTCCTCGAAAACCACTAGCAGCATAAATAGCCGTTTCGGTAGCTACTTGTGTTAGATATTTATTTAATAAAGAGACATAGGTTTTATTAGCAGCCTTAATAAGAGCGCTCACTAATTTATCTTTAATAGTATCTTTGACTTCTTTAGCCGCTCCCGGAATATCAGTCGTAACAGTTACTGGTATTTGGGCTCTAGCTTCGGGAACAGAAATAGTATAACTACAAAAAACAGATGATATTAATATAGATACCGCTATCAGCCCAAGAATCATTTTTTTCATAAAAAATGTCTTCATTATTTAAAAGCTTCCTGATAAGCCTCTAGAAGCTCCTCGTCGCTAAACTGATTAAGCATGGCTTGATCCATACCTGATTCTAATAAAACCTGCCTTAGACTAGTGGCGTCAGCGGGCAATAGACTGCCCAACCCTATATCACCCGAAGAAGTAACAGTTGGCTGGCTAATAAGCCCAGATACGGCGGCGCTAGCTTCGGGAGAGCTAGTAGCGGCAGCTGAAGGATTAGTAAGCAAAGAACCGGTACAATCTTTGCCTATAGGACAATTAGGATCCTGGCCGCGCTCAATCTCCACTTTATCCAAAACACCATCACTGTCACTATCCTCTAAAAATGGCGAGGTATTATATATATTTAGTTCGTCATAATCACTTAAACCATCTTTATCTGTATCTTGTGCTTTTAGGGCGGCGTCTTCTTGATCCTGTTTACTTGCCGTTGTTTGACCGCTTAAAATATTTTCTATCTCTTTATTACTACTTAAACCAAGTTGACGATAGAGCGGCGCTGTTATGTTTTGTTTAAACTGCAGAAACCACATTACCATAATTGCTACAGTTAGCGTGCTTAGCCCAGCTAGCGACCAATTCTTTTGCCGTTGGACCCGACGCTGGGCCTTCCATAAAGCGAATTCCTCAGGCGTCATTGGTCTTTGATCGGCTGGGTTGATATGAATGTGGGGCATATTATAAATACGACAGAAATAAAAATATTTAATGTTGTTATTATATCATATTATTTTTAAAGACGCCAACTAATTCTATCCATTGATTAATAGATAAGTCTTGGGCTCGACAATTAACATTTTGCCGCACTTGGGTTAAATAATTACTTACTGCAGATTCCTCTATTAGCAGTCCGGCGGATAAATTATTTTTTAGCATCTTACGACGGGAGCTAAAACCAATTCGTGCTAATCGCCATAGCCATTTTTCATCTTCAACAGATAATGATGGCTGTTTTAATTGAAGACTTACTATGGCACTATCTACTTGTGGTTTAGGCCAAAAATTGGCAGCCGGTACATCAGCTATATAATGGGGGTCACTATAATATTGACTAAGCAAGCTTAGAAGGCTCATTTTACCTGGTTTAGCCGTTAGCCGCTCAGCAACTTCTTTTTGTACCATTACTACCATTAACGATGGTCGCGCTACCTCGCCAGCTAAAAATCTTTTAAGACAAACCGAGGTAATACTGTATGGCAAGTTAGCTACTAGTTTATAGGAAGAAGGTAGGGTAATATTAGCTAGCCGTGATTTTTCAGCCAGCTCTGGCCGGTTAATGACCACCGACAACACATCATGATGCACTACTGTTATATTATGAAAACCAGCCGCCAGAAAACGGGTTGGGAGAATTTCGGCCAAAAGAGGATCTAATTCAATGGCAGTAACCCCCTTAGCTCTCTGGGCTAAAGCCATTGTTAAAAACCCCCAGCCTGGTCCGATTTCTAAAACTTCATCACTAGGCTGAATATCAGCCGCCTCCACCAATTTTTGATAAAATCTTGGCTCAATTAAAAAAACCTGGCTATGGCGGTGGCTAGGCTTGACACCATAAAGCCGGGATAACTCCTCTGTCTCTCGACGTAAATTTTTATTTAGCTGATAATTATGAGATGCCATTAAAATACAAAGTTAATTAATTTGTTGGGTAAAAAGATAATCTTTTGTGGTTCAGTCTGATCTAACCAATATTTATTTAATTCAGGCGTTTGCTTAATAATATTAACCACTTCTTGTTGCGACATACCTACAGATAAAGAAAGGGTACCTCTGGTTTTACCATTAAATTGAACAACTAAATTCGTCATTTCTGTTTGTAATATTTGATCATTAACGGTCGGCCAAATTTCCTCAGAAATAAATCCTTTATTACCCAGACTAGACCATAATTCTTGGGTCAAATAAGGGGCAAATGGCGATAAAATAATTAATAACTTTAAATAGCTATCACGACTTATTGATGTTTGTTCACATAATTTATTCACTAAAATCATTAGGGCGCTTATAGCTGTATTAAATTTAAAATTTTCAATATCACCCCCAACTTTAGCAATAGTCCTCTCTATCTGAGCTTCTAACGCCAAATCATTAGCCTTATTAGTAATTTTAGCTTGTAAAAACCAAACTTTATCTAAAAATCTACGAGTTCCTTTAAGCCCGCTAGTATGCCACTCGCTAGATTGATCAAATGGTCCCATAAACATTTCATAAAGGCGTAAAGCGTCAGCTCCAAACTCAGCAACCATATCGTCAGGATTTACAATATTCCCCCACCGCTTGCTCATTTTACGCCCATCTTCACCAATAATAAGACCGACATGACGTAATTTAGTAAACGGCTCAGGATAATTAACAATGCCTAAGTCATATAAAAATTTATGCCAAAAACGGGCATAAATAAGATGACGCGTTGCATGTTCGGCTCCACCCACATAAAGATCAACTGGCGACCATCTTCGCTCTATTTCATGATCCACCAAACATTTATCATTATGAGGATCAAGATAACGTAAATAGTACCATGACGAGCCAGCCCATTGAGGCATAGTGTTAACTTCGCGTTCTGCTAATCCACCACACTGTGGACAAGTAGTATGAAGCCACTCTTTAATTGTTATAAGGGGTGATTCGCCAGTTCCGCTAGGCTCATAATGGTCAACCATAGGTAAAAGAACAGGTAACTCCTCTGCGGGCACTGGAACAGTACCACATTGAGGGCAATGAATCATCGGGATCGGCTCACCCCAATAACGTTGACGAGAAAAAGTCCAATCCTCCAGCCGATAATTTATTGCTTCTTCCCCTACCCCTTGCTCTACTAACCAATTGGTTATGGCCTTTTGAGCTTCATCTACCTCTAAACCATTTAAGAATTGAGAGTTAATTAATTTACCAGAACCAGTATAGGGCAAATGATCATCCGAACTAATAATTACTGGCAAAATTGGCAAGCTATATTTTTGAGCAAATAAATAATCCCGCTCATCATGAGCCGGAACGGCCATAATGGCTCCCTGACCATAATTACCTAGTACATAATCTGCTACAAAAATAGGTACAGCCTGATTAGTTACTGGATTAATAGCTTCACAGCCCTCCAGACGAATGCCTGTTTTATCTTTATTTAAATCAGTTCTATCTAACTCAGTTTTTTGACTAGCCTGATGAATATACTGCTCAATTTCAGGCCAATTATTAATATAAGACGCTATCTCTAGTAGTAGTGGCTGCTCGGGACAAATAGCTACATAAGTGCAGCCAAATAAAGTATCCGGCCTAGTAGTAAAAACAGCTAACCTGCCTATCTCCTGTCCGCCAGCCCTAATAACAAAATTAACATTTACTCCCCGGCTTCGACCAATCCACGCTCGCTGCATCTCTCTAATTGATTCTTCCCACTCTGGTAATAAATCTAAATCAGCTAATAAACGATCAGCATACTCCGTGATACGTAGCACCCATTGCCGCAGAGGTTTTAATTCAACCTTAGAGCCGCAACGTTCACATCGCCCTTCTTCTAAATCTTCTTTAGCTAAGCCAGTTTTACAGGTAGGACACCAATTTATAGGCCTATTGGATTCATAAGCCAAACGATGATTATCTATAAAGGTGCGACGCTCCTCGGGGTTTAATCCTTGGGGTACTGTCAATTCACTAATCGGCCGAGCTCTCCCCGCCTTACGGTCGTAAAAAGAATTATAAAACTGCAAAAAAATCCATTGAGTCCAGCGGTAATAGCGAGGATCACTAGTTTTAATTTCCCGACGCCAATCATAGGAAAGACCCAAAATACTTAATTGCTTTTTGAAAATAGCAATATTACGCTCTACGGCAACACTAGGATGAATCTTATTTTTTAAAGCATAATTTTCCGCTGGCAGGCCAAAAGCATCCCAACCCATCGGATGTAAAACATCATAACCGCGCATTCGCTGGTAACGGGCAACAATATCTGAAGCAATATAGCCTTTAGGGTGACCAACATGAAGCCCGCTACCCGAAGGATAGGGAAACATATCTAAGATATAATATTTATCCTTATCTACCGACTCGCCAGCCCAATAAAGACCGCTACTTTGAAAAGCTGCCTCCCATTTAGCTTCAAACTTCTGATGCTGATACTTTTCCATATTAATTAATAATTAATTCAACTGGACAATGGTCTGAACCCACTTCCTGATCTAAAATAGTAACACTTTTTACCCGGGACAACAATTCCGGAGTAAGAAGAAAATAATCAATCCGCCAACCAACATTACGTGAGCGAGCCTTAAAACGATAGGTCCACCAGGTATATTGAACCTTGTTGGGATATAAATACCGCCAAATATCTATAAAACCATCGCTAATTAATTGATCAAAAAATTGCCTCTCCCCTAAAGTATAGCCAGCATTGCCTTCGTTGGTTTTAGGATTAGCTAAATCAATTGGCTGATGAGCCACATTAAAATCACCGCTAATAATAACTGGCTTTTTAAGCCGTAAATTAGCCACAAATTGCCTTAAATATTTATTAAAACTTTGTTTATAATCTAAACGCTCTAATTCATGACCAGCATTAGGAAAATAAATATTTAGCCAATAAAAATCAGGTAATTCGCTTATCTGACAACGGCCTTCTCGGTCAAATAAATCATTACCCAGACCATTGGTTACTCGTAAATTAGTCAAATTCTGTTTAGCAATAATGGCCGTCCCGCCATAGCCAGGCCGCCAAGCGCCATGCCAAAAAATATTATAACCAGGCAGTTTATCTGACCAAGCAGTGGCCAATTCGTCATTAATTTTAATCTCCTGAAGGCCTAGTAAATCTGGCTGATAACGTTCCACAAAATGAGGCAATCCCTTTTGCCAAATAGCCCGCCAGCCATTAATGTTCCAAGTGATAATCTTCATCTATCTTATAACTTAATAATTTGCTATAATATATCATAACTTATGATTAACAATCCGACAATGGCCAATAGTAAAATAACTAAACCTAATAATAGCCGATTATTGTCAAGTAGCCAAGAGGCTGGCTGGCAAAATCGTTTTAACGCCTTAGTTCAAGCACAAAGTCATCCCTACAAACATTGGTATCAGCGGTGGTGGGGTAAAATTATTATTATATTGTTAGGTTTAGTACTAATCGTCCTAATAATTTTTATTTATAGGACAATAAAATTAACTTGGCAAATTAAGACTAATAAAATCTCAATAAATGAGCTTTTGTTACAGGAGGGCTATCAAAATTTAGACCCTAAAGAATGGATTGCTTTAAGCAAAGGGCCTACACCTTATTATTTAGGCACAACATCACCTAAGGTTTTAATTGTGGAATATGGTGATTTTAATTGTAAGCATTGTCGTGTTATTTATCCAGTAATTCGTGAAGTAGTGGAAAATAATCGAGACATCGTTCAATATGTTTGGCGTAACTGGCCAGGACAAGAAGGCTCAGAAGTATTGGCCCAAGCTGCTTTGTGCGCTGGTGAACAGGCAGGTAATTTAGGATTCTGGGCCTTTCACGATCAATTCCTGCTTAATCAGGGACAATATGCAACTACTAGCCAAATTTTGAATTTAGCCAAAGAGCTTGGCTTTTCTGATACCCAACTTCAAAATTGTCTAGAGACTAACAGGACCCGGGGTTATCTACAAAAAGATTATATAGATGCCATAGACTTGGGTGGCGTTGAAGGTACTCCCACCTGGTTTATTAACGGCTATAAATTTACTGGGGAATTACCAGAAGATTTCTTTAATTACATGATTCAACAATTAACTCAACCCAATGCCAAACAATAATCTCATAATTACCGAAACAATCAAAATTGTCGGACTAGGCGGACAAGGTGTGGTCACTACCGCGGCATTATTAGCTCGAGCGGCCTTCCACCAAGGTTGGTGGTCGCAATCTATGCCATTTTTTGGCGTAGAAAGAACAGGCACGCCAGTTGAAGCCTATATCAGATTAGCACACAAGCCAATTCATACCCATCAGCCAATTGAACACCCCAATATATTACTCATCAACGACCATAATTTGTATAATCCTAAAAAACTGGGCCGTAAACTAACCATTGTCAATAATCCTAACGTCAATTTATATCAATTAAAGCCAACATTATTAATTTATGACAGCCAGCAAGTCTCCTCTTTCATTTTTAATAAGAATTTAGCAATTGGCCTACTCGGGGCCCTAAGTGCCTGCTGGCCCCTGATTGAGGAAAAAAATTGGCTAAAAGCTATTAAGGAACAATTTATAAACCAAGAAGTAGTCCAAAAAAACTGGCAAGTCTTTATTGCTAATTATGAATTAGCCACTAAACTAATAAATAAGACACATGACTAAAAATATTAGCAATAACGCTCAAAAATTATTTCTTAAGGGGTCTGAGGCTATTGCCCGAATTGTAGCTAATTGTCAGCCTGGAGTAATAGCGGCTTATCCCATTACTCCACAAACTGGCATTATTGAAGAATTAGTACGGCTCAAGACTCAACGCCAGGCTAATTTTTCGTTTATCCAAACCGAAAGTGAACATTCAGCATTATCGGTAGTATTAGGAGCCGCAGCTATGGGTGTACCGGCCTATACCGCCACTAGTTCTCAAGGGCTACTCCACATGGCTGAAGTAATCTATAATCTTCCAGGGCTGCGTCTGCCAGTAGTGATGACCTGTGCTAACCGTTCTATTTCCGCCCCCATTAATATCTGGAACGACCACCAAGACGCTATGGCGGTCCGCGATGCCGGTTGGATTATGCTGTGGGCCGAAGATGTTCAGGAAGCCATAGAACAGCACTGGTTAGCCTTTATTTTAAGCCAAAAATTACGATTGCCAGTAATGATTAATGTTGACGGCTTTAGGCTAACCCATGCCAGCGAGCCAGTCATTTTACCATCAACTAAATTAATTCATAAACTATTAACCAATAAAATAAAACCAGTTTTAGATATTAACAAACCACAAACTACGGGCTGGTTTGCCTTACCCGAGGTTTATCACCGGCAAAGGCTGAGCTTAAGAAAATTTATTGCTGCCAGTTGGCCAATTATTAAAAAAAACAGCCAACAACTTAATAATCTCTGGCAACCAATAAAAAAAGAATTGCTCGGGCAGGGCGGCCATGATAGCAATTCAGCGGTTGAATACTACGGATCGGCTCAAGCCAGACTGGTTATTGTTGCCATGGGCTCAATTATCGGCGAATTAAAAAATTTGGCTGATGAGGCCAACAAACAAAAACCACGCTCAGTGGCCATTTTAAAAATTAAATTATATCGACCATTCCCCGAAGAGGTTATCCAGCAATATTTAAATAAAGCCGGGCAAATCGTCATAATTGACCGCTCGCCAGGGCTGGGTGCCCAACCACCGCTATTTAGCGATATTATGGCAATTAATCAATTAACTAAAAATAACATTTCCAGTATAATTATCGGTTTGGGTGGTGATATTGATTTAATAAAAATAAATAAGATAATTAAAAAACATGGACAATTGTCTAGTTAGAAGACATAAAATAATAATACTTAAAATAGTATTAACCACAGCCTTATTGTTTATGGGTCGCGATGTTTTAGTTGCATCAGCGGTCGCTAACAGTGAGTCTTCTGGGGCCCTAAAATTTACTCCTCAGGTTGGCATACCAGGTTTTATGTCCGAATATGTTTTTGAAGAAAGTTCCGCTATACCAATAGCAGAATTAATGAAGTCATTATTAAACTATGGAGTACAGGTTATCGGTCTTTTAGCAATGGTGGTAATAATGGTTGGTGGACTCATCTGGGCCACTGCTGGCGGCAACAGCAATAAGACTGGAGAAGCAAAACAATGGATATTTAGTGGATTGGGCGGCTTAATGTTAATACTTTTTTCCTATGTTCTATTAAGGACAATAAATATCAAGTTAGTCAACTTTAATATTCCGACCATAGAAACAATATCTGGGACTAAAATAAATATTCATAAATCAAATCAACAGCAAATTTTTGAAGATGTTGGATATTTTGATGGTAGCTGTGCAGCAACCTTTGGTAATCCGGCTAATAATCAGGGTTGTTGCATTGCTTATAATAGCAAGATTGGCCCAGATACACTAAATGGAGCTACTTTATGCTGGCAGAATGACAAATATAACGATGCAGCCGGTACTTGTGATAAATTTATAAGAAATTACGTGGGGAAGAATACTGTTGCCAGGATGAACAGCAGTGAAACGTTACCGGACGTGTCTTCAACGGCTATAAAATACTGGACATTAAATGAATTTAAAAAAGGGGGCGATTTCGGTTATTTTATTAGAGATACTGCCTGTTGGAATCTGGGTGACTTTATAAAGAATGCCACCAAGGGCTTGGATGATCCTACTTTTTGCCAAAATAAACAAGACGGATGGTCGTGTATGATAAAAGAAAACAACAAGACAAGAAAGTGGGGGTATTGCGAGAATAAACAATGCCGTTCATGTCTAATATACGGATCAACCTGTACTATTAATAGCGGCTATGCCTGTCCAGATTCAGAGAACGCCGGAGCAGAAAGCGTTGATGTTCAGGGATATATGTGTGGAAATAGGGGTACTATCGACCTGTTTCAAAATAGTAATAGTATTGGTCGTTGCTATGACCTTACGGGACATGGTGCCTACTATACAAACCAATATTATGAGGAAACGGGCGCTGATCCAGCACAAGGATCTAATACCGGCCTTTCAATGGGCGTTTGTATTTGCAGAAAAGGAAAAAATTGCAGATCACAGTGCCTAAGGGATACTAGGGGTTATTCTGATAGCCAAGAAATTTGTAATTACCAATAAATAAATGACACTACTAAATAAACACACTGCTTGCTTGGGTTGCGCCCAAATTGTGGCCGCCAGACCAGGGCTGCGCCTACCAGTAGTTATGACCTGTGCTAACCGTTCTATCTCTGCCCCCATTAATATCTGGAACGACCATCAAGATGCTATGGCGGTCCGCGATGCTGGTTGGATTATGCTGTGGGCCGAAAATATTCAAGAGGCCATAGAACAACATTGGCTAGCCCTTATCTTAAGTCAAAAATTACGACTGCCAGTAATGGTTAATGTTGATGGCTTCCGCTTAACTCATGCCAGTGAACCGGTAATCTTACCCCAGGCTAAATTAATCCACAAATTGTTAACTAATAAAATAAAACCAGTTTTAGATATTAACAAACCACAAACTACCGGCTGGTTTGCTTTACCCGAGGTTTATCATCGGCAAAGGCTAAGCTTAAAAAAATTTATTGCTGCCAGTTGGCCAATAATTAGTCAGACTACTAATAACTTTAATGCTTTATGGGAACCAATTAAACATGCACTAGAAAATACTAATCCCGCCACCGCCGGCTATCAAGGAACGGCTACTCACTATTATGGCCCAGATAACCCTAATACTTTAATCATAGCAATGGGGTCAATTGTCGGCGAATTAAGAGATATTGTTCAGCAACACAAAATAGCTAGCCAAAAAACTGGCATATTAAAAGTACAAATTTATCGGCCCTTCCCGGGAGATGAAATTTTGTCTTATTTAGATAAAGCTAGTAAAATAATAGTAATTGACCGTGCCCCAGGACTTGGGGCTCAACCACCACTTTTTTCAGATATTAAAACCTCCTTACCGGGTGGATATAATAAAAAAATTAGCAATATTATTGTGGGATTAGGGGGCGATGCAAGGCTTACGGAAATTAATAAAATAATAAATAAACAAATCAAATAGCCAAAGTCATAAAGTACTATTATACCTATATATTATATGCGAAAAAAATTACTCTATTTATTGTGTTTGATGGGCATTCTATTTTTGATTCCCCCCAAAGCTTTAGCAGCCTACCAGGTTAAAGGCTGGTGTGAGTGGCAAGGTACAGGCGCAGATTATAATAAACACTGTCCCAAAGATTGCCGATTACAGGGCGATGAGGGATCGTGTAATGCGGTTGTAATGAATAATAACAGCGGGACCAAATGCTGTCGATGGGTTCCAAATAATATATTAGAGACCTCCGCAACTAGTCCCGATGACCGGTCTTATACTGCAACCCTTGAAGCTACTAGTAAGCCCCTGGTCTTTAAGCCTAGTGTTGGCCTACCAGGATTTCCTAAAGATATTAAATATGTGTTCCAAGATGATTCCACCTCACCCATAGCTAAGTTAATGGCAGAGATATATAAATATGCCATACAAATTATTGCTGTCTTATCACTAATTGTTGTCATTATTGGCGGATTTTTATGGTCAACGGCTGGTGGCAGTGCACAAAAAGTAACTGGGGCCAAACAATGGATTTTTAGTGGGTTGGGGGGATTATTATTAACCCTATTTTCTTACCTTTTATTGGCAACAATTAATATTAATTTGGTCAACCTAAAAACAACGTCTATAGGTGCTATTCATACAAAAGACCTTATTGTCACCAATAAATCAGACAAAAACCAACTTTATGATGATTGCTCAATGTTTGATGGATATTTTGCTAATGCTAACTTGGTTGCCTATAATGGCTCTCCAATACTAGAAGCTTGCTGTTTTGTTTATAATAAAAACTCACTTACTGATAAGGCTTATGGTGTTTCATATACCTACATTCCGACAATGTTATATAACCTTTATGATGAATGCATAAAATATGCAATAGCAAAAACCAATAAAAACCTCCTCAGTGACTTTTATAGTGGGATGAGGAAGGATGTAACCACCGCATGCGACACATGTTATATATCAAATATATTTACATCAAATGCGTCAACAATAAGTGGTTCAAAATTTATCTATATGCCCTCTAATTATATACTCAATAACCCTGATTTGAAACCTACCAACATGACAGCAGAAGAAATAGAAAACTATTCAAAAGATGCAACGATAATCTTGATTACAGATAAAGCATGCTGGGACTTGGATGGCTTTATTAGATCGGTAACCCAAGGCAAAGATGTGGGTAATTATTGTCAGGGAAAATCTAATTATAGCACCTGTCTATTAAAAGATCCCCAAAACCCCGACAAAAGACTTTGGGGATACTGTTGGAATAACACCTGTCAACAATGTAAAACTTATGGGGAAGCAAGTGATAGCCCCTACAAATGTCCACTTAGTAAAACGATTCAAGGAAATAACAATTGCGTCTCTAATTTTAAATGTGGTCTAGATAGCTGGGTGGGCTCAGTTGGTATCATAGATAGCGGATATTGTCAATGTAATATAAGTCAATGCATGGATACATGTTATGCCACTATGAAAGCAGCTAATGTTGAAAACAAGAGGATAAAAGATGTTTGTAAAGGATGACAAATAAAAATTTATGATCAAATAAAGTTATATTTGGCATTAATATAAAAATAATAAAAAAAATTAATAACAATAAAGAAAAAAACAGAACATAATATGAAGAAAAAATGTACAACCATTATCCATATCTTACGATTTTTCGTTAATAGTATTATACTCCTTGGCTATACTCAACAATCATCGGCTAAGTGCAACGGCGATAATAATGCACTCCTTAAGTATATCTGTACAAGATAACTATGACTAAATTGTCTAACCATCACACTGCTTGTCTAGGTTGCGCCCAAATTGTAGCCGCCAGATTAGTTATTGATCAATTAGGCAATAACACCATGGTTGTTAACGCTACTGGCTGCCTAGAAGTCACAACCACGACCTATCCTCAAAGCGCCTGGCAAGTACCATGGATTCATTCTCTGTTTGCCAATGCTGCTCCAGTGGGTAGTGGTATTGCTGCTGCCCTAGAATATCTAACAATTAGTAATAAAAAGAAAAATATATCAAAGCCCACTATTTTAGTTCAGGGTGGCGATGGCGCTACTTTTGATATCGGTTTTGGCGCTCTAACGGCTAGCTGGTCTCGTGGTGATGATTTATTATATGTTTGCTATGACAATGAAGGCTATGCTAATACTGGAATGCAGGCTAGTCTAGCTACTCCTAAATTAGCTAAAACTCCAACTACTCTCCCCGCTTCAAAACCATATCAATATTTAAATAAACGTGACATGATCGCTATTGCCCTAGCACACAAAGTGCCATATATTGCCCAAACCAATATTGCCTTCCCTGCCGACATTAAAGAAAAAATTACCAAAGCTCAAACCATTCAAGGGCCACGCTATATTCAAATCCTTGTTCCCTGTATCCCTGGCTGGAGAATAAAACTTTCGGACCAAATGACCATTGCTCGCCTAGCTAGCGAAACCGGCCTCTATCCCCTATTAGAATTTACCGAAGGGCAACTAACTAAAAAAATGACCGTACCCAAACCAACACCACCAGTAAGAGATTATATTAGTAATCAGGGACGCTATTCACATTTATTAAATGATGAAGTTAATCTTCAAATTCTCCAAAAGATAGCAGATAATAATATAGAAAAATATAATTTATAAACAATGATACAACATAAAATTTCTCTCCATTATTTATTGATGTTACTATTTATTGTTACTCTCTTAATGTGCTGGCCCCAACAATCTTTGGCTAATAATAATCCATGCCAGAGTAGTGGTAGCGCTAATTGTTCTGAGGCGGATGATGCCGTATGTGCCTCTATTACCCATAAAACTCATTGTGACGACAATCCTTGCTGCATATGGATACCGCCCCTACCAACGCCAGAAACATTCTTTCAGGAAAATAAGGAATACGAAAATGACGATGAACAAGAGCAGAATGGCCCTAGATTAAAAATCCCCGAATTACAAATTACCCTACCAGGCTTAGTATTTAGCGATGAAAATAAAATACAAACTGTTACTGATGGCGATAAAACTTTTTTTTATATCCCTTGGATAGGCGAATATATAAAATGGCTTTATAATTATTCTATTGGTATTATTGGCTTGCTGGCCCTACTAGCCATAATGATTGGTGGCTTCTACTGGATTATGGCCGGTGGCAGTGCTAGTCGAGTATCTGAAGCTAAATCCTGGATTAGCGCTGCTATTAGCGGTTTAGCCTTGGCTCTCGCTTCTTATTTACTATTATTTACTCTTAATAGTAACTTAGTACAACTACCGTCAATAAAAATGATGGCTATAAAAACAATACCTTTAGAATATGATATCCCATTGGAATGGCAAACTGAAGATGCGCTAACGTCTGGACCATCAAGCCATGGCGTACCCTTGTATTATCAGTGCTCATCTTATGCTAAAAGCATTTATTATCCGACAAAAAATGGTAATTGTGCCGACAGTACTTTGTGTGCTGCTGGCTGTGGGGTACTATCTACATTTATGGCCATCAATAAATTTACCACAACTAAAAATTTAAAGGAATTTACCCAAGAAGCCATCAAATATGGAGCACGTGAGACCTTTAACGGCAAAGAATGTAATGGTTCCACAGCAAGCGGTTTGATTGCATTAGCTCGATCCTATGGCCTACAATCTAATCACATTGCTGATGGTGCCGAAGAAATAGGTCAATACCTAGATCGTGATAATTGTGTAGTGGTTATATCAGTTGGTGCTGGTGGTGGCCATCCTAATTGTAAATTTACTAATGGTGGTCATTTTATTGTTTTAACTGGCTGGCGCGACAAAAGTCAACAAATAGCTGATGTTAATGACCCCATGGGTGATCGTTCTTTCCCTAAACGTGGAAATGAGACTAAAGTAGATAAAACCTGGATATCTCTTAAGGATTGGGGCCAGTGCCGTCTATCTCAAAAATTCTATATTTGTAAATAATTTTTATTCATTCATCCCCGTTCCAGCTGGTATCGGCCGACCTATAATAACGTTCTCTTTTAAGCCTTCCAAATAATCAACCTTGCCACTCACCGCTGCTTCAATTAAAACCCGTGAAGTTTCTTGAAAAGAAGCGGCGGACAAAAAACTACTGGTTGTCAGGGCGGCTTTAGTCATACCTAAAAGTAAAACCTGACCCTTAGCCAGCTGCTTTTTATTAGCCTCTAATTCTTGATTAATTCGGTTAAATATCGCTCTCTCTACTATCTCACCAATAGTTAAGTCGCTATCCCCAGGGTCAGTTATATAAATACGGCTAAACATTTGCCGCGCAATAATTTCAATATGTTTGTCATTAAGCGCCTGACCTTGTGATGAATAAACTCGCTGAATTTCTTGAATAATATATTTCTGGGTGGCTATCTGTCCTTTAAGCTCATAAAGTTGCCTTAAATCAAGACTACCTTCAGTTAACTGGTCACCCACCTTGACCTTCTGTCCATTGCGAACAATAATGGCTACATTTTTAGGAATAATATATTCCTTAACCTTGGGCACGGAGACAATAACCCCCACATAATTTACACCTATAACCACCTTACCAGGACGAGTCGCTTTTGTAATTTTACGGCCAAGACTAAATAATTTTGTCCCAACACTTACCATATCGCCCTCTAAAACGGCTACTTTAATACTATCTGCCAGACTACCCTTAGCTTGTTTTGACTGACCTACCTTAGAATTACCAAAAAAATAATATTTATCCACCTCTTCTCCTTCATAGCTAATATTAATAATTTTATTAGAACCACCACCAATAACCTCGTTAGTCGTAGGGTCAATGGTTTTTCTAGCCTCTTCTACAGTGGCTACTCCGCTCACCCCGGCGATATAGGCACAACGCTTGGGCGTGCGAGCTTCAAATATTTCTTCTACTCTGGGCAAACCCTGAGTGATGTCCTCTTGACTCGCTACACCGCCAGTATGAAATGTCCGCATCGTTAGCTGAGTACCCGGCTCACCAATTGATTGAGCGGCTATTACTCCAACCGCCGCTCCTTTTTCTACAACTTTATTATAGGCTAAATCATAACCATAACATTTTTTGCATAAACCCTTCTGGCATTCACAAGTTAAAACTGAATATATTTCAGCTTGGGAGATATCCTCCTTTTCGAGCTCAAGGGCAATATTTTCATCTACTAATTTACCTTTCTTTAGTAAAACTTTACCGGATGTATTTTTAAGGTCAGCGCTAAGGTAACGGCCAGTAATTCTTTTAACTAAACTACGACCAATAGCCTCACTTTCTTCTTTAGTAATAATAATCCCCTTCTTAGTGCCGCAGTCTTCTTCTTTTATAATTAAATCTTGAGCTACATCAACTAAACGACGAGTTAAATAGCCTGCATTGGCCGTCCGTAAAGCCGTATCGGACAAACCCTTACGCACCCCGTGGGTAGAAATAAAATATTCTAGAACATCAAAACCTTGTTTAAAATTACCTTTAATCGGCAACTCAATAATCTCACCACTGGGCGCTGTCACTAGTCCTTTCATGCCAATAATCTGTGTTAATTGAGCCCAGGAACCACGAGCTCCCGATTTAATCATAGAATATACCGGGCCATCTTGGTCTAAATTCTCCATACAAATGGCAGTAATTTTATCTTTAGTTGCAGTCCACAGCTGAATAATTTTTCCATAACGTTCGCTATCAGTTAAAAGACCATCTTCATACTGTTGTTGCACTTCGTCGGCTTCTTTTTCAGCTTGTTTTATAAGTTTCTCACGTATAGAAAAAGTTGGCAAATCGCCAATGCTCCAAGAAAGACCGCTTAAAGTTATGAACTTAAAACTTTCCCGCTTCAGCTCATCTAGAAAATCAATAGTAACGTCCGATCCATAACACCTTAAACAATCTTTAACTAAAGCTTTGATCTGGGTACCAACTACAATATCATTTACGAAACGCAGTTTTTCCGGCAAAATATTATTAAAAATAATTCGCCCCACCGTAGTCTCTATTAGCTTATTATCTAAATAATCAATCTGAACCCTGATTGGCTCTCGCAGTCTAATTTGCCCACAATCATAAGCTAATTTAGCTTCTTGCCATGAAACAAAAGCCTTCATCTTGCGAGGGTCAGTAATGGCATCCTTTTCTTTGCTAGTTAAATAATAAACCCCCCATACAATATCCTGGCCTGGGTTGACAATCGGCTCGCCAGTGGCTGGCTTGAGTAAATTATGAGATGAGAGCATAATATCCCGAGCTTCAGCCTTAGATTCTTCAGTAAGCGGCACATGCACGGCCATCTGGTCGCCATCAAAATCAGCATTAAAGGCTGGACAAACTAAGGGGTGAATCTGAATAGATAAACCTTCAGTTAAAATAGGCCTAAAAGCTTGAATACCTAAACGATGCAAGGTTGGGGCTCGATTAAGCAATACATAGGCTTCATTAATAATATTTTCTAATATTTCCCAAACTTCATCATGGCCCGCTTCAATATAACGCGAAGCGCTGCGGACATTGTGGACGACTTCCCGCTTAATCAGCTCACTAATAATAAATGGTTTGAATAATTCCAAGGCCATTCTTTTGGGCAGACCGCACTGCCATAACCGTAAATTGGGATTAACCGTAATAACACTACGTCCCGAATAATCAGTCCGCTTACCCAATAAATTCTGGCGAAAACGTCCTTGCTTACCCCGTAAAGAATCAGCTAGTGATTTTAAACTTCTTTTTTGACCAGTAGAGGCGGTAACAGTTTTTCCCCGGCGAATAGAATTATCAATAAGAGCATCAACCGCCTCCTGCAACATTCTCTTCTCATTGCGGCAAATAACTTCTGGCGCTTTTAATTCCATAAGCTGCTTTAACCGATTGTTGCGGTTAATAATACGACGATATAGATCATTTAAGTCAGAAGTCGCAAACCGGCCACCGTCTAAGGCTACCATTGGACGTAAGTCAGGCGGAATAACAGGGATCACAGTTAAAATCATCCATTCTGGTCGTAAATTATTATTGGCTAAATTTTTGAAGAACCGTAAACGTTTAATAATTTTCTCCTTCTTAGAATCAATCGCCCCCTTAAGCTCAGCCTCCAAACTTTGAATGGTTTTATCTAAATCAATATTGGCTAAAAGCTCCCGAATAGCTTCAGCCCCAATGCCAGCAGTAAAGATATGACCATACTTTAAACTTAAATTCTGGTAATCATTTTCGGAAAGGATATTCATCACCCTTAATTCCTTTAAATCTCTCTGGGTTTGCGCAAAAACTTCCTCCAGTTCAGCCATCTTGGCTTCCCGCTCATTGGTTAATTCTTCCATAGTTTGATCAACCAATTGCTGAATTTCTAGAGAGCTTTGCCCCGCTGCTTGTGCTGCCTTCTTCTCCTTATCTAATTTAGCTAAACCCTGAGTAAATTCGTTTTCAAAAAGCTTCTTTTTACTTTTATATTCTCGCTGAATTTGTTCGGTAGTAGCTGCCAATAATTCTTGATTCACATCAGTAATAATAAAATCGGCAAAATATACCACTTTCTCAATTGCTTGAGCGGATAAATTTAAAGCCAAGCCAATTTTAGAAGACAAGCCCCGTAAAAACCAAATATGACATACTGGAGTTTCTAGAGTAATATGGCCCATCCGCTCACGCCTTACACTACTACGAGTAACCTCTACGCCGCATTTATCGCAGACAATCCCTTTATAACGAATCTTTTTATATTTACCGCAGTAGCATTCCCAGTCTTTAGAGGGCCCAAAAATTTTTTCACAAAAAAGACCATCTTTTTCTGGCTTCTGGGTCCGGTAATTAATAGTTTCAGGGCGAGTTACTTCACCATGCGACCAGCTAAGAATTTCCTCCGGCGAGGCTAATTTTAATCTAAGTGCCTTAAAATCATTACTTTTAATGGTAGTAGACATATAATAAAAAAATATAAAACAAAAATTAAATTATATTCAGATTCTCACTGTCCTCTGCTGTCGCCAATTTATCCTTACGCCGTTCCACTTCCTCCCTAATAACTTCATTGACATTACTATTAGCCTCCAAATTATTATTTTGATCATAACGATTAGTAAAATCATCCATTGGATTTACTAGTTCAACTATATTCCCCTCGGCATCTAGGGGTTGGACATCAAGAGCTAAGCCCTTTAATTCGCGAACTAAAACATTAAATGACTCCGGTATATTTAACTTTTTAATCGGCTCGCCCTTAATAATAGATTCATAAGCCTTGCTACGGCCAGCCACATCATCAGATTTAATAGTTAAAATTTCCTGCAAAGTATGAGCCGCTCCATAACCTTCCAGAGCCCAAACCTCCATTTCACCAAATCTTTGACCACCAAATTGCGCTTTACCCCCCAAAGGCTGCTGAGTAATCAACGAATAAGGCCCAATAGAACGTTGGTGGATTTTATCCTCAACCATATGGTTGAGTTTAAGCATATATTTATAACCAATTGTCGTTTTATGATCAAATGGCCGGCCAGTTTTACCATCATAAAGCTGAACCTTGCCATCCTCTGGCAGACCAGCTTTTTTAAGTTCGGCCTGAATGGTTGCCTCACTAATCCCATTAAGAGCTGGGGTGGCTACTTTATAACCTAAAGTATGAGCCGCCATCCCTAAATGTGTTTCTAACAATTGCCCTAAATTCATCCTAGAAACTACCCCCAAGGGCGATAAAATAATATCAATAGGTGTACCATCAGCTAAATAAGGCATATCTTCCACAGGTACAATACGTGAAATAACCCCCTTATTGCCATGGCGGCCGGCTAGTTTATCACCAGCCTTAATCTTACGCAGGTTAGCTACCATAACTTGTACTGACTCAATAACCCCGGTGGGCAATTTGTCCCCTTGACTCCGAGAAAATATTTTAATATCAATAACTTTACCATGTTCACCGTGTTCTAGATATAAAGAAGAGTCGCGGACATCTTTAGCTTTCTCTCCAAAAATAGCCCGAATCAATTTTTCCTCCGCACTAAGTTCAGTTTCACCTTTCGGAGTAATCTTCCCCACTAAAATATCACCGCTTGATACTTCAGCTCCAATACGGACAATACCTCGTTCATCTAAATCTTTAAGTTTTTCTTCACTAATGTTGGGAATATCGTTGGTAATAACTTCTGGACCAAGCTTAGTATCACGCACATCAATAGTATAATTTTCAATATGAATGGAACTATAAGTATCGTCTCTCACTAGGCGTTCCGAAATAATAACCGCATCTTCATAATTAAAACCCTCCCAAGTCATAAAAGCTACCAGCACATTATTGCCTAAGGCTAACTCGCCATGATCAATGGCCGAAGCATCAGTCAAAAGTTCACCCTTTTTAACTTTCTGACCCGGCTCAACAATTAATTTTTGGTTAATACAAGTAGAGGCATTAGACCGCAAATATTTATTAAGCTTAAAAAGATGAATCTGGCCGCTTTTACCAGTTAACTCCATGGTCAATGAATCAGCATAAGTAATAATCCCATCTTCTGGGGCCACAATAGCATGGCCTGAATCTTTAGCGGCCCGAGCCTCTACGCCAGTACCAACAATTGGCGCTTCAGCCATTACTAGCGGCACGGCCTGACGTTGCATGTTAGTACCCATCAGAGCGCGGATACCATCATTGTGCTCTAAGAAAGGAACTAGCGATGTTCCAATAGATACAATTTGGTTAGCCGCTACTCCAATAAAATCAATATCATTAACATCAACTATGGCTGGCTGGCCATAACGTCGCCCCTCCGCTCGCTCAACCATAAAATGACGATTTTTATCTACTGGTATAGTAAAAGCGGCCGTAGTAAATTTTTCCTCAGTTGAAGCATCTAAATACATAATTTCGTCAGTAACTACCGGTACAATAGGAATAGTAACTAAAGTTCCTAATTTATCTTCTAATTTTTGTGCTAAGGTCTTATCTATTACTTGGCCAGCTTTAGCTAAAATTAGTCTTTTTTTAGTTTTAGGATCAGTCCAAGTAATATCTTGGCGTAAAGTCTGGCCTAAAGTATTATCTATAGTATTTTGAACATCATGGAGAACCCGACAATATGGCGCTTCAATAAAGCCAAAATCATTAATTCGGGCATAACTGGCTAAATGGCCAACCAAACCAATATTGGGTCCTTCTGGAGTAGCAATAGGACAAATGCGACTATAATGAGTGGTGTGGACATCGCGCACTTCAAACCCGGCCCGTTCCCGCGCTAAGCCTCCTGGTCCTAAAGCTGATAGACGACGTTTATGCTCTAATTCCGCCAAAGGATTAGTCTGGTCCATAAACTGAGATAGCTGAAATGACATAAAAAATTCCCGCACCACGCTAATAACCGGCCGAGCGTTAATTAATTTATTGGGAGTAATCTCTCCTAGCTCTAAAATACTCATCCGATCGCGGACAATCCGCTCCATTCTAGCAAGGCCTACTCTAGTTTTATTCTGCAGCAACTCACCAATAGCCCTTACCCGGCGATTACCTAAATGATCGATATCATCTTCTGGCTCCTGAGTAATATTTAAACGAATAATTTCTTTAATGATAGCTACTAAATCTTCAGGACGTAAAATGCGTGTTTCTTTATTATTGGGGATATCAAAACCAAAGCGCTGATTAAGCTTATAGCGCCCTACCCGTCCAAAGTCATAACGGTCAAAACGAAAAAACATTGAGTGAATTAGCTGTTTAGCGTTCTCGGCAGTAGCTAAATCACCGGGCCGAATTCGTTTATACACCTCTTTTAACCCTTCAGCTTCGTTCTTAGCTAAATCCTTGGCTATGGTGGCGTCAATGTAACTTATATCGTCGGCAATATCTACACCCACAAATAATTTTTTAATTTCTTCGTCAGTGCCATAACCAAAAGCTCTCAGCAGAGCTGTCACCGCTACTTTGCGCTTACGATCAATGCGCGCCCAAATTACATTATTAACATCAGTTTCAATTTCAATCCAAGCTCCACGATTAGGAATAATCTTAGCGCCATAATATTTACGGCCTCGAATATCTTCAGCATTAAAAATAACCCCAGCGCTACGAATCAATTGAGAAACCACTACCCGCTCAATTCCATTAATAATAAAAGTGCCATTTTCGGTCATCAATGGAAAATCACCCAAAAATACTTCCTGAGTCATAGATTGACCAGTTTTTTTATTAACCAACCGCGCCCTTACCCTAAGCGAGGCTTCGTAAGTAATATTTTTTGCCTTGCTTTCAGTTTCATCAAACTTAGGCTCATCAAAATAATAATCTATTAGATAAAGCTCTAAATCACGCCCCATAAAGTCGCTGATGGGCGATATCTCGTCAAATAAATCAGCTAAACCTTCTTTTAAAAACCAGGCGTATGATTTTTTTTGTACTTCAATTAAGTCGGGCAAGGGCATCAAAGCGCTACGGTCAATAAAATAACGACGTTGGCCAATAGTATGAACACTTTGTGAGGGGTGCGACATATTTTTTACAACAAAAAATTCTCAAGGCCAAATGGCTGATGAGTTAATAAAAATTAGTAAATTGTTTAATTTAAGCCATGGATAGGGGTATTATCTTATGGCTCCAACCAAAGACTAACAATAAAATGACCTTGAACTTGCCCAACAATAGTCAATGGTCATTAAATGTTTTTCTCTGATCTAAGCTTAGAATTGAGATTGACAATCAATCTTGTGATGTCTAGCCAATCTAATGTTTCCAGATTAGCAAAATGCTAACAGGCTGTCAAGGATTTCATACCACAACAAAATAGCGTCATCAATTTTTGTTATTATATTTATATATTTTATATAAATTATTCATAAAGGTTAGCCTATTAATTAAAAAACCCGACTTACGTCGGGTTATATAGTTATATAGTTGTTAAAAAATAATAGTAATGCCGGCGGTAACAATGGCCACCATCGACATTAATTTGATCAAAATATTTAAGGCCGGGCCGGATGTATCCTTGCAGGGATCTCCGACCATGTCGCCGATAACTGCTGCTTTGTGGGCCTGGGAACCCTTGCCGCCGAAATTACCCTCTTCAACATATTTCTTAGCATTATCCCAAGCCCCTCCGGAATTAGCCAAAAAAACCGCCATTCCAAAACCGGTGGTCATGGCGCTTAAAAGCAAGCCCATAACACCGGCAACACCCAATAATACTCCTATTATTATAGGAGCTACAACAGCCAACAAGGCCGGAGTAAGCATTGCTGTCTGTGCTCCCTTGGTAGAAATCCGAATACATCTTTGGTAATCGGGTTCCTCTAATCCGTTTAGAATTTTTTTGTTACTGAATTGACGGCGAACCTCAGCCACCATTGTTCTGGCAACTTTGCTGACGGCCCCAGTTGTCAACCCAATAAACACTAAAACTATCATGGCACCAATAAAGGCACCAATAATAAATTTAGGATTCATTATGTTGATCTGGTAATAATTTACTAGATCAATAATGTTGATTTTTGTTATAGGAATATTTTGCAGGCTAGTATTTCCCGCTCTAATCAAGGCCAGCTTTACTTCTTCAATATATGAAGCTAATAAAGCCATGGCCGTTAGAGCGGCCGAACCAATGGCAAATCCCTTACCAATGGCCGCGGTAGTATTACCAACTGCATCTAGCATGTCGGTTCTCTTCCGCACACCATCTGGTAATTTTGCCATTTCGGCATTACCGCCAGCATTGTCAGCAATAGCTCCAAAGGCATCCGTCGCTAACACGAAACCAAGGTTAGCTAACATACCAACGGCTGCCAGGGAAATCCCGGCCAGTCCTAAGCTGACATTACTAAAATTAAATCCAGAGGCACAATAAAAGGCCCCGGCCATACCCAAACATACCGCCACCACAGGCACCCAAGTAGATTTCATACCCAACTCTAATCCACTAGTAATAACGGTGGCTGGCGATGTTTGAGCGCTTTCGGCAACTCGCTGGGTTGGTCTAAAACCTTGCGAGGTTTGGTAGTTAACCCAAAATCCTATTACCACCCCAACCACTAGGCCGCCACTTACTGCCAGAGATAAACCTAACCAATTTTGTAGGCCTAGCCAGGCAGTTACAATAAACGTGGCAACGGCTATCAGAATAGAACTTAGCCAGATCCCTTTATTAATTGACCCAACTAACTGTTTCATTCCAAAGTCGTTTTTAGCCTTCACGGTAAGGAGTGTAATGACAGAAAATATCACTCCTAGAGCACCAATCACCATTGGCAATAGCACGTATTTCATCTGAGTGGCCTCAGATAAACCATGACTCGCGCTAGCCATTAAGGCAGCTGAAGCTAAAATAGCTCCAGCATAGGACTCATATAGATCTGCGCCCATGCCAGCCACATCACCCACATTATCACCGACATTATCGGCAATAACTGCTGGATTGCGTGGATCATCTTCCTCTAGTCCAAATTCATTTTTACCAACCAGATCAGCTCCCATGTCCGCGGCTTTTGTAAAAATACCACCGCCAACCCTAGCAAATAAGGCCTGTAAAGAAGCCCCCATGCCAAAAGTCAACATAATGGTAGTGATGGTAAGCATCTTGGCCTCGGGTGCACCATCAAAAAAATAATTTAAAACCCAGAACCAGACCGACACATCCACTAAGGCAAACCCAACCACACTAAAACTTAAAATTGCCCCACTTCTTAGGGCAAGTTGTAAGCCGTTATTTAGTGAATCTTGTACCGCCTTAGTTACTCTAGAAGCCGCATGAGTAGCGGCTACCATGCCAATAAACCCACAAAGCAGGGAGAATATGCCTCCCGTAAGAAAAGCAAATGGGGTATATCGACTCATTAGGTTAAAACCATAAGCAGCGCTAGCAAAAAATATACTAGCCACAATAAACACAATAGCAACGACCTTATATTGCTGCCGCAAATAGGCCATAGCCCCCTGTCTTACTAGCCCAGCGATCTTTTGCATCTTTTCATTGCCCGGTTCTTTTCTTTTCATCTGGACGAAAAGAATAAAAGCAGTTAGAAGAGCTAAAAGACCAGCAGCCGGGATAAACCAGAATATTGCTAAAACCATTTTGTTCCTCCTGTATTTTATTTTTAATGAACAATTATAAGGCTTCTTATCATATAACACAGAAAATAGCAAGACCCATATAGCGCCCTAGTCCACATTGAACAAAAGCCAGCTATTAATAATAATTTATCAAAAAAAGATGGCAAGGTTATTATTTATTCCTCAAGTAAAGATAAAAACCTAACTTTCTGAAAATTGCAGCTTAGCCAATTCTTCTCGCACCACCTGCCGATCGTCCCAGGGCATCTTACGGCCTGCAGCCAGGCAAATAGCCTGCTCACTCCCCTTGCCGGTAATTAAAACAATATCACCCTTCTTAGCTAAAGATAAGGCCTTAGCAATAGCCTCGCGACGATCCAGGATAGTAAATAAATTTTTATTTCTTTCTTTGCCAGCATATTCAGCTCCGACTGCCACCTGTTCAATAATAACCCGCGGGTCATCATCATAAGGGTCTTCGTTGGTCACAATTACTATATCAGCTAACCGGCCAGCAATCTGGCCTAATTTAGGTCGCCTGGCAACATCACGCCCCCCGCCGGCTGAACCTAAAACATGGATAATTTTTTTATGAGGCACTAACTCCAAAGTCTCATATATCTTAGACAAAGCCACCGGCTCAAAAGCAT
>Ga0209719_1001308_pt1 | contig 30864 bp, 27 predicted proteins | sample AD_JPNAS2_MetaG_FD_184421 | JGI IMG/M metagenome (GOLD analysis project Ga0209719, IMG submission 184421) | Active sludge microbial communities of municipal wastewater-treating anaerobic digesters from Japan - AD_JPNAS2_MetaG (SPAdes) (version 2) | ecosystem: Engineered > Bioreactor > Anaerobic...
CCCGTCTGGAAGAGGTTGTAGCGCTGGCGGTCTATTTTCAGATTCAGAGCGCCGGCTTGTGTTTCCGTATAGTCATCCAGATTCAGGCGCATCGCCTGCACGGAGACCAGCGGCGTCAGGAGAAGCCCGGAGGCTTTGACCGTGTATCCGCCTTCGAAATAGCCGGAGTATTGATACCCGCCGTAATCGCTCTTTGCCGTCCGGTCGATTCCGGCAAAAACGATATGCCGGGAGGCGTCATACCGGTTGTAGGCAAACGACAGGATGGCGTCAAGATACCAGGCGTCTTTGGACAGACTGCCGTAAAGGCTGCCCTGGTAGCTGTCGGCGTCGGTGCGGGTGTTCACGTCGCCCGTCGTAACGTTGTTTCGGGCAAACGCGCCGCTGAAGCCCGCGATGATGTTTTGAAAAAGATATCTGTCATACCCGAAGGAAATTCCCCAGACATTCGCCGTGTAGCCTTGGCTTGCCTGCTGAGCTCCCTGGTGCAGGTAGCTGCCGAATCCCTGCGCCCAGACGCCGCCTTGGGCGGTTTCATCCCCGGTGGAGATGCCGGTCATGCCGATCCCGTCCGTCCGGGCCGCTGCAACTTGTTCGATGCGGTTCAGAACGGTGCTGGTGTATTGGCTGACTGTCCCGAAACTGGCCTGAATCGGACCGTTGTTGACGGTGGGCTGCATTTGCCCAGCGCCTGCCGGATCGCCGGATGAATCCAGTGCGCCAAGGACAAAAGCCATATCCCCCGTGGCGGTGTTCGCCAGGCTGTCCAGGACATAACCCAGCGAGGCGTTGCCGACTCTTTGTCCATAGAAGGCGGCGTCGCGAAGCGCCGTAAGGAAAAGCCGGCTGCCGCTTGTTTGGGGAGAAAAAGTGAACATGGGAAACGCAGGGTCATTAATGACGGATAGTTTTGCCGGATCAACCGTCAACGTGGTCGCATCCGCAATCAAAAACTGATCGTTGTTTTTAATGTTGGTTGTCCCGGTGGTTCTTACGGCTACCGTTGTCGTGTTGTCGGCAATAGCAACGGTTTGAGATTTGATCTGTGCGGCAGCCGGCGCATCGGTATTTAAGGAGAAAGTAAATCTGGCGCTGGAACCTGCGGGTACGTTCACATTGTCCGTCCCCGTCCCCAGATCGACCCTGCCGGCTATCTCTCCGCCGTTGACCGTCAATGTGTCATTTCCCGCGCCGGTTTTTATGGCGTAACCGGTTCCGGTTCCGATGATCGTTCCGGTGTTGACGATGAGAGTATCGCCGGCCCAGGCGGCGACGGCCGTGCCGTTGGCGCCGGGAGCCGTAATCGTGCCGGAATTGATCAACGTGTTTTTCAAGGTGCCTGGTGCCGCATGGGTATCGCCCTTGAACAGAAGCGCGATGTTTTCACTTCCGGCGACGTTAAACTTCTTTGCGCCCGCATTGGCGGTGATCGATCCGGCGTTTGTGACCGTATAGTTTTGGGACCCGACCAGGATGCCCTGCCCGCCGGCAATCGATCCGTCGGCGGCGATGGTAATCGTGTTGGGCAAGGCGGCGGGATTCAAACTTGCGCCGACTTGAAAATCCCTTCCGGCCCAGAGCGTGTCGCAGGGGCCGGTGACATTGAAGCTGGCAAATCCGTTTCCGTATTGAGCGTCCGGCGCATCGCTGAAGGTCGTTCCGTCGTTTTTCGTATAGATATAGGACTGTGACGCGTAGATGCCGACGACGACCACATTTCCCGACTCATCCGTGCCGGAAGGGGTTTTGGCCGTATCGGAGCCGCCCGCGCCGCCCAGCATGATGAACTCGGACATTCCCTGCACGTCCGAGAGGTTCTCGGGTTTATTGGCAGCCCGGCCCCAATAATAGGTATAGCCCAACTGCGTCCAGGGATAGTTTGCCGTCATCCAGTCGGTGTAGGCCGTCTTGTAGTTGGCGAACACCGCATCCGCAGCCGCGCCGGTTCCGATGCCCGCCGCCTGGGCGGTAGCGGGGAAAGAAGCATTCGTTCCGTGTGTGGCGGGATCCGTGCTGAATTGCGTCGGGTCGGGATTCCGTGTCGGCCGCAGCATATAGGGATTAGCCGTGTTGCTGACGGTTACGGCCATTTCGAAGATGGCGTCATGATTCCCCCTGTCGTTCATGCCAAGTCCCCGTTCGACTCCTTTGACAAACGTGCCGGCGGTCAGACCCTGGCTGTTGATGAATCCCGTCATCTCCTTTCCCGTTGTAACCCAGGCGCTCATGACGTCCTTGTTGCCGAAAATGGTGTAGTTGGATCCGGCAGTCGTTATTGTTCCCCCGGAATACACACCGTTATAGGCATTTTCTGAACTGGCCGTGCGGACAATCAACTGATTTTGAGCCGGATCACCGTAATATTTCAGGCCGTAGGGATTGGCCCCGACCGAGCCGGCGGTGGAAACCTTGTACATGCTGTCCGCCGTCGGGATCCATCTCCCCAGCGTCCCCTGCGGCTCGGCGGCGTTCGCGTGGGCGTTTGCCACCGATTGGGCGAAGGTTTCCATCTCCGCCGCAGCGGGCTCGACCAGGCAAAGAGCAATCAGAAGAATCCAGAATAAACCGCAAAGATGTTTTTTCATATTTACCTCTCAGCCTCGAAAAAAGATGCAACCGGCCGCTCTGAAAAAGAATGAAATCCAAGCGTGGTTGTTTGCGCGGGAGTATAAAAAACACCCCGGCCGCTGTCAAGCGAATACAAGGGCCAAATACTACAAGAGCCAAATACTGCTTGACGGTTAAAAACGGTCCCTTTATACTTCGTGGCGTCAAAGGCAAAATATCACCGGGTAAGGAGGTCGTATGTCGCTGTCGGAGGAACTGAAATATTTTGATGCCACAGAACTGGCCGGTCTGATCCGGAAAAAAGAGATCACGCCGCTTGAGCTTGTCGAATCTTCGATTGAACGGATCGAGAAGCTGAATCCGGCGCTCAACGCGGTGATCACGCCGATGTACGATCTGGCGCGGGACGCCGCAGCATCAAAGCTGCCCGACGGCCCCTTTACCGGCGTGCCGTTTCTTCTCAAGGATATTCTGGCGTCCTACGGCGGCGTGCGCATGACGTTCGGCGCCAAAGTTTTGAAAGACCTTGTCCCGGATCATGACAGCGAACTGGTCGCCCGCCACAAAAAGGCTGGCCTGATTGTGATCGGCAAAACCAACGTCCCGGAATTCGGCATCCTTCCGACCACTGAGCCGGAACTCTTCGGCCCTGCCCGAAATCCATGGAACACCAACTGCTCAACCGGCGGCTCAAGCGGCGGCTCGGCCGCGGCGGTTGCGGCGCGCATTGTCCCCATGGCGCACGGCAACGACGGCGGCGGATCGATTCGAATTCCCGCCTCCTGCTGCGGCGTTTTCGGCCTGAAGCCGACCCGGGGCAGAATCACTCTGGGGCCCGATTTCGGCGACATGATCGGCGGACTGGTCAATGAACATGCCTTGACGATTTCCGTCCGGGACAGCGCGGCTCTGCTGGACGCGACGGCGGGCTGCCTGAGGGGCGATCCCTACTGGGCGCCGCCCGTGGAACGGCCGTTTGTGAAGGAAGCGAATACGGATCCGGGACGCCTGCGCATCGCCTTTGCCGCAAAAGCCCCCACCGACGACCCGGTGCATGAAGATTGCGTCCGCGCGGTTCAGGATGCGGCCCGGCTGTGCGAGGAGCTTGGCCATTCGGTTGAGGAGGCCGCCCCCGTCATCGACGGGAAAACCCTGACCCACGCCTTTGTCGTCCCGTGGTTCGCCGGCATCGCATCCATCGTCAAGATGCTTGGGGTGACGAAAACACAGGTCGAACCCCTGACCTGGGCAATTTACGAACGCAGCGAAGCTTCAACCGCAGCCGACTACCTGATCGCCGTACAGACCATCCAGCGGGTCGCCCGCGATGTCGCCTCGTTCTTTGAACAGTATGACGTTTTGCTGACCCCGACGCTGACAAAACCGCCGGCGCCGCTGGGCTCGTTTGAACCCACTCCGGAAGATCCGCTCGCGGGATTTGCCGAGACGGCCCGCTACGCCGTTTTCACGCCGATCTGCAACGCGACCGGCCAGCCGGCCATGTCGGTGCCGCTTTTCTGGAACAGCGAAGGACTGCCGGTGGGCGCCCATTTCATCGGCCGGTTCGGCGACGAAGCCACGCTGTTTCGGCTAGCCGGCCAGCTCGAAAAGGCCAGACCATGGAAAGACAGGCGTCCACCCGTTTGCGCATAGGATTAAGATTCCATGCAGATATTCGTCGACGCGGATGCTTTCCCGAACGGAATCAGAGACATTCTGATTAAAGCATCTTTACGCTTGAATATTCCGCTGATCTTTGTGGCCAATAAACCGTTGCACCTGGAGAAACTGCCCAACCTTTCTTTGATCCTGGTTCCCGAAGGACCGGATGTGGCCGATGACCGCATCGCCCAATCCGTGCGCCCGGGCGATCTTGTCATCACGGCCGACATCCCGCTTGCCGATCGCGTGGTGGACAAAAATGCTTTTGCGATGAATCCCCGCGGCATGCTCTACACGGAGCATAACATCAAAGACCGGCTGGCCATGCGGGATTTGCTGGGTGAGTTGCGGGACAACGGCATGATTACCGGCGGCCCGGCGGCCTTCAGCAAGAAAGACCGCCAGGCCTTCGCCAATCAGCTTGATAGCTTTTTAGTCCGGCTAATGAAACCCGTAAAAGTGATGCACCAAAAACCGGTATCCGACTCATAACACAAACACGAATCATCACGTCCGGTAGTACGAGTCTTTAGATCCGCTGTTTTGGATGGTGGATGGTGGATGGTGGATAGTGAATAGAAGGGCAAAGCGCACCCAGATGTCGAAATGGCAATTTGAACACCAGGCAAACTTGACAAGCGGTCGCTTTAATGGGATGATTCGCACAAATTTTTCCCGGGAGGTTTCTGATGGCTCAGAAAAAAATAATCAAAAAATTCATAGCGTTGATGATGATTCTGGCGTTCATGTTGTTCAGCATCGGCGTATGGGCGGCGGAAAATCCGGCGGCGCAGAAACCCGACTATGACGTTATCGTCATCGGGGCCGGCATGGGAGGGCTTTCCGCGGCGGCGCACCTGGCCGTCAAGGGGCAAAAAGTGCTGGTTCTGGAAAAGCACTTTGTGGTGGGCGGCAGCACAACCAAATTTACACGCGGAGAATTTACCTTTGACGCGGCGCTGCATGAAATGGCCGGCGGCGGCCCGGGCAAGATGGACAGGGGGCTGTATAAACTGCTCAAAGCTACCGGTGTTGACAAAAAAGTGGAGCTCTATGAAGTCCCGCATTTTTACCGATCCATTTTCCCCGGCGTGGACATCACGCTTCCTCCGAACTGGCCGGGGTTCAAAAGCGAATTGAAAAAGAAATGGCCCGAGGAGTCTGAGGGCATAGAAAAATTTCACACGCTCTGCTCCAGCCTGTCTGCGGAATTGATGGAACTTCGGGACCTCTTCCGTCAGGGCAGCGTCGGCGGCACGCTCACGCAAATCATGGTTCCGCTCCGTCAGAGAACCTTTTATAAATGGAAAGACCGCACGGTGAAAGACCTGATGGATGCCTGCTTTAAAAACGAGGATCTTAAAGCGGTGGTTTCCCAGCTATGGGTTTTCTACGGCGCTCCGGTGGACAAGGAATCGGCGCTCATTTTCATGGCGGCCACCGAAAGCTACCTGAGCGACGGCGCCTGGCATATCAAAGGCACATCCCAGGCGCTGGCCGACGGTTACGCGGCCCGCATTCGCGAGCTGGACGGAACCGTCCAAACGGGCACGCTGGTGACGAAAATCCTTCTGGAAAACGGCCGGGCAACCGGCGTCCAAACCGCGAACGGCAAAACCTACACGGCCCGCTATATTGTCGCCAACACGGATCCCTATCAACTGGCCGACAAGCTCGTCGGCCGGGAAAATCTTCCGGCTAAATACCTGGAAAAAATCGACGCGATGAAGCCCGCCAATTCCCTGTTCGGCGTTTATATCGGCCTGAATGTCGATCTGAAAGCCCTGGGCTACAACGACACGGAAATCTTCTACAACACCTACCGGGACAGCATGAAGAATTATGAAGCCATGATGAAGGGCGACTTCGAAAAGGGAGCGGTGGCCATCACGATCTATACAAACCTGGGCGATCCCGTCTATGCGCCGAAAGGCAAATCCGTGGTCAAGCTGGACGCCTATTCCGACATCTCCGTCTGGCCGAAGGACCGGGCGGAATATGCCAAACTGAAGGAGCAAAAGGTTGACGAGCTCATCGCTCTGGCCGCCCGGGTGATCCCCGAACTCAAAGACCCCAAAAACATCACCGTCAAGGAAGGCTACACGCCGAAAACCATCGAGCGCTTCACAATGAACAAAGGCGGCGTGGTTTACGGCTTTTATCTGTCGCCGGAACAGTGGCAGAAAATTCCCAACGACACGCCGATTAAAAATGTATTCATCACCAGCAACTGGACGCAGGCGTGGCACGGCGTATGCGCCGGCCAGGTCAACGGCTGGCGCGCGGCGCGTCTGATTCTGGACCGGGAAGGCATCGAGTAAACCGGACGACGGCTCTGCGGGCGCCGCGGAGGTGAAGATTTCCGCGGCCCCGCTCTGATGATTTTTTCAGGCAGCTTTTATGCTTCGACGCCCGGGGGCGGGCGAATATTGCAAGTCGGCGGAGGTAATCGGCGATGCTGAAGGATTATCAGGAAAAAATATTGGAGCTTCTGGAAGAGCTCGAATTGAACATGTGCAATCTTTATCTGCTGTTTGCCGACCGCTTCCCCAAATACAGAGATTTATGGGCCGACATCTCCCGCCAGGAAACCAGCCACGCGGATGGAATAAAAAAATTGCACCTTCTGGCCGGTGAAGATCGCGTTCTGTTTGATGAAAAGCTGACCAAAACCTACACGGTCAAGATGTTTATCACCAGCATTCAGGAAGCGCAGACCCGGACAAAATCGGGCAAAATGTCGCTGATCAACGCTCTGTCGGTCAGTCATGATTTCGAACAGGCCGTTCTTGAAAAAGGATTTTATAATTTTTTTTCCGGCCAGGACGATGAAACCAGAACGGTGATCCGGCAGATCAAAGAAGAAACGCTCGATCACCAGATGAAAATGAAAAACGCCTGGGAGCAGGAAAGAAAATCGGCGGGCCCATAATTCCGAATTGTCAAACCGCCGAATAAACAAGGGTATTATTCACCATACCTTCACGAATTGCGCCTTCCCGTTTGAGGTGCTGCAGGTAAACGTAAGTTTCGTTGAGCGCCATGAATTGCTCCCAGCCGTCCGCGCCCGTTCTCATCGTTTCTTTGCAGATGCCGAAAGTGGTTTGGGGGAGGGCGCCAATCCTTCTTTGCAGCATGTCTTTTTTCAGCGCGTGGTGTTCCCGAATCTCCCGAATCCGCTCGTGAACGCCGTTGAAAGAATTTCCATGCCCCGGATGAATGATGCTGATGGGCAGTTTTTCAATGACTGCCAGCGATTCCAGGTAGCTCGCCAGCGGCTGGAAAACCTCATCGTCGATGTTCGGGCTTAAGCTCGGCGCAATGTAGGGCAGAATATGATCCCCCGCCAGCAAAAGCCCCTCGTCACGAAAAAAGAAGCAGACATGCCCCGCTGCGTGCCCCGGCGTGAAGATCACCTCAAACGCCCGGCTGCCAAAGCGCCGGATTTCCCGGTCCCGCAAAAGCGTGGCAACCTCGAGGAGCGGAATCCGTCCGCGCAGGTCTTCAATTTCCTCCACGATGGCTTCCACATCTTCCGCGGGCAAGCCGTGCCGGGCGTAAAAGAGGCGGGCCCGCGCGATCAGGTCTTCTCCCTGCTGAAAACGGTCATAAACCTGCCGGGCTTCATTCGACAGATGAAGGCGGGCTTTTGATTTTTCCTGGATTCGGCCGGCCAGGCCGCAGTGATCGGTATGCGTGTGGGTCAGGTAAATATCGCAAATATCGGCCGCGGCAATGCCGATGCCCGTCAGATCCGCTTCCAATTTCTCAAAGGCGCCGGGCATGAGCATACCCGCATCGAAGAGAACCGCCCGGCCGCTTTCCACCAGCATGTAGGCGTGGACGTGCCGCAGGCGAAACGGCATGGGCAGGGTGATGCGATAGAAGTTTTCGGAAATTTCGGAAATCATCAAAGGCAGCCTTATGGTTTGTGAATGTTTAACAAATAAATTTCCGGGCTGCAATCAAAACTTCCAGAAGATAGGCGGCAACCATGGCGGCAACCGTGAGGGCGTGGACTTTAATCATCGCCAGATTGGCCGGCGCCATCGCCAGCGGATCGTTCAGGTGGCGTCGCAGGACGGCAAGGGACTTTGCGGCAAAGGGAAGACTGACAAGGCCCAAGAGCGCAAAAGGGGACAAAACCCCGGCCACGGACGAGAGGACCAGAATGCCGCAGGCGCACGCCAGGCAGGCCCCATAAAGGAGCGCACCCGTTTTTCTTCCGAAGCGGGCAACGAGGTTCCATTTTCCGCCGCGCCGGTCCGCTTCGTAATCCGGAATTTCGTTGATGAGGATCATCGACGCCATCAGCAGCCCCGGCACCAGCGAAGCGATAAAAGGTTCGATGGCCAGCGTCCGCGCTTGAACAAAATACGCCCCCAGAACAATCACGGGGCCGAAATTGACGAGCAGGCCCAGTTCTCCAAATCCCCGATAGCCGAAGCGGATCGGCGGCGCGGTGTAAAAAATGGAGCAGGCCATGCCAAACACTCCGAAAACCAGCACCGGCCATCCGCAGGCCCACGCCAGATAAATGCCGATGACGACCGTTGCTGCAAAAAAAAGGGAAGCCGCCGTCAGCATCTGATAGTCTTTCAGCAGTCCCTCCGGCAGGACGCCGCTGCCCCCGGTAAAAAAATTCTTCTCGCCGCCTGCCTGCAGGTCAACCGTATGCCGGTAATCCAGAACATCATCCACCAGGTTGAGCCCGAAATGATTGAAGGTGACGCCGATCACGACCAGGGCGAAATGAAGACCGTTCAGGGGATGCCCAGCGGCCCAGGCCATGATCCCTCCCAAGAGCGCCGGCAGAATACTGGGCAGAACAAAATGAAGGCGCAGCGCCCGAAGCCAGACCGCCGGCGCGGCCGCGCTTCGGCCTGTCTTTTCATTTAGGGAGCGTGGTTTTTGAATTCTCATGACGGGCCTTCGTCTCGTCCGCACGGACCGCTTGTCGGCGGCTTTTACCCCTTATGGTTTTTGAGCAGCTCCAGAATTTTCTCGTGATACCGCCATGCCAGAAACGCAACCACGGCGGACGCGACGCCGATGACGGCCAGCATCGCGTAATGCTCCTCGCGCGCCATATTGCCGCTGACCGACAGCATCATCGTGCCGAAAAACCGGCCGATCGTGGAAATAATGATAAAGGTCAGCGCCGGAATGCGGCTGACGCCCATGATGTAGCACAGATAATCCTTGGGAAAGCCGGGAATCAAAAACAGCAGGAAGGAAACCAGCAGACCCTTGTGCTCCATAAAATGATCAAATTTCTCAAATACCTCTTTTTTGACCATGGTTTCCAGAATCGGCTCGCCGAAAAACCGGGCCAGCATGAAGGCCAGCCAGGAACCCAGCGTGAGCCCGATCGTGGAATAGAGCGTTCCCAGGAGCGGGCCGTACAGATAGCCGCCGATGAAACCGCTGATTTCTCCGGGAATGACGGCCACCACCACCTGCACGATCTGGATCGCGATAAAAACGAGCTCGTCGTAGCGGGAGGTTTGAATGAATGAAATAATTTTGTTTTTGTCTTTGAAGAAAAGATAAAGGTCAAAGTGAATAAAAAGATAGCCGACCAGGGCAATCAGCGCGAGAAGCAAAAGAATCCGCAAGGCCAAATTTCTGTTCATGGAGGGTCTCGAATTTCCGATCTGTCGCGCAATGGTTTTTACAGCTTGTAAAACCCGCGGTGTGCCTGGCGGTGTTCGAAAATTTTATAATATGAATATCGGCTTTCGTCAAACGGTTTCGGCTGTCTTCCGCGCGCCGTCAGGAAAGGCAAAGGGCTTCACGCAACATCCTGGTGCGCTTCAAAACAGTTGACTAAATGAAAGTGATGTGCAAGAAAAACGCATCTTTGAAAACATTCGCGTATTTATCGCGCATCCGGACAAACCGTCAACCAGGAGGGCATCATGTCAAAAACGCCGCAAACGCTGACCCGAAAAAAATCTGAAATTTATAAAAACGCGCCCATCGCCCGGTTCGGCGAAAGAAAGCCGGACTTCACGACCATGGGCAGAAAAATAAAGAATCCGCATCAGAAGTTCCGAGAAGTCGTTTGCGTGGAAGCCTGCCGGACGCCTTACGGAAGGGCCGGCGGCGCCCTGAAAGATTTTTCGGCGATGGAGCTGGGGGCGCTGGCCATTCAGGAAGTTCTGCGCCGCACGGAAGGCAAGGTCAAAGGGGCGGACGTGGACTATATTTTCATGGGCCAGGTGGTTCCCGCCGGCTGCGGCCAGATTCCCGGACGTCAGGCCACCATTCTGGCGGGCGTGCCGGAATCCGTTCCCTGCATCACGGTCAACAAGGTCTGTTCTTCCGGCATCAAGACCATTGATCTGGCCTTTCAGATGATTTTGCTGGGGCGCGCGGAAATCTGCATCGCCGGAGGCCAGGAGAGCATGAGCAACTGCCCCTTCACCCTGCCCGACATGCGCTGGGGAATGCGCATGGGCCTGCCCAACGGCCGCGTGGTGGACACGATGGTGTACGACGGCCTGTGGGACGCTTTCTACAACCGCCACATGGCCATTCACGGCTCCGAAGTGGCAGACGAGTTCGGCTTTTCCCGCGAGGAGCAGGACGAGTGGGCTCTCAATTCCCAGCAAAACGCCGTGAAAGCGATGAACGAGGGAAAACTGGACGACGAGATCTTCCCGGTGGAAGTCAAACAGGGCAAAAAAGTCATCATCATCGATAAAGACGAAGGACCGAGGCCGGAAACGACGCTGGAAGGGCTCGCCAAACTTCCGCCGGTCTTCGGACACTTAAGCACCGTCACCGGCAAACCGGGCTCGGTCACGGCGGGCAATGCCCCCGGCGTCAATGACGGCGGCGACGTCTGCCTGCTCATGAGCCGGGAAAAGGCCGATGAACTGGGCCTTCAGCCCATCTTCACCATCGTGGATTACGCCGAAGTGTCGCAGCCGACCAAGGACATCGCGACCGTGCCGGGGCTGGCCATCAAAAAGATTCTCGATCAAAACGACATGACGCTTGACCAGATGGACGTCATCGAAATCAACGAAGCCTTTGCCGCGGTGGCCCTGGTGAGCTGCCGGTCCATTCTGGGCATGACGAAGGAAGAGATGTTCAAAAAGGTCAACATCAACGGCGGCGCGGTGGCCTACGGCCATCCCATCGGCGCCACGGGGGCGCGCATCGCCATGACGCTGGGCTATGAACTGAAAAGGCGCGGCGGCGGCTGGGGCGTCTGCGGCATCTGCTCAGGCCATGCCCAGGGCGACGCCATGCTCATCCGCGTGGACAAATAGATGATTTTGCAGGGAACGCTCGCGGGCGTTCCCTGCAAAGCTTACAGGCCGATTCTTTGTTGCCTGTTAATAATTATTCAATATAACAATATATTAACTTTTATGTTGCACATTAACTAACGTTATGTTATTGTGCGCACAAAGGTTAAAATAAATGAAAAATCAAGTAATCGAAGAACTAGAAAGGTATGTCCAGGGCACGCTGGGCGTTCCTTTATCGATTCAGCCGTGGAGTGGCGGTCGGAACCTGCCGTTTTTTTTGAAAGACCAGTATGCTTTCTTTCAGGCAAAGATTGCAGACCTGTCCTGCATTTTGATTGTCGCCGGAGGCGAACAGGAATCAACGCCCGCCATGATCCGCAAGCACGTTGATCTTGTGCAACCCAGGGCAGGCGGTGAGGCGCTCATTTATGTTCAAAAGCAGATGAGCTCCTATAATAGAAAAAGGCTGATCGATCAGAAAGTCAGTTTCATTGTTCCCGGCAATCAGATGTATTTGCTTCCCCTTGGCGTTGATCTGCGTGAGCGCTTTAAACGAGCCCGGACACAGGCGAAATCACTGAGCCCGTCTGCGCAGGTCGTTTTGCTGCATACGCTGCTGAAAAGTCCGCAGAGAATTTTAGCCCTCAATGATTTGGCTTTGCAGTATGGTTATTCCGCCATGACAATGTCGCGGGCCTTCAGCGAGATCGATTCTCTGGGGCTTTTTGAAATTTCTATCCGAAAACGCAAACGGGAACGGATTTTAAAAGGAACAAAACTAGAAATCTGGGAGAAGACGCTGGACTATCTGCGCAGTCCGGTGATCCGGCGTTTATATGCCGATCCGTCGATTAATTTGCCTGACGGCGTCTGCGCTGGGCTTTCGGCCCTTGCCCGCTACTCGGCCCTTGCAGAACCGGGCAACAAGGTCCTGGCTGTCGGAAACGGCACAGGAAAGTTGTTGATTCAAAAATACGGAAGGGAGGCGCTGTCCCGAAAAGATGTTCAGGATTATGAGATCGAAGTTTGGAGCTACGAGCCCGCTTTATTTGCGATGGATGGCGTGGTCGATCGCCTCTCCCTGTTTCTTTCGCTTCGCGATGAAGAAGACGAGCGCGTGGAAGCGGCGCTGGAACAAATGATGAGAGAAATGCAATGGTAAAAGGTCTGGACGTGTTCCAAAAGCATTTTCAGGATTATGCGGATCGTTACATTCTTATCGGCGGAACCGCCTGTGACCTGGCGCTGAAAGAAGCCGGCCTGTCCTTTCGGGCGACAAAAGATCTGGATATCGTTTTATGCGTCGAAGCCATTGACCGGCCTTTTGTGAAAGTCTTCTGGGCGTTTATCCGGGCCGGAGGGTATCAAATTCAGGAAAAGGCATCCGGTGAAAAGCAATTCTATCGTTTTACAAAACCCGTGGATAATTCGTTTCCGTTTATGCTGGAGCTGTTTTCACGAAAACCGGATACGTTATCCATTGACGCTGAGGGTCATCTGACGCCGATCCCTATCGATGACGAAGCCGCCAGCCTGTCGGCAATTCTTCTTGACGATGGATACTACTTCTTCATCACACAAGGGAAACGGGAAAACAATGGTCTGATGGTTATCGGGGTGGATCGGTTGATTCCCCTCAAAGCAAAAGCCTGGCTCGATCTGACACAAAGAAAGCAAAAAGGCGAAGCTATCGATTCAAAAAACATTCGCAAACACAAAAATGACGTGCTCCGTCTATACAGAATTGCTGAAACCAACACTCAAGTACTCTTGCCCGATAACATTACCCGCGATTTGCAGACCTTCTTTAAGGCCATCATTGCAGAGCCGACGGATTTGGCGGCACTCGGTCTGGCATCAACGACTTTGGAGGCAGTGATTGCCGATTTGAAAAAAATGTATGGAATGATCTGATACTGACAAAAAGCCATTTATGGATTGCCGCAAAAACGTGGTGTCTGCGGCATCTGCTCGGGCCATGCCCAGGGCGACGCCATGCTCATTCGCGTGGACAAATAGATGATTATGCAGGGAACGCTCGCGAGCGTTCCCTGCTGAATTTTATCCAGCAGTTTGATGAAGTTTCTCTTGGCTTTGTACCTGGTCCGAAGCTCGTCCACGTAAGCCGTAAACGCTTCATCCTTGCGCTGCCGAAACATCAAGGGCTGAATCTTTTTGATCAACTGGACAGCCTCTTCATACGCCTTATTGTTCGTCTGCTCGATTGTCGGATTGACATATTTCATGTACACTTCCACGGCGTCCAGCGGATGATCCTGCGCGCGCAGCGCCGCCAGTTTCATCCAGAGAGACTGCGAACACCCGCCTTCCAGGGCTTCCTTCCAGGCGGCCTCCGGTTCTTTCTCCCACAGAAAAATTTCAACCAGCAGGGAATACCCCGGATTCCAATACCATCGATTGGTTTTTCGATCCTGCTTCGTAATGTGAGAACGAATGTGCGAGAGAGTTTTTTCCCGCCAATCGGACCACTGTCCGGTTTTGTCCGCCTGTTTTTTTAAGCGCTGATAGCTGTCCAGGCCAAGCTGATCCGTAAAATTTGCCCAGATCAAATTTAAGGCTTCCGCGGGGCGCTTTCGGCGATGATATTCATCCGCCAGGAATTCGCGCAGGCGGGAATCGGTTCTGGCGGGAAACGCCTTGAGACCTGCTTCGGCCCATTCCAGCGCCTTATCTTTATTGCCGGCTTTCTTGTAAATTTCAGCGATTTCTAAATAGTGGTACGCATAAGTTAAATCCCGTTTTTTGATGTCCACCAGCTCTTCAATATCGCCGGATATCACGGCCAGCGTCTCTTTGATTCCGATGAGATTGAGCGCTGCATTGGCATTGCTCCGGCGAAGTTCCTGCTTCGATGCGGAAGGCGCGAATTCCTTCCAAGCCTCGTCGGCCAGCTGCCGATAAACCGCCAGGCCCTTGTCGCCCAGAATGGAAGCGTAGGTTTTCGCGGCGCCGGAAAAAATATCCCATTCGCTGTTCAGTTCCAGTTCAAAAAGATGCGCCGCCAGTTTTGCCGGATCCTGCTTTTCTTTTTCGCAGGACTTCAGATGAAGCTCCTGCAAGCGATACATGACGTCTCCCATGCCGCCGTCCGAATCGTCCATGTATTGCACCGCCTCGGCCGCCTGCTGAAGTCCATACTCCGCAAGCTCCGCCACGTCCCCGGCATGCGGTCCGTCCAGTAATTCCTCGATGGAATCCACCATCATCACCCATCGGGCAGGTGCAGGAGTAATCGATGTCATTTCCCGCGGCAGGTTTCATTTTGACGGTGTAAGTCCGGCTGCCGTCTACTTTGGCGATGATGGTTCCGTTATACTCGGCAAGATCGCGCACCTGACCGTTTTCATAATAATCCCTGCCCCGCTCCAGCGCACGGCGTGGAGCAAGGGTTGCGATTATTTTTTCGTTCAATGAATTTTTCATTTCGATTCAAACGGGCCTCTTCAAAATCTTTCGCTGCGTCAAACCCGTGCGATTTTTATTTTCTTCCGTCAGGGCGGCAAACCATCCGGAAGGGAGAACAGAGGATTTCTCTTAAGTTGGCAATGCCGGATTTCATGTTATCTTCCCGTCACCGGAATGGTATTTTTAGCAGCAATGGTTTGATGCCCCGTCAAACGTGGCCGGCCCAGCGACTATAGGAATGCAAAAAACCGGAATCCGTACGTACCCGCACGAAAATGAGTAATTGCCGCGCAGTTTCAAACGTTCAAACGTTATCTGTTCAAACGTTATCTTGACATACGGACTTTGCCGTGTTTTACAAAAGTTGTTTTGCCTTGTCCCCCATAACGCGACAAACAAGATCGAGAATTTGAAAATTAATGCTGTTTACCCTGTTCACCATTTTTGCTTCCTCGTTCGTCATCGCGCTTTCCGGCGCGCTGATGCCGGGACCGCTGTTGACGGCGACGATCAGCGAGAGCTCGCGGCGGGGTTTCTGGGCCGGGCCGCTGATGATTGCCGGCCACGCCATTTTGGAGCTGGCGCTGGTGGTTGCTCTTTTCCTGGGGTTGGCCCCGTTTTTTCAGATGCCGGCGGTTTTTGCGGCAAGCGCGCTCGCGGGCGCGGTCATTCTGATCTGGATGGCGGCGGGAATGCTGCGGTCTTTGCCCACCCTGCGGCTGTCGTGGGAAGGCGGGCAGCAAAAAATGAACTCTACGGTACTGAACGGAATCCTGATGAGCGTTTCCAATCCCTACTGGATCATCTGGTGGGCGACGATCGGCATCGGGTATATTTTCTACGCCTGGCAGTACGGCCTTTGGGGAATTGCCTTTTTCTTCGCCGGCCACATTTCGGCGGACCTGGCCTGGTATTCTTTCATCGCCGGCGCGGTCGCCCGGGGCAGGCACCTGCTGACGGACCGGCTCTACCGCCGGCTGATCGGATTTTGCGCCCTTTTCCTGATCGGTTTTGCCGGCTATTTCGCCTTCGCGGGCCTTGTCAAACTCAAAGGCCTTCTGTCATAACCGCGACCGGATCAAATCCAGAATTCCCGTCGCCCGTTTGCTCAGCTGTTTTATCTCGCTTTGTCCTGTTTCAGATCCTCCCCTCCGACTTCAGGGCGGCTTTCAGTTCTTTCTTGAGAAGCTTCCCCAGAAGATTCCTGGGCAGGGATGCGCGGATATTAACGTATTTCGGCACCTTATAGGACGCCATGTTCGCCCGGCACCAGTCTTGAAAGGCTTCCTCCGCAAGCATCCGGTCCGGATGGAGAACCAGGCAGGCCATAACCTCTTCCCCGTAGATCGCATCGGGGACGCCGACCACCGCAACCTCCGCGACGTCGGGGTGCCGGCAGATGATGCCCTCCAGCTCCTTGGGATAGATATTTTCACCGCCCCGAATGATCATTTCCTTTTTCCGGTCCACGATAAACAGGTAGCCGTCCTCGTCTTTATAGGCCATGTCCCCCGTGTGAAGCCACCCGCCGCGCAGGGTCTGGGCGGTGTCCTCCGGTTTGTTGAAGTAGCCTTTCATGACATGGTCGCCCCGAATGCAAATTTCTCCCACGTCTCCCTGGGGGACCTCCTTGTCCTCATCGTCCAGAATCCGGATTTCGGTTCCCGCAAAGGGAATCCCGATGGAGCCGATTTTCCGGACGCCGTTGATGGGGTTGGCTGTCGCCCCGGCGGTACTTTCGGTCAGCCCGTATCCCTCGACGATAATCATGTTAAAGGTTTCCTCAAATTTCCGGATGGTCTCCACGGGCATGGGAGCCGCGCCGCAAACGCCGTAGCGCAGCGACGACACGTCCAATCCTTCAAACCCCGGCGTATTCAGGAGAATCTGGTAAACCGTCGGCACGCCGCTGAAAATCGAGACGCGATACTTCGCGACGCATTCCCAGAACTCCGAGGCGGAGAAGTTGCGGCGCAGGACGATCTGTGAACCTTTGCTCAAGGGAGATGTCCCGGTAATCACGAGGCCGTTGACGTGGAAGAGCGGCAGGAAGCACAAAATGACGTCTTTTTCATCGATGTTGGCCAGCAGACTGGCCTGCCAGGAATTGGTCAGGATATTCCTGTGGGTGAGCAAAACTCCCTTCGGGCTTCCGGTGGTTCCCGAGGTATAGACGATCGTGGAGACGTCGTCGGGGCTGATCGCCGCATCCGCAAGAGCCACCGGCTCCGTCAGCATTTTTTCGAACGGCAAAAAACGATCGTCGGCCGCTTCCCGTTCAATGACGTGCTGCAGATCCGGCGTTTCACCGATGATCTTATCGATGTGCCCCCGGTAGGTGTGGTCGCAAAACAGGACCACCGCTCCGGAATCTTTCAGCAGGTAACGGATTTCTGCGATCTGCCACCAGCAGTTGACCGGACCGGCGATGGCCCCGATCTTGTTGATCCCAAAATAAGTATAGTAAAATTCCGGGCTGTTATCCATGAGCATGCAGACCCGGTCGCCTTTTCGGACGCCCAGCCGAAGAAGACCGTTGGCCACGCGGTTGCTCTGTTCATCCAGTTCACGATACGTGATGTCCCGTTCGTAAAAGCGGATGGCGATTCTGTCCGGATAGCGGCGACCCTGCGTTTGCACCATTTCCCCGATGTTCGCAAATTCGAGATTCATGCTGATCTCCTTTCCATGATGATCAACATTTCTAATTTAACATGATTTTCTGCCTTCAAAGCAGTCCATCGCCTTCTCGGCGCCGGACATCTTCAGGATCCAGTCGAACAGGGGTGTAGGCAGAAGTTTCAGCATCAGCGAACTGTAAATGCTCAAAGGCGGGAGCATGACATAAGGCTTGCCCTTCTTGAGCCCTTCCACAATCGCACGCGCCGCGACCTCAGGCTTGATAAAAGGGCTCATCGCCATGGGTTTGAAACCCTTGAACAGACCGGTGTCGATGATGTACGGGCAAACGCAGGTCACCGTGACGCCGGTGTAATTGAATTTTTTGAGTTCCCGCCGCAGCGATTCGGAGAATCCGACTTCGGCGAATTTGCTGGCGGCGTAATCCGACAGGATCGGCATGCCGATAAGACCGCTGGAGGATGCAACATTGACAATCGCCCCGTCATTGCGCGCCACCATGTCTCCGATGACGGCCTTGGTTAAATAGATGTGCCCCCAGTAATTGATATTCATGGTGCGCTGCATCTCTTCCAGCGTCAGATCGAAAAATGATTTTCCGATTACAGTGCCGGCATTGTTGATGAGCACGTCAATTTGTCCGAAATCCTGCTTGATCCGGGCAACCACATCTCCGACGGATACACAATCGGATATATCGCAAACATACTCTTTCACCTTGACTTTCCGCAGCCGAACCTCCTTGGCTGTTTTCGCAAGGGCCTCTGCTTGAATATCGATTATGGCCGTATTGGCGCCCTCATCGGCCACATAGTGGGCCATCAGCCGACCTATGCCGCTTCCGGCGCCCGTAAGGAGAACATTCCTGCCTTTCAGATTTTTCATTCGCACTTCCTGCTGAATTATTCCGGCCTCATCATTTATTTTTTTTCATCGGTTTGGGGCATCGACTCTTTTCCCGGCAGTTCGGTCTATGAGGGTGTTGCTTCATAGCTGCGTTTCAATCAAATGGAGTATCTCCTCATTGGGGGGAATGTCCGCCATGGAGTGGCCGTAGTGCACGAAGCGGACCTTTCCCGTGCGGTCGATCAGCATCTGCGCGGGCAGACGGCCAAGCTTGAAGAGCTTCACTTCCTGGCCGTAAAGCTTCAGAACCCGGTGCTCCGGATCCGGAAGGCCGACAAACGGCAGGTCATGTTTTTGCCAGTAGTCGCGGAATGTCTCGGGTGTTTCAGGGCCTGCAACAAGGATTTCCGTATCGAGCTTCACGAACGAATCGTAATCCCGGCGCAACTGCGCCATGTGCGCGCGGCAGAACGGTCACATGAAGCCGCGGTTGAAAACGACCAGAACGTTTTTCTGTCCGGCATAATCGGACAGGGACACGCTTTTGCCGCTGAAATCGTTCAGTGTGAAAGCGGGTGCGGGCGTATTGATTTCGACTCGGGCCATAAGGAACGCCTCCTTCCGGCGTCAGCGTTCAAGTATTGCCGGTTCTCGCACCTCCGCCTTCAGTTCAAATTCAGCCCCGGCTTCTTGGGAACGTGAAAAAACTATTCCCCTTCCCGGTACATGGACTCGATGACGTCCTTGTACTGCGCGGCGATGGATTTGCGCTTGACCTTCATGGTCGGGGTGACTTCGCCGTCTTCCGTGTAGAGCTTCTTGTCCAGCAGGCGGAACTTGCGGATGTTTTCCACGCGGGCGATCTGCTTGTTGACCTTCTCGACCTCGTCGGAAATCAGCTTGATGACCTCTTCCGTCCTGGTGAGGCTGGCAAAGGTGGTGTACTGCACTTTTTGATCCTGCGCGTATTTCACCACATTTTCCTCGTCGATCACGATCAGCGCCGTAACATATTTCCGCCGGTCGCCGATGACGACCGCGTCCGTGATGTATGGGGAAAACTTGAGCAGGTTTTCGATGTACTGCGGCGCGATATTCTTCCCGCCCGCCGTAATGATCAGGTCTTTCTTGCGGTCCGTGATTTTCAGATAGCCTTCCGCATCGACCTCGCCCACGTCGCCGGTGTGGAACCAGCCTCCCTCGAGAGCCGCGGCGGTCGCTTCCTCCTCCTTGAAGTATCCCTGGAAAATGCCGCCGTGCTGAATCAGAATCTCGCCGTCTTCGGCAATCTGCACTTTGGCGCCCGGCAGGTTTCGCCCCACGGTTCCCAGTTTGAAGTTTTCCGCGTCCGAGATGTGCGTGATGCCCGTGGTCTCGGTCAGCCCGTAGCCCTCGCGGATGGGAATGCCGATGCTCTGGAAAAATTTCAGAATCTCATGCGAGATGGGGGCCGCGCCGGAAAATCCCAGGCGGACGCGGTCAAAGCCGAGCCGCTCCTTGAGCTTCCAGAAGACGCAGAAATACGCGATCTGATAACCGATGAACAGATGCCAGGGCATGGGGGTTTTCGCCAGCCGGATGGTGTTGTACTTCGAACCGATCTTGAAGGCGAGATTGAAAACCGTGCGTTTCAGCCAGGTCGCGTCGGCCATTTTGAGCACGATGGCGGAGTGGTATTTTTCCCAGATGCGCGGCACGGCGTGAAAAAGCGTGGGCGAAACATCGCGCAGATCGTTCATCACGGTATCCGTGTTCTCCGTGAAGTTCACGATATGGCCCGCCCACATGTGCATCATCATGTCGAAGATCTGTTCGTACACGTGGTTGAGCGGCAGGAAGGAAATGGTCTCGTCCTTCGTTTCCATCCGGGTAATTTTTTCCGTCGCCTGCGCGATCCACAGGTAATTCTGATGGCCGATCATCGCGCCCTTCGGGGGGCCGGTGGTGCCGGAGGTATAGATGATGGAGGCGGTCTCTTCGGCCTTGCCCTCCGCCACGATTTTATCGTACAGGCCGGGATTCTCACGGTCCGCCTTCTCCCCCTGCGCCATCAGATCGTCGAAGCTCATCAGCATGGGATCGTCGAAGTGCTTCAGGCCCTCCATGTCCCAGACCACGCATTTTTTGAGATGCGGCGTTCTGGCCCGGAAAACCAGCGCCTTGTCGAACTGCTCTTCGTCCTCGCAGAAGAAGACGACGGACTCGGAATGGCCGACGACGTATTCGCATTCCGCGGCCGGGTTGGTCGTGTAAACGCCGACGAAGATTCCCCCCAGCGACATGACGCCCATAGCCGAGAAAAGCCATTCGGGCTTGTTCTCGCCGACAATCGCCACATGATCGCCACGCTTGACGCCCAGGGCGTGAAGCCCCATGGCGACTTTCTTGACGTTTTCATAGTACCGGGCCCAGGTGATGTCATGCCAGATGCCGTAATCCTTCATGCGCATGGCAATCCGGTCCGGCTGCTCCTGCACCATAAACCTGAGGCCCTGCGGCAGGGTTTGAATCTCCTCTTTTTTCATGGTTTCTTCCTTAGCGGAAACGCACTTTCCGGCGGTAGCGTTTGTAGCCTTTCACGGAGGTCTCCGTGGCAATGCCCAGATAAAACTCCTTCACGTCGTCATCCTCGCGCAGCACTTCCGGCTTGTCGGCCCGGACGATCCGGCCGTTTTCCATCAAAAACGCGTAATGCGAATATTTCAGCGCCATGTTCACGTTCTGCTCGACCAGCAGAATCGTCACGCCCTGCTTGTTGATGCGCTGGATGATGTTGAAAATTTCCTTGGTCAACAGAGGCGACAGGCCCAGCGACGGCTCGTCGAGCATCAGCAGCTTGGGGCGGCTCATCAGCGCGCGGCCGATGGCCAGCATCTGCTGCTCCCCGCCGCTCAGATGCCCGGCCTGCTGGTTTCGGCGCTCGCTCAGAATGGGAAACTGCTTGAAAACGGATTCAATGTCTTCGGCAATGCCCTTGCGGTCCCTGCGCGTGTAGGCGCCCATCTGAATATTTTCCATGACCGTCAGCTCGGGAAAGACCTCGCGGCCCTCCGGCACGTAGCTGATGCCCAGGCGGACGATTTCTTCCGTGTCCATGCGGTCGATGCGCTTGCCCAGAAACTCGATTGTGCCTTTTTCCGGCTGGTCGTCATCTTCCAGGATCCGCATGATCGTCTTGAGCGTCGTGGTTTTGCCGGCGCCGTTGCTGCCCAGAAGCGCCACAATCTGCCCCTCCTGAATTTCAAAGGAGATGCCGTGCAGCGCCCGGATCAGATCGTACCAGGTTTCAATATTTTTGACCGAGAGCATTAGTCCTCCTCTCCCAGATAGGCGGCAATCACGTCGGGGTGCTTCTGCACTTCCTGCGGCGTGCCCTCGATAATCTTCACGCCCTGACTGATGGCCAGAATCCTGTCGGAGATGCCCATCACCATGTTCATGTCGTGCTCGATGAGCAGAATCGTCACCTGATAGTCTTCCTGAATGTCCTTGATCCAGATGCGCAAATCGTCCTTTTCTTCGGTGTTCATGCCGGCGGACGGTTCGTCCAGCAGGAGCACCTTGGGCTCAAGGGCCAGCGCCCGCCCCAGCTCCACCAGTTTGCGCTTGCCGTAGGGCAGGTTGGACACAAACTGGTCGCGCAGGGACTGCAGGTCCAGAAAATCGACGATGTGCTCGATGAGTTCGCGATGCCGGATTTCCTCCTTCGCGCTCGGAGAATGCCGCCCCCACATGAAAGCGCCGCTGAGAATTCCCGTTTTCATGTGGATGTGCCGCCCCAGCATCAGGTTGTCCATGACCGTGGCGTTGCCGAAAAGCTGAATGTTCTGAAACGTCCGCGCCACGCCTCTGCGGGCGATCGTGTCCGGACGCAGGCCGACCAGATTCTCGCCTTCCAGCAGCACCTCTCCGGCGCCGGGCTTGTAGATGCCGCTGATCATGTTGAAGATCGTGGTCTTGCCGCTGCCGTTCGGTCCGATGATCGAAAAGATTTTATTGTGCTCCACTTCGAAGCTGACATCATTGACTGCCTTGATGCCGCCGAAAGAGATGCTCAGGTGTTCCACTTTAAAGTGCGCCATAAGCCTTTTAACCCGTCACCGCCACCACCGGTGGTTATCGCCGGGAGAAGGCGGTTCGACCCGCCTTCCCCCGGCGTCTTGAATTATTTCTTCTTCCAGGTTGCCAACTCGTTGGCGGTCCAGTTCTGCAGCGTGATGTAGGAGGAATTGGGGCCGCACTGCTGAATCATAATGGCGTCCGATCCCTGATGCACCTTCGGCGTCCAGGTCACCGGGGGGCCGATCCCCTGAAACTTTTTCATCGAGTTGAGCTGCTTGAGCACCGCGTCCGTGCTGAGGTTGCGGCCGGCTCTTTTGATCGCTTCGACCAGCGGTTCGGCAAAGAGAATGCCCGCCATGTAGAAGGTGCCCCAGCGTTCTTCCGGCGCGTATTTCTTGGCGGCTTCCCGGTATTTCTTCAAAAGCGGCGTGTTGGAATCGGGCGCCTCGGCAAACGCTCCGGTGATCACGCCTTCCCACAATCCACCGGTGATCTTGTTCATCAGCACGTAGTCGGAAAGCGTATTGGAGGATATCCACTGCGGTTTGAAGCCGACGGTCGCGGCCGTCTTGAGCGCGATCACGGCCGAGGTGGGATTGACCCACATGATCACGACGTCGGCCCCGGAATTTTTCAGGCGCAGGATCTGGGAAGACAGGTCTTTTTCGCCCGGCTCCGTGGAAACTTCCTGCACCAGCTGCATCTTGAGGGCTTTCATCCGGTCCTTGCATCCATCCAGGCCGCTTTTGCCGTAGGCGTCATTCTGGTAGAAGAAAGCGATTTTTTTGGCTTTGAGCTTCTGGGCCGCGTATTTGGTAAGAATGCTGGCCTCGTCGTCATACAGGGGGTAAATCCCGAAAAGATAGGGCTGCACGGGGAATACATATTCGTTGATGGCCGTGGCCGGACCGACCCAGATCACTTTGTTCTCGGCCAGATACCCCTTGACCGCCATGCCGGCCGCCGCGCTCACGCCTCCGACAAAGGCAAAAATGCCTTCGCGCTCCACCAGTTCCTTCACCACCGCCTTGGTCTGGGCGGGATTGTACTGATCGTCGCGGATGAAGTATTTGATTTTGCGGCCGTGAATGCCGCCTTCGTCGTTGATGATTTTAAACAGAATGTCGCTCCCCCGGGCAACCGACCCCCAGGGCGCGGCGGGCCCTGTCTGAGGCCCCCACTGAGCAATCCGGATTTCCTTGTCGTCAAATCCCGGTTTGCCCGCGTCGGCCGCAAACGGAATCATCAGGACCGCGCATAAAATCATGACTGCAACCAGTACCCTTTTCATAACCCCTCCTTTTGTTCCTCTTGTGGAATGTTGACGGTGCTTTTTCTTCATACCCTTTTGCGCTTCATCCCTTATACCAGCTTCCCTGTTCCTTGAGAAAAGTGAAGCTGTAGTTAAAAACATTGTTTTTGCCCGAATTGACGAAGGTCACATCCACTTCCACCTGAACCAGCTTGTCCACTCCGGGATACTGATCCCGGCGATCGTTGTCCCGCAGGCGATAGACATCGACAATCTGATAAGTATCGATCTTTACGGGCGGGTAGCCGGCAATATCCTTCAAGTACGAATCGTAGGAGTGCGCCTGCCGGTAAGCGGACGAAGGCGCCAGAAGCGCATAGGTCTGCTTCAGGTCCCCGGCCTTTTCCGCCTGGAAATACCGGTGGGCGGCCTCTTCAATCGCCCCCTTTTCCCAAAAAAGCTGCACCCGGTTGCGGGGAGCATCCCAGATCAGCAGCCCGGCGATCAGCACCGCCGCGCAGGCGCAAAGGAGGATGGCTGTTTTTTTCCCGCTCATGAAAAGCTCCCGAATGCTCCGGCCGCTCCCCGCGGGGATCGGCCGGCAAAACACGCTAGACTTTCTTCACATAATGCTTGGCGAACAGCCCGCTGGGCCGCACGGTAATAATCAGGATGATGACCACAAAGGCCACGATCGGCTTCCACTCCGGCCAGGCATAGCCGAAAAAGTTTTCGGTGATGCCCAGAATCAGGCCGCCGATCACGACGCCCGGAATACTGGTGAGGCCCCCGAGAACGGCCGCGGCAAAGGCGCGCATGAAGGGCTCCATCATGAAGTTGGGGTCCAGCACGGAGCGGGCGGCGAAAAACATGGCGGCCAGCGCGCCGATGAGGGAGCTCATGCCCCAGGTGATGGAAAACACCCTTTCCACCTTGATGCCCATGATCTTGGCGGCGTTTTCATTCTGCTGCGTCGCCCGCATGGCAATGCCCAGTTTGGAGTAGCGGAAAAACAAAAACAGCAGCACCATGACCACCGCGGTCAGCACGAAAACGCCGATGGTCCATTCGTTCAAGGCGAAGCCCGGAAAAATCTCGACATTCTTGTGGACGGAAAGAAGGAACGGAAAGTCCTTCTGCTCCGCGCCCCATTTCCAGCCGGCCAGCCCCATCAGCAGCATCTCCGCGCCCAGCGTCAGAATCAGCAGGCCCAGAACGGTCGGCTCCTTGGCGGGCCGCAAAAAACAGATTTCAATGGCCATGCCCAGCAAGATGGCAAACAGAAGGGTGGCGGGAAAAGCGAGGTAGAAAGGCCACCCGTACGCGGTCATGATATGGTAGGCGACAAACGTGGCCAGCATGCCCATCTCACCCTGGGCGAAGTTCACGACATCCGATGTTTTGTAAATGATGGCTACGGCGACGCCGAACAGTCCGTAGCAGGCCCCGATGGCCAGACCTTCAATCAAGAGCATTTCAAACATGCAACGTCTCCCCGCTGGCTTCTAAAAAGGCCAGGTTTTCCAGTATTTCTTGATCCGGATCCAGATGCCGAACATTCCCAGCGGCTCAAAAATGACAATGGCGATCATGATGAGCCCCAGGGCGATGCCCGAGAAATTGGCCAGTCCGATGACGGTAAACCACTGCTTGGAAACAGCCACCAGCAACCCTCCCAGATAGGGCAGGTTTTCCACGTTTTTCAGAAGGTCGTACTGCAGATAGGTGATGAGAACCGCGCCCATGATCGCGCCCAGAACGGAGCCCAGGCCGCCCACCACCACCATCACCAGAAAGAGGATGGACAGAATCAGGTTGAAGGAAAAGGGATCGAAGAAGCTGACCACGAATCCGTAAAGGCCGCCGGCGATGCCCGCGTAGAAAGCGCTGACGGCAAAGGACATGGTCTTGAAGATCGTCAGATTCACGCCCATGACCTCGGCGGCGATATCGTCGTCGCGGATGGACATGAACGCGCGGCCCACGCGCGTCTTCATGAGGTTGCGCGCCCCGATGACGAGCAGGACCGCAATCACCAGAATGAGATAGTAGATTTGCACGTCCCCCTTGAGAACCAGGCTCCAGGCGGAACCGGGAATGCCCAGGTCCAGCGGCGGCGCGGTAATCCCCATCCGTCCGCCGAAGATCTCCCATCGTCCGATGACGTGCATGATGGTGAGGCCGAAGCCCAGTGTGGCGATGGCCAGATACGGACCCTCCAGGCGAAGAGCCGGAAGTCCGATGACGAATCCCAGCAAGGCCGCGATCAGCGCGGCGAGGATGATGGCGACCGGAAAGGGAAAATGCAGGTGCATCATGATCAGGGACGTGCCGTAGGCGCCCACGGCGAAAAACCCGGCGTGCCCGAGGGAAATCTGGCCGGTGTAGCCCACCAGAATATTCAGGCCGACCGCCAGAATGACGTTCACCAGAATGATGTTGAACAGGTAAATGTTGTATGAAGGCATGTAGAGCGGCAGCGTGAAGAGGAACAGCAGTAAAAGGATCGACCAGAATAATACCGTGCCGCTTTTGAAAAGCTCGATGTCTTCATAGTAATCGCGCTTCATGTCCATAGGATCACCACGCCACTACTGTTGCTAACTAGAGGGTTAGATACATCTGCTTCTTATTGACGTAAATTGGAAACCGAGCATATAGAAGCAAAAATTTCCTGTCAAGAAAATTTCACGACAAAAAAATTCTTTCGAGGAAACAAAAGAAAATTTAAAGCGATACCGGAATGAATCAGCACAAGACGCCGTGTCTTTTTCTTGCGGCTGTGCTAAAATCGGACGGCATTTTGAACAGACAGGCCGGTTCGCGGAGCGTCGTCCCGCACGGGGAATGCCGCCCCCGGCCGGACGCAAAAAAGTTTTAAAAGGATCCGTCATGAAATATATAGACCACGGAAAAGGCGGCCCGCCTTCCTGCATGATCCTGCGGGAAGGGCCCGTGCCGCGGCTCAAAGCCGGAGAAGCGCTGATTGAAGTCGCCTTCGCGGGCGTCAACCGTCCGGATGTCTTCCAGCGCATGGGGGCTTATCCCCCGCCGCCCGACGCGTCCCCCATCCTGGGCCTCGAAGTCGCGGGCCGAATCGCAGCCGTTGCGGACGACGTAACGGAATGGACCATCGGAGATCCGGTTTGCGCGCTTTCGCCCGGCGGCGGATATGCCGAGTATTGCGCCGTGCCCGCGCTTCATTGCCTGCCGGTTCCTTCGGGGCTTTCGCAGGCTCAAGCGAGCGCGCTTCCGGAAAACTACTTCACCGTGTGGTCCAACGTCTTTGACCGCGGCGCTCTCACGCCCGGCGAAAATTTTCTGGTTCACGGCGGCGCGGGAGGCATCGGCTATACCGCCATTCAACTGGCCAAGGCCTTCGGCGCCGTGGTCTTTACCACCGCGGCCGGCGCCGATCAGATGGAAGCCGTGAAAAAACTGGGGGCGGATGTTGCGCTGGATTATACGACGCAGGACTGGCAGCGGGAAATTGAAAACCGGATCGGGAAGAGGAGCATCGACTGTATTCTGGATTTCGTGGGCGGCCCCTATATTCAAAAGAATCTGAGGCTGCTGGCCCGAAACGGAAGGCTGGTGCAGATCGCCTTCATGCAGGGCGCGAAAGTGGAACTGGACTGCCTGCCGATTTTGACCCAAAATCTGACCTTCACCGGCTCGATGCTTCGTCCCCGCTCTTCGGAGGAAAAGGCCTCCATCGCCCGGGCCCTTCACAAAAACGTCTGGCCGCTCTTTGCCGCGGGAAAGCTGCGGGTTTTGATCTCCGCCGTCTTTGAGCTTGCCGAAGCCGCGCAGGCTCATACCCTCATGGAATCGGCCGCTCATGTCGGCAAGATCATCCTGAAAGTGCGCTGAACGCGTCTGCCGGCAATGATTTTGCGGCCTTTACTTGAAACGTTTTTTCAGGTAGTTGTGTGTTCAGGTTGAAATGATACGTCATGAACCCTTTATCACGCAACGGATGGCGATGACCAATGAAAACAACCTCCCCGAAAACAAAAACCGCGCGCAAGCGCGCGGAAGAGGCCCTGCGGCACAATGAAGAAAAATACCGCGAGATGATCGAAACCATCCAGGACGGTTATTTCGAGATTGATCTGACCGGCAAATACACTTTTGTCAATGATGTGATCTGCCGGCAGCTGCAATACTCCCGCGAAGAATTGATCGGATCGGACAACCGCAAGTATCAAGATGAGGAAAACGCCAAAAAAACTTTCCAGGCTTTTTTGGACGCTTACACGACGGGCAAACCGGTGCCGGCGCTGGAAATGGACGTGATCCGCAAAGACGGCTCGACGCAAATTGCCGAAGTGTCGATATCCCTCATTCGGGACGCCGGGGGACAACCCCTGGGGTTTCGCGGCATCTCCCGGGATATCACGGAGCGCAAACAGGCGACGCAGGCCCTTCTGGAGAGCGAAGCGCTGCAGCGTCACCTGATGGAATCTCTGCCCATCGGGCTGGTGGTCGTGGACCCGCGGACGCGCATGATTGAGCACGCCAACCAAACCGCTTCCGTGATGTTCGGCGCCCCGGTGGACCAGATCGTCGGACACCGGTGCCATGCTTTTCTGTGCCCGGCCCAGGAAGGCGCCTGTCCCGTCTGCGACCTGGGCAAAGACGTCGACAATTCCGAACGATGGATGGTCTGCGCGGACGGCCATCACCGTCCGGTTCTGAAAACCGTCAGGAAAATAAAAATTCACGGCCGTGAAAAGCTGCTGGAATGCTTTGTGGACATCAGCGAGCGCAAGCAGGTGGAAACGGCTCTCAAGGCCAGCGAAGAACGCTTCCGCGGCATGGTGGAATCTCTTCCCGACCCCTATTCAGAAATCAATCTGGAAGGAATCATCACGTTTGTCAACGAGGCCTTTGTGCATGAAACGGGATACAGCCAAGATGAACTGATCGGAAAAAAATTCAGCATGCTCCTGGACGAAAAAAATGCCCGGCTGGCCAAACGGGGATACGCCGAAATTTACAAAACAGGACGTCCCGTAAAAAATCTCGAATTGGAATGGATCTCCAAAAATGGCCACGCCGTGCTGGCTGAAGTGTCCGTTAGTCCGATCAGTCAGGCCGATGGAACCGTGATCGGTTTTCAATCCATTTACCGCGATATCACCGAGCGCCGGCAAATGGAAATCGCGCTTTCCCGGGCCAAGGAGGCGGCGGAGGTGGCCAGCAACGCGAAGTCCGAATTTCTGGCCAGCATGAGCCATGAAATCCGGACGCCGATGAACGCCATTTTGGGAATGGCGGATCTCCTGACGGAGACGCCTCTGAACAAAGAGCAGCAGAAATTCGTGCAGATTTTCCGGGAGGCCGGGGAAAACCTTCTGAACATCATCAATGATATTCTCGATATTTCCAAGGTGGAGGCCGGGCATATTCATCTGGAGCACATTCCGTTCGACCTTGGAAAGCTGGTGGAGCAGACCGGGGACATCATGTCCGTCCGGGCCCATAAAAAAGAGCTGGAGCTGGCCTGCCGGGTCGCGCCGGGAGTGCCGACCAAACTGATGGGCGATCCCACGCGCCTGCGCCAGGTGCTCATCAACTTCATCGGCAACGCCATCAAGTTCACCGAATCGGGAGAAATCCTGCTGGAGGTGAAGCCCGCCCATTCGTCCGCCGTCAACGCGCAGCACCATACCGTGGATCTGATGTTTTCCGTGAAGGACACGGGCATCGGAATTCCAGCCGACAAAATCCAAAACATCTTTGAGCGCTTCACGCAGGCCGATTCTTCCACCACGCGCAAGTACGGGGGAACGGGGCTGGGGCTCACCATTTCCAAATCCATCGTAGATCTGATGGGCGGAACGATCACCGTTGAAAGCAAAGAAGGAAAGGGGAGCGTTTTTTCCTTTACCGCGCCTTTTGCGATGCAGACCGAGATGACGCCCGTAGAAGACGCCTGCGCGCTGGTCGATCTGACGGGGCGCCGCGCCCTGGTGATCGACGACAACGCCAACAATCGCCTGATTCTTCGGGAGATGCTGACCCAATGGGGAACCGTTGTCTCTTCCGTGAACAGCGGTCCGTCCGGCCTCGAGGCGCTCCGGGAGGCGCAGGTATCCGGCAAACCGTATGATTTTGTCATCCTCGATTATCAGATGCCCGGAATGGACGGTCTGACGACGGCGGTGGAAATCCGCAAGGAGCCGAAGTGGTCGTCGCTGGCCGTCATCATGCTCTCCTCCGGCTATCCGCAGGAGGACATTGCGGCGGCGAAAAAAATCGGCATCGACCGGTTTCTTTACAAGCCCGTCAAGCGCAATGATCTGCAGGAAGCCATCTGCGGAGAGTTGGGAAAGAAGGAGGAGGCACAGCCACAAGCCGGAAGTGCACCCGCTGCCGCCGCCGCGCAAAAATCTTTGAACATTCTTCTCGTGGAAGACAACGAGGACAACCGGCTTCTGATTTCGACCTACCTGAAAAAGACGCCGCACCGGCTTCACATGGCGGAAAACGGCGCCGTCGCCGTCGAGGCTGTGAAGGCGGGAAACTTCAACATTGTTTTCATGGACATGCAGATGCCCGTGATGGACGGCTATACGGCCACCCGCGAGATCCGTCAGTGGGAAAAAGCGCAGGCAAGGACCGCCGTTCCCATTATTGCGCTGACCGCCTACGCCCTGAAAGAGGACGAAAAGAAAAGCCTCGACGCGGGATGCACCGGACATATGACCAAGCCGATCAAAAAGGCGAGACTGCTGGAGGCGCTGGCCGAATTTGCCGCCGATGAAGCATGATCCGCAGGCAAGTTGCCAAACGCAACATACGGTTTGTTGGAAATAAAAAAAGGGGCGGGTGAAAACCCGTCCCTTTTTCTTGTCGCTTCCGCTGGAAAACTTACTTCGCTGCCGGCGCTGCTTCTTCAGCCTTCTTTTCGGCCTTCTTTGCTTTCGCCTTCTTCACTTTCTTTACGGCCTTCTTCTCTTCTTTCTTCACATCAGCCTTTGCGGGCTCCGCTACTGCCGCGGGAGCTGCCGCCGGCGCCGCCGCGGGCTTCTCAGCCGCGATGGCCATGGTCGTGAATGCAAAAACCGCCGCCACTACAAACAATGCTAAACGCTTCATCTGAAATTCCTCCTTGTGATCTTTTTAGTAAGCCCT
>Ga0209719_1001311_pt1 | contig 30823 bp, 28 predicted proteins | sample AD_JPNAS2_MetaG_FD_184421 | JGI IMG/M metagenome (GOLD analysis project Ga0209719, IMG submission 184421) | Active sludge microbial communities of municipal wastewater-treating anaerobic digesters from Japan - AD_JPNAS2_MetaG (SPAdes) (version 2) | ecosystem: Engineered > Bioreactor > Anaerobic...
AAATTTGTTTATTCATATTGTGATGTTTATAATTTAAAATTTGTCTATTTAAAACTATAAACATTCAGCTGTCCGAAAAAATAGAAATTTAAATCTATTTCCCTTGGATAGAGAAAAACGTTAGTATGATACTAACGTTTTTCTTTTAAATATTTTTTTTCCCGGACACTACTGAGAAAGATCAGAAAGAATACTAGAAAATCTATTTATAAAATTCACATCCGCAAATAAAGCATTCCAACCTAAATTATATGTTTCAATGTTACTTATTTCATTTAATGAATATTCGTTTTTATAATAAAAAGGGGAATCTCTGTTTAGTAAAATGTTTACTGAAATTTCATCTATCATATCATCATTCATATTATAAATCGAATCTTTCAATGTTATGAATGATATTTTGTTTTGTACTGTATTTTCATCTACTTTTCTCTTTAAAATTATAATGTTTGTAACCACATCTGCATTTTTAAACCATTTTCAATTTCACGAAATAATAACTTTTTCAAGTGTAAAATATTTTAATAAAATTATTCTAAATTTCTTTCACCAGTTTGAAGCTAGCCAAGAGTTTGATATTATTATTCATAAAGTTCATCAATTTATAACGATTGAAGACAAGTGTATAATTATATATGCATATAAGTCACTCCTACCATCAAGAGTAAATTCTTGTCCGTATTGTGAAATTATAAATTCTTTAATAGAATTTCTCACTCAAGGATTAAATTTTTCAAAATCCTCTTGCTGTATAAATGGGAGATTCGATAATAAAACATCTACCATTGGAAAAACTTTTTTTATTTCTTCTCAAGTATTTGCATCATAAACAGAAAATGTATATCATTTTTTAATCTTAAATATATCTTCTTTGAATAGCTGTAATACTCTTCATATGTTTTCAGGATTTGATAAGTTAATGTTGGAAATTTGAATAGGAAAAGAAAATTTATCACTAGCTAATAACGTATTAATTGCAATATTATCACCTAATGTTTCTGCTTTATAATTATATACTTCTTTAATAATTGTTCAAGTTCCACAACATCAATCATATACAATTTTATTTTTATCATCAATAACACTTTTAACTAATATCTTAGCAAGAGGTTCTGGCGTAGTAAATTGTCCAGCTAGCTTTCTTTTATTTTGCTGAATGGTTTGAATTAAAAATGATTCAATAGTACTAGAATCTATATTATAAATATCAAACCCTGATAGAAAAGAATTAAATTCTTTCAAAGCATTTAATATTTCATCAGGTATACAAAGGTCCAAATTTAAATTCCTAGTATTGATTGAATAACTTTTAAAAATATTCCAAAAATCACATGATATAGATATTTGGTTAAAAATATGATCTGCATCTTCCACTGAATCAATATCAGAAAAAGATTCAATAATACGAGCTTCATTGTAATATTTCTTCAAAATGTGAGCATATGTAATTTTATTTATTCGATTGATTACTATTACTTTTGATAAAATATTTCGCTTTGCTTCACTCTGTTTTGCCTGCTCTAAATATGAAGCTTTATTTTCTGTCCACCATAATTCAATTTCTCAATTAACAATGGTATCAACACTTGCTATATTTTTTAGGTAGGTCTTAAAGGATGTTGAAATATTAAAAATAGTATCAACAATTGAATTTAAATCTACTGTTTCTACTAAAGATCTTCACTCTAATGTTCATTCAGTAAAAAAATCATTTAAATCATCAATAATTTCATGAGCCATTTCTGTCCACAATTTTGGTTCTTCGGAAATGATCCTAATAGCTTCACCCCTACTTGTTACATTTGATAAATTATCCCATTCCTTCTTAGGAATAAATTTATTTCACTCTTTTATATATAAAACAGCAACAGAAAAATTTCGGACAATGAAACTATTTAATCATAGTTTTTCTGCTTTAATCGTAGCATTGTTTATTAAGTCCTCATCATTAATATTTGTATCAGGTAGTTTTAACTCCCATCATTGTAAAATATTGTTTATTTCTTCTCATCAATAAAGATATACGTCAGGAAACAATGTTTTTCAGTCATGTTTCAATCAGATTTCTCATCAACTTGATTTTATAAAAAAAGATCTACAACTTAAATACACATTAATTTTCGAAATTAATTGAATTCATCGACTTCTTTCATTATGAGTAATTGAGGGCATGTTATTTATTTATAAATAATCAAACTTTCTTTATGTACTGCACATTAATTTTTTCATAAGCTTCCAAAATTCTTTTATTACAAATGTTAATTAAATCTATTTTATATTTTTTAAATTGTTTAGAATCTTCATTTTTTTCTATTCCAATAAAATTTCTTCATTCTAATACAGCAGCTACTAAAAAGCTTCCACTTCAACAAGTATTATCTAAAACAATATCTCATGGATTAGTATAAGTTTTTATTAAATATTGTCATAATGATACAGGTTTTTGTGTAGGATGATAAACAGCTCATTCAGATTCGGCAGTTTTAAAATAAACTACATCAGTAGGGTATCTCATTCAATTGCTTTTTACTTCTATTGAAAAAAAATCTCCATAACTTCACGTAAATTGCTCCTTTCTAAATCATTTATTATAAGGTGCTCATTCTGTCATTTGGGGATTATATGTTGGCTGTTTATTATAAAAAACACATACATCTTCATGTTTTCTTAAAGGTTGTTTTTTTGCATTTAAAAAATTTGTTGCTTTCGATTTTTCCCAGATTATTTTATATTTAAACCACTTATCATTACTAAGTATTAATTTTGCTGTAAAAAGTCATTGGGCAGTTAAAACAATTACTCAATTGTCTTTTAGTATTCTTTTGTAATGTCCTCGTAATTTATCTAAAGGAATTACTGAGTCCCATTTATTTTGAGTTGTTCAATATGGTAAATCACAGAGTACCATGTCAATTGATTTGTTCGGAATTGTTTTCATAATATCTAAACAATCTCATTCAACAACTCTATTTAATATATCAAGCATGCGATAATTAATAAAAATAAGTTAAATCAGTACATTTAAATAGTAATTAAAAAAAAATTAATATCAATACTATTGTTACATTATTAGTATAGTAGAAATTGATTCCCATTTTTAATCCTAAATAAAATTTTATTTATAAAGTAGAGTAGTGTTGAAAAATAAATAGTAGCACTCACCATTTTTCTTTCCAAGTTTTTTAAGTTTCCATTTTTTTATATTTTAACTTTTTTAGATAAAGGATTCAAGATTTTAAAAAAATAACCACTCCCCCCATTTTTATAGAAAATAAATTTACCCAAAATCAAATCATAGTCAAATTAAAAAAATTACAATTTCAAATTCGTTCATTTTTTGAGTTAAATGATACTTTTATGCACTAAGTCATTTAAAATGTCGAATTTGAAACAAGGAGAAATCCTAGTTCTTAATAGTGGAGTCCTATAAATAACAACATTTAGACGAAGAAAGTAGTAAATATTAAAAAATCTAAAAAATGATCCAAAAAAATTAAATAAATCTTATTCTATTAAAAAGAAAAAATATACAAAAATTATAGAAATATAAGATCTAAAAAGACAAATAAACCTTTTCTGCTTTTTTCAATCTACTTTGCACAAGATATATTGTGCATAGTAAAATTCACACAAATTCTAGGCCTATTCTAAACAATCGCCCAAATTCTGATTTTTCACGAAATTTATTTAAATTTTTAAATAAATTCAAAATTAAAATATTTTTTTTCGGAGGAGTTTCAAATTCAAAACAATTTCCCAAATAGAGTACTACTCCCCTACTCTTTTTCTACCTTTCCCCAAAAAACTAGTTCTAAATTAAGAAAACCTGATTCAAAACAGCAAAATACCAGGTCTAAAGTAACAAGCCTTCTCTACTCTACAGCAAGAAAGTATCCAAATTAACAAAAAAACTAGTTTTATAACTAGCTTTTATGTATTTATATAAGGTACTAACTAATTTTGCATAAAAAAGAATATTGCAATAATTATCAAAACTAAAGAAGCTCAGATAAAAACTAAGTTTTTAGTTTTTTCAGACCTTATTTTACTTTTTAAAATAGATATTTTTTCTTCTAATTTCTGTTTTTCTATTATTGCTTCTTGTTTTTCTCTACTATAATCAGGTAATGCTACCATGTTTTTTATTTTTGTTTCAAGTTCTCAAATTCTTTGTTGTAACATAAAAATAACTTTATTTTTTTCTTCCAAAATTTTGTCCTTTTCATTAAAAATAAGAAAAAATTTTTCAATTTTAGCATCAATAGCTTGCTCAATTGAGGGATTTACTGTAGTTACAGACCTAGTAGTAGACACAGGTCCAACTATTTCAGAAACAGGTTCTTGGCGAAGGGCTCCAAAATCTCTTTGAAGTTCTGTTATTTCTTCTTTGGATAACAAAACTTTGTTTGCAACTTTTTTATAAGATAATTTACCAGATTTTACATATCTATCTATTGTCCTCGTAGACACTCATAAAGCTTTTGCTGCATTTTCTCTAGTTATTGAGTAATTTTTCACCATCACTAATATTAACAAATAAAATATTTTTAACTATTATAAAGATCAACTAAGTTATTTTTTTAATTATAAATGACACTATTGCCACATACAAAGAAATCACAAACACTTGGAAAAAAGTACCAAGATGAACCGTGATTCATATTCCAGAATTATTAACAAAATATTCAAACAAATATAGCATAAACATATTTAATACCAATGAAAAAAGACCAAAAGTCATATATTTCAGCGGTATAGTCAATATTTTTAACACAACCTTAATAATATTATTTATTATCCAAAACAGAATAGCTAGTATCAAAAAAGTAATTACAACCGTATATTGTACAGATTCTACCCAAAACCAAGAAGGCAAATATTTGTTTAACAAAAACAAAGCCAAACCGTGTAATAATATATTTAATATAAGGTCTTTTAGTACTTTCAAAACAAAAAATTACTAATAAATAGTAATTTACTATATACACATTTGTCTACATATTTCAAGTCAAACTTGTCTACTACTTCAACATTACCTTTCTCTCATAACCACCTAGGTGCTGTTGATGGCTAGCTCTACGAACAGCATAATTAGAGGGAAAACTTTTAGGCATCAAGTAAGTCATCAAAATCATCACTTATTCAGTCATCTAAATACTGATGAATCGCATTTCTAATAGCCAACACAGGCAACACTACTGCCCTCTTTCTTCTATTTGAAACTTCCAACCCTTTATTAGAAACAAAGTCATAATCTCGTTTCAAAATTTCGTTTATATCTGAATTTATAACAAATTCAGAAATAAACGAAGCAGACGCTAAAGACACAATAGACAAGTTTCATGTATATGAAAATGATTTTATTTTTTCATTTTCTATTTTCAAAAAAACAGTTATATCATCTCAACAAATAAAATTTCATTCATGATATTTTACTGTAAAATCTTCCATTTCAAAATTATTTAGAGGCTTTTTTGAATATTCAGATATTATTATATTTTTTTCAGTTCAAATTAATCACATAAAAAAACTTTCTACAAAATAAAACATATATAATGTATAAAAAAACATAAGAATTTCAAGATTCTTATGTTTTATGTTTAAATAACCGTAAATAAACTACTCTATCCTCCCCACAAGGAATAGAGATTAAATATTTTAGCATATCGCATCACTTGTATACTCAGCAACAAAATGTCTGTTATAAGCTTTTATTTTATCATAATATTTCCTACTATAAAACTCAGATTTTTTTCAAAGATTGTAACAACTAACTGGTCTCAAATATCACATAACTCTCGTATAACACTGAACTGGTTGCCTGTTAATTGCTTGTCAAACCTTATCATTAATAGAGTTCATAATTTTATTATTATTAAAATAAATTTAAGATTCTACAAACATCTTTGAAGTCATAATTCTACTAACTTCTTGAGTTAGTAGACTCTCACGAATCTTATTAAAAGATGCTACTAATCATCTTACAGTTTCATTAGCATTATTTTTTATATTCTTCATAAGCAACATATCTAATGTCAGCTCTCAGATTTTATTTTGTAAAACTGCTCAATAGATTATATATCATGAAATTTGTTTGTTCATTTCCTGCTTGAGCTCTTGTAAATTAGATCACACCATCAAATTATTGGAATCGAGACTAAAAAAATTTAAATCAATATTCATGTTTCAAATAAAAGCATCCAAACTTCTTTTATTAAATGGAAACAAATTAAAAGTTACTGGCGTTCTAATTAGTGTGTTTTTAAAATAATTGAAACAAACTTTTATGCTTGAATATATCTTATCAGATATTGAACTTTCAACATAGTTGTATATTTCTATAAAATCTTGTTCAGTAAATTCTTCAGGTAAATTTGTATATCCTACTACATTAAATCATTCCTTTAAAAAATAATCCAAAGATTTTTTTCAAAGACAATAAATATTCAACGCTTCTTTATTATTTTTATATTTTTCTGCTATATTTTTAAACAACCTTTGATTAGAGTTTCCAGAAAAGCCATTATCACTAGATATCACAAAAACCAAATCTTTTCATTTATCATTCACAGGTTCTCAATCAAAACCGACAGAACTAAATATTTCTAAAAAATCTTTCATAAATTGTTTGTAATTTTCTGTCTGTTTTCTTATTTTCTGTAGTTTAAAAGCTGAAACCTGTTCCAAATTTTCAGTAATCTGTCCTAAGTTGGAAACAGATTTGATTTTTTTTGCATCAGTCATAGGCTTTTTTAATAGAAAATAAATATTACAATTTTTGTTGTAACAAAAAAACTTCCTTTTTCAAGTCTTTTTTAGAAAAAAGTAAAATTGTATCATAAGCCTATTAACGACTATCAAATACTAACAAATAGATCTTAATATAAAGCTAATTGCAAACTTTCTACCAAATTTCTAAGAGCAAATATAAGACTATTTGTTAAATCACTAACGAATCATTTACTAGCAATAATTTCAAAGTTTTGAATAGAATCTCAATCATTTACCAATCTAATCAAAAACTTTTGAGAATTAATTTCCAAAACAACATCATAACTTCATTCTACAAGTTCAGTAAATTCTGCTCTCACTCACTCCAAATCAATAGATTTTACACTTGAAAGAGTGTCTTTTACTAAACATTGTGAGTTCATAATAACAAATCCATAAAAAATAAAATTAAGTAATGATCCGTCGATGAATGTAATAGCTTTAATGACATAAAAAACAATAGAAAAGTCCTTCAAATTTTTATGGAAAAATCCACTTGATTTTTTGGGTAAAAACATTATATTAATTTTAATCATTTTACTCTTTAATCGTAGGATATGCAAAAAAACAATTTCGACATTGTTGTTAAAAACTTGTCAAAATATAAAAATAAATTAATAGAAATAGATAAAGTTAAAGAAATTGTTAAAAAAATATTAGATAATGAGTACTCAGAAAATAAAGCATACAAAATGATTTATCATTTGAAGAACAAATGACATCTTTTAAACTTAAAAAAGGGTATATTCTTAGTAAAAAATCCAGAAAAAGAATATCAAGAACAACAACTTTTAGAAATGTTTTATCGATGTATTGTAAAAAAGCACTGCAAATGATTTGCCAATAACAAACGATATATATGATGAATAAAAGCATTAGAATTAAATATGACTAACTTTGATGTTCCAGAAGAACTACTAATAATAAATGACAATAAACAGGCCCTAGAAACAATTATGTTTGAAAAACAAATTTCATTCAAAACATACGAATCTAATTGAAAAAGTTTATTTAATTTTTTTAAAAAACATACTAAAAATGTGTATATTTGAAAAAATGTATTTTCAATTGCCAACATAGAATTAGCGATATTAGAAAGTTTATATAATCCATCTATCGTAAATAAATGATATACAGAAGAACTCATAAAAAAGGTAATTAGAAAAAATAAAAAAACATTAGCCCTAAATGTGTTCGAGGAGATTTTGAAAAAAAACAAACATCATAGTAGTATAAATAGATTATACAAACTATCTTTGAGTATAGAACCAGAATTCTCAGAAAATTTAAAAAATATAATCAAAAAATATAGTTATGTTTTATAGTTTAATTGTTTTAATTTTTTTATTTAACATAAAGACAAAACCAGTAAAAATAAATATCAAAAATATTCGTTGGCTTTTTGTAAATAGCCAAATGTATTGCGATTGACTATCTACTCTCAAATACTCTATAAAAAATCTAAAAATACTGTAAAATATTAAAAAGTTCGCAACAATGATTCACGGCTTTATCTCTCTTTTTTTAATATTTCTAAAAAATGTAATTGATAATATCAAAAATAATACAAATCATTCAAAAAATATCGATATAAAATTTGTATTAAGTCTTAAATTAGAGTCAACCAAATTATAAACATGAAAAACATTTAATTTAGTAAGAAGATTCACAAAGAAATCATTCATTCACCAATAGTTAGCAGGAACTACAAGACCATAAATTTCTTGATTTAAATAATTTCAAAACCTTCCAAATATAATAGCTAAAGGAACAACAACCAAAAAGGTGTCAAATAATAAAAAAAATTCAATATTTGATAGTTTTTTTGTTTTTTTAAGAATCAATAATGACACGAAAACTCAAATGACTCCTCAAATAAAAGACATCCCCCCATTCCATACAGCAAAAATATCTAATAAATTTTTTGAAAAATATCACCATTCATAAATAAAAACCTCTCCCAATCTTCATCACAATAAAACTCAAAGTATAATATAAATCAATAAACTCTCCACATCATTTGATAATAGTTTCTGTAAATTTTTATACTTGGAAAATATTTTCTTTTTACCAATAAATTTAAGAAAAAAATATCAAATCAAAAATCAAATTAAATAAAATATTCAATACCAATAAACATTTATAGATCCAATAGAAAAAGCGACCATTAAAAAAAATATAAATTAAAATATACAAAAGAAAGAATAATTATATAAACAATAGTTTCAAGAAAAAAAATATTTAAATAATCGTTAATTAATAGTCGCTAGTTAATAAACCCTCAACTAACGACCAACAATTAAAGAATTACAAACCTACTATTAGTGCTTCTTTAATTGATAAAGTATCTGCGGATAATTTTCTATAATAGCAGATTTTTGCCTATAAAAATAATCATATTTATGTTTTAATACTGTACGATAAAAATCTAATTCTCATAAAATTTTATCTTGAGCATTATAATTAATTCTATTATAAGAAGAACAATTCGCATAATCTAAAGATTTATTCAAATTAATTTCCATATTTTGAATATCTAAATCTTTGAGTGCCAAAACAAAGTTTTTATCCGAAATATCCTTTAAGGAGTCACAGTCAGTTTTTTTAGCTTTGAGTAACATTAAATTATTATTAATATAATGCATAGTAAATTCAGATTGAGTTAAAACTTCAAAAATATTTCACAGTAAAAAATCTAGTGTTCTTTGTACATCAAAAGAATGTCACAAATATTCAATAATATCCAAATTAGAATAATATTTTAAATCATTAATTAAACCAACAGCAAAAAACATTTGCTTATCAGAAACCTCTCACCTACCAATTTCAGAGTGTAAATCAACAAGTAATGATAAATATCAATAATAGTCATTAATTTCTATTTTTTCTACATCTTGAGTAACATTACTTAGAATTTCTTGAGTAAAAGAAAAACTGCTAAATACACAAAACACAATAACTATTATTAAAATACTAAACTTCTTCATATACAAAAACTAATAATTAAATCAAATTTACTATATTTGCCAATGGTGTTTGACATAAAAGCCCTAAAAGTATACATATATCTAATATTTTTACAAGCCCAGATACCACTGAAGTTGGTATAATAAATATTTTTATAAGAACTATTAAAGAATAAAACCCTAAAACACGATAATTTATATAATATAGTAAACCGTGTAAGCCAAAGAGATGTCTTTAACAAGTAAATAAAAATATAAAAAAATAATTTCATTTTTCTTAACTATGTTTCATTTTCACACATCTATAAATTTCATCCAAATCTGTTAATCATTTTATTGTCTTAAACATCCCATCTCTACTAAGATCAATCATTCAGCTTTTCAAAGCATATTGTTCAATTTCCATATTTGATTTTCATTCAATTAGCATATTTTTTATATCATCAGTATAATCCATTAATTCAAATAGACCAATTCTTCATTTATATCAAGTTCCTCCACAAATTGGACACTGCTTTCCATCAAGTTTCCCTGTTCATTTTAACATTTTTCATTCTATCATAAACCTAGACCATTGTTCTTTTGTAATTCCTCTTGATACAATTTCTTTTTTCAATAAATCTTTATCAAAATTAGAGAAAATTTTTTTAGCCATTTGCCGTTTTTCGTCAGATTTGATATCTATTTCTTTTGCACAATGAATACAAGTTTTTCTCGCAAGCCTTTGAGCTATAACCAAATTAAATGTTCCAGCCATCATATAAGGCTTAGCTCATAAATTCAATATTCTACTAATAGTTTCTATAGCCGAATTAGTATGTACAGTACTAAATACTAAATGTCATGTCATTGCTGACTCCATGGCCATATCCAATGTTTCCTTATCACGGATTTCTCAAACCATCATTATATCCGGGTCCTGTCTTAATCATCATCTCAAACCATTAGCAAAAGTAAATCAAATATCAGACCTTACTTGTGCTTGATTGAGACCTTCCATTTTATTTTCTACAGGGTCTTCGTATGTAATAATATTTATCTCTGGTTTATTTATATAATCCAAACAAGCATAAAGTGTCGTTGTTTTACCAGATCAAGTTGGTCAAGTATTCAAAATAATACCATTTGGAAATGACAAATGTTTATAAATTATCTTTTCATTACTTCATTCCAATCAAAGCTCTGACAAAGGAGGAATTTTTTTAGATTTATCAACAATTCTCATCACAAGTTTCTCTCACCATACTGTCGGCAAAGTATTTGCTCTCATATCAATCTCCTTATTGGTCAAAGTTACACTAGAAACTCTAGCATCCTGTGGAAGTCTTTTTTCATCTGGCCTCATTTGTCAGGACTCTATCTTAAATTTTGAAATAATATTTTCATGTAAGGTTTTTGGATATTGAATTAACTCCAAAAGAACTCCATCTATTCTAATCCTAATCCTACAATAATTTTCCAATGGTTCTATATGGATATCAGAAGCTCACTCCTCTACTGCAATAGTTAAAAGATTATCAAAAATTTTTATCACATCAGATTGCATAATTGCACTTTCCAGTGCTTCTCTGTATTGTCAAGTTTGTTCATACATAGGGATTTTTTATTAAATCTTAAAATAATCATTTTTGTATAACAATTATAAACAAAACTCAACAAAAAGTCTAAAATACTAACAATTAAAACACTAATACGACTTGACTTTTAAAATTTATTTATAATTTTAACAAAACAAATACTTCAATTAAACCATTACAAAATCCTTAAAAGAATCGCAATGGATCCTTTTTTATAACCTTTTTCCGATTATTATTAGCAAATATATTCTCTATCATTCATATATTTTCTCAAAACTTCAGGAATTTTTATTTTCCCATCTTCAGTTTGATAATTTTCAATAATTGGAATTAAAATCCTAGGAGAAGCTAAAACAGTATTATTTAGCGTATAAACATATTTAATTGTTCAATCTATATCACGATAACGAATCCCTAATCTTCTAGATTGAAAATCTAATAAGGAACTAACAGAGTGAGTTTCTCAATACGCATTTCTAGATGGCATTCGACATTCTATATCATGCTGAACATATTTCCCACTACCCAAATCTCATGTACAAATTCATACAACCTGGTGAGGTAGTCATAAATCAGAAAGTATTTCCAAAGAAATGCTTAATATTTTTTGATGCCAACTGTTTGATTCATCAATATCAGCTTTACATAAAATAACCTGTTCTATTTTATTAAACTGATGAACCCTATAACATCATTTTGTATCTTTTCAATAGCTTCAAGCCTCACGGCGATAAGCTGGAGAAAGTGCAGTATATTTTTTTGGCAATTCAGATACATCTAATATTTCATCAGTATGATAAGAAATCAATGAGTTTTCTGCTGTAGCAATCAACCATTTATCATCTTTTTCTAAGTGATAAGCATCTTCTTCTCCTCCAGGAAAAAATCCTGCTCAAACAAAAGATCTAACATCCACAATATGTGGCACCCCCATTGGAGTAAATCAGTACTTTTGAACCATTTTATCCATGGCGAATTGGAACAAAGCTCTTTCCAATAACAAACCATCATTTTTTAGATAATAACTTCTAGCTCCAGAAACCTTTGCTCATCTAGCAAAATCTATCATATCATGTTTTTCCATCAATTCTATATGATCTTTTGGCTCAAAAAAAAATTTAGGAATTTCTCAATATTTTTCCAAAACTGAATTTTCAGACTCATCTTTTCATTCTACTACATCATCACGAATAAATTGGGGCATAACAAGAAGCAAAGAATCTAATTTTTCCAAGTTAGATTCATAATTTTCTTCTTTTTCTTGTATTTGTGATTTTAGTGCTTTTGCTCATTCATAATCTTGTTTTGATGCTAATTCTTTTTGTTGAAACTTTAAGTTATCAATCTCTGCTTGCATAGCTTTTCTACTAGCATCAAGCTCTAAAATATAATCCACATCTATATTTTTTCATTTCAATTTACAAACTCTTTTGTACTCCTCTAAATTTTCACGAACTTTGTTTAAATCAATCATCAGTTTAAATAAAAAATAAAATAAATTTACAAAACAAACACCAAAAACATTATGCTTATACTAGACTCTACCTACGAACAAGTAAAACATAATTTTGTGTTGAAATAATAAACTGTCATTTTATAATGTATACATGAAAACACTTGTTTATATTATTAAGAATTTATTTTTACTTTACAATAGAAAATGAAAGAAAATTTGCCAATTATCGTCATTTGAATAATTATCGGCTTGATAATTTGATATTTGTTATCAAGAATTTATTTTTGAATAAAAATAAGATGACAAAGAAAAAACGCAGTAGAAAGATCTAAAAATGTTTTGATATGACAAGTAAATGAAAAAATCGCACCAATTTTACCGTGATTTCCATACAACTACAAGGATCTAGTATTTATAGGTAAATGAATAGATTATCTAGTATTTGATTGACTATCCAACTGAAGTTTAAGAGAAATAGTGTTTTTGGAAATTAAAAGCGGTAGTTCTGGACTAAACAGAAACGAAACCATGATAAAGAAATGCATAGAAAACGGTAAGATTGCCTATGATATATTGAGAATCAAAAATTAACTAAATTAAACAAGATAAGTGTACTTCTATGTTTCTTAATCAAACATCTTAAAATGCTTAACTTTCAGTAAGCATTTTTTATTATATCACAAAAATAAAAAAATGGTTGAGAATATTAAATAAAATCTTCGTTTTTTTTGATTTAAAAGGTTTTTGAGTATAATTGTATTAACACAATGACTTATGCTTAGGCTCTATCACACAGGGTCTGCATCAGGTCCTTAAGCCTAGCAATTGGGTTATGGTGTTAGAGGTATTCCTCTTAAAACTTATCCAGATCTGTTACCAAACAAGGTCGGATAAAATCCTATAGAGAGCTTCGGAACCTATTTAACTTATCAATCTAAATTAATTGCTAAAATTGTAATTTATTTAAATTGGTTATTTAAAACCAAACCGAGGCTCTCTATTTAAAAACTATTGGCATACCAATAGTTTTTTTAAAAATAACAATTTTAGAACTATTCTAAACTTTAATTTAATAATCTGAACAAACTACTCCTATATTTTCAAACTTTTTAACTAAGCTCAAAATCAAAATTTTCCATATTTTTTAATTTTCCAACTTTTTCTTTGAATAAGGCTTTACAGTCATGTAAATAGTTTTGCTCTCAAAGAATATTTCTAACAAGACCTATTGGTCAAGTGATGTTTTTTAGTTTCAAAACCAAATATCTATTGGAATGTTTTTTTTCTTTTTGAATAATTTCTAAAATTTTTAGGTTTGTTTCGTTATCTTTTCACATCATTACAAATCACCGTGGGAATATCTGTAATCTAGTATACTTTAACAGTTCAGCATCGATTGGCAATATTTCTTTTGGGAACGATTGAAACAAAGATTTTAGTTTATTTGTATATCAAGTTTCGGTAAGTAGACATCCTCCTCATGGAAATTCATATCATTGCAAACCAAACTCCTCTGCTAACTGAAGTTGTGCTTTTCTAGCTCTACCTGAAATATCTAGTAGTTGATTTCTATCTACCAAACCTTGTTTCTCATAAATAGTTTCTGGTAAAAGTTTAGCTGACAAAGGACGAAGAATATCTCTTCAAGTTATTTTACTGACAGAGTTTAGAGCTGATTTATTTTGGCTCATAGGTCTTTGTCCCACAACCTCTCACGATGCTATAATTTGAAATCACCCTTGGTCTGCTATTTCTCAAGCGATTTTGAACATTAGTCCATGACAATCAATGCAAGGATTTAAATTTTTTCCATATCAATAAACTGGGTTTTGTAGCATTTGAAAGTGTGGATCAGTAATATCTACTGACATCAGCTTTATACCAAATTTTTCTGCCTGAATTTTCGCTTTTTTATCAGAAAAAAATGGACTTGTAAAAATAATCGCCGTACAATCTATTCACTGTTTCTCTAATATTTTAACAGCCAAAATACTATCAAGTCATCAAGAAAACATTACTAATGCTTTTATGTCCTTGTTCATCAAATCGGAAATTTTATAAAACCATAGACACGAATCCAAGCTCGTACCTATATATTAAGATAGTAAGCTAATGTTTAGATTAATAAATACTTTATTTCAGGCATATTTTAACACAATTTTTTATCAAAACCTAAAATTATAAACTTTTATCACATATTTCTTCGGCAACTTTATTCAAATTTTCCAGAGATTCTTGTGGTCAGCTTCATACTCCTATTTGAAATCACATTCAATCATAAAATGGATATAATTTTATATGAGCATGATTTACTTCTAATCATTCAATAACCATTCAAACTCTCTCCACTCCCAATCATTTTTTTAGTATGGAAACAACTTCTTTTGTAGCTTTCATATATTTAGCCAAAAAATCGTCATCTAACTGGAATATATCAGAGCCGTAATGATCTTTACTCAAAACTAAAGTCATACCTCTACGATTTGGAAAAGAATCTAATATAGCTACAAAATCGTCGTTTTCTCGTATTTTCACGCTAGGAATTTCTCATCAAATTATCTTACAAAATATACAGTTTGGATTTATCATGATATTTTGAATATAATATAAAACATTCAAATGTATACGGTTATCAAAAAAAAATTCAAACCAATAATCTCTCCTACCACCCGCCCCGTAGGACTACGGGGCTGGGGCAGGCTTTTAACTTGTAACTTTCTACTTTCTACCAAAATCTGCTGGAATTTCTCACCGTTCTTCCGTATCTCGTTTAAGTATTTTTGTATCAAATTTATTTTTTGCCAACCAATCCTCTGCTCTTTTTATTAAATCAAAAATTTTTGCATTATCTGGTGTTTTTTTGAGATTTGTTTTACATTTTCATTCTGAAACTCGCTTGATAGCTCGTTTGGAATCTGAATAAATCGCCTTATCTGAATTGTTTTTTTTTAAATAACTTAATCAGTGAACAAGAGCAAGAAATTCTCAAATATTGTTGGTTCATTCTCAAAGCTTGGTATGAAAAATCGTTTCTCCACTAACAAGGTCTATTCACTGATATTCTGTGATTCAAGGATTGCGACTACAAGCGGCATCAACTGCAATGCTATTTTTTTCAAACGGAATATCTTTTTCAAACCACTTTTCTTTGGTATAATAGGGTTCAAATCACTTTTCTAATGCAGTTTCAGCTTCTGTCAAACTATTGAAAGATTTATATCTAGCTCACTTTACTCAAACAACAAAATTTTTACATTCATCTCGTGAAGTAAATATTCATCTTTTCAATCATTCTCGGACAACATAATATTTCATTTTTTTTGACTATTTAAATGTAATTTGATTCTAAATATATAAGTTTATTATTCAATAAGTTTTTGTAAATATTTTTCAAAAAAATATTACAACAAAAAAAAACTCCTAAATTTCTGAAAATTCGAGGAGTTTTTTGATAATAGTGATCTTATTTGTTTGGATTTTGTTCTACACAAATATACCAATCTTTATTCTCATATTTTTGAGCATTTGTAACAGCATCTTTCATGGTACCTGCAGGAGGAACTATCACTTTATCTCCAAAAATTGGATTGTTTGGTCGATTTTCTGGAGTCGCTCTTTTGTGTTTAGCAGTAGTTTGTAACGCTTTTACCAGTCTTAAAATCTCTGCTACACTTCTTCCATTTGAAAGTGGGTAATACATAATAGCTACGATTTGTCCTTCTGGATTTATTACAAATACCGCTCTAACAGTAGTCGAATCATCTGCATTTGGATGTAACATTCCATATAAGTGTGCAATTTTAGATCCAGCTAATAATGGGAATTCTACTTTTACTCCAAAGTTTCTTTCAATATTTCTAAGCCATTCTATGTGTCATTGTAGTCCATCTACTGAATATCATAATAATTCTGTATTGATAGCTTTGAAATCTTCATAAGCTTTTTGGAACCCTATAAATTCTGTTGTGCATACAGGAGTAAAATCTGCTGGATGTGAGAATAAAACTACTCGCTTTCCTTTATAATCTTTTGGAAAGTTGATTGGTCAAGCTGTAGATTGAGCTTGAAAAGCTGGAGCCATGTCTCCAATTAAAGGTAATGTGTTTTGTGTTTCCATAATATTGTTGTATTTATCTAATAAAACTTCTCTAAATGAGAATCGTTCTCGTGTTGAACAAAATTCTTATAATAGATTGAAGACTTATTTCAATTGAAAATTTAATATCTCTACAACACTAATTTACAACTAGAAAAATAAACTCAACAAAAAAAACGACTTGACATATATATATATCATTACAATTTAAGTGTAAATAAAAAATAGTACTAACCAAAAAAAATTAAAATTATGGTAACAATTATTATTTCAGTCATTCTCATATGGGCATTGTATAGTGTCCTTTTTCGTAGCACAAATTTTGTAACCTTATTTGCTTCAGGATTATTAATTGGAGCTCTTGTAGGTTTTGTTGTAGCACTTTTAATTCCACCTAAATTTGAGGAAAAAGTAAGCTCCTTTCCCTTAGAAAAAGTACAGTACAAAACTGATACTGGGAAATATACTTTTCTAGAAATGGAAACCATAGAAGATGAAGAGTATTATATCTTCTATTATTATGGAGATAATGGCATCTTGGAGCAAGACAAATTTCTAACAAAAAATGTCTCAATCAAACCTGGCTGTGATACAGCCAAAGTGGAATTTAAGAAGTTTAGTCGTGATGAAGATGCTACTATCAATTATTTTTCGATTGGAAGACCTGCAGATACAGAGGTAACTATTTATCTCCCGAGCTGTCCAGTTGAATGAATTAAAAGCAAACTGTCTCTAAATTAGAGACAGTTTTTTTTCAACAAAACTAGATTTTTCAATAACAAAAAAAACCTGCTCAATGCAAGTTTTAAAGGTAAAGGAAGAAAGTCAGTAAACAAATAATAATTGGTCTAATCTAGAAATAGACCAAAGCCTAAATACTAGATAGACATTCTACATAGTTTGTAAGTTAGTAAATAAATCATCTGGCCAATTTTTTATTTTTATTTTTGTACAAACTATATTTATAGAATTAGGTTCTATTAGTACTCTTCTGCTTGAGTTAGAATGCCATCTAGATTTCGTTATACAAACTAAATTGGCCTAAATTAATCTGTATAATCAATTACTTTTGAGGGTAATCGCTCTATATCTATGACTTCTAAAACTTTTTATTCTATCCTTGTGGAACAAAATTCAAGATTCTTGAAGTGATGTAGATATAAATGAACAAAACCATAACAATGCCATTCTAATCTAAATTTCTATAAAATTTTTATTCAAAATAATATAGATAATCTAGTCATATTCAAATTCTAAGTTGTTTTAACTTCTTTTGGAAATTAAAAGCTTAAAATCCAAACATGATACTCAAGTAGAAGAAAATCAACTATGAACCAACTTTTGAAACGACATATTATTGAAGATTCAAAAGTTAATTATTAAATGTGTATGACCTTCTTCCTAGAATAGTACAAGATGCTTTGAATAGTCACTAAATGAATCATTGAATATTTCGTACCCAAATCATCAAATAATTTCTACTCAACTCATTTGTACATTTCTATTATAATCAAAAAAAAATTCTTGTCAAATTTTTGAGGACTTTTTTTACATATTTTTTTAATACCAGTTCTTACCTAATATATTTTACATCAAAATTTCCTTTTTTTCATCAAAAAAATGCTATTTTGATACTATTTTGAAAAAAAATCAAAACTTTTTTAAAAAATATTCTAAAATTTATACATTAACTATAAATAAAAAATTAAAATTCTATTTTTAAAAATTTAATATAAATTTATTTTAGTTATTCATTAAATTTTACAAATTTTTCTTTTATAAATGAAAAAATTTTTTTAATCTTTTTTCAATTCTACTTTTACCCATAACTTTCATAACTGAAAATAAATCCGGAGTTTTGGTAGAAGCACAAAGTCAAACTCTAATAATCATTGCCAAATCTCAAACTTTTCAAATATATCCTCATTCTTTGAATTCAGCATTATTTCAAGCGAATCAATGTTTCTTTCAAATTTCTTTCAACTGAGAAAATCACTCCTCTACCGTCAAATCCAAGTCCAAAACTCATAAATATTCATCCAAGAAACTAGAAACAATTCACATATCAAATTCTGTAAATTTTTGAAATTCTTCATCTCAACTTTTTATTTTCAATTTTACTGATTCAATTAATTTTTCATATTCTGAATCAAAAAAGAATCTTAATTGAGTATCAACATCTTTGAATGTTGTGAATCTTTTTGGATCTTTTGGAGTATGTCTTTCAATATCAAGTGCTGATTTGGTATAATCTACATCTTCTTTCATCAGGTTGGCTAGTTCTGTATCGTACTTTTCAGCCCATTCAATTGTTTCATTAAATAGTTGTTCTGTAGAAATTCTAGATAAATATTCATTATTTACACTCTCCATTTTTGTTAAATCAAAAAGTGCTCCAGATTTATTCATATTTTCCAAGACAAAATCACGATCTAAAAAAGATTTGTCTGGATTAGCTTTTTGCCATTCTTCAAAACCCGAATCCATAATAGTATAAAGATAATCTAGTATTCATTGAGTAGAATAAGCATTTTGAAAAAAATATTCTACATCAGCTTCTGGATCTTTTCTTTTTGAAATTTTTCTTTTTTTACCAGTCTCTTCATCAATTTTCAAAATTTGTGCCAAATGACAATATTTTGGAGCTGGTAAATTGAATGCTTCAAAAAGCTGTAAATGTAATGGAACTGAAGTTAGCCACTCCTCTGCCCTAATTATATGAGAAACCCTCATCAAATAATCATCAACAATATGAGCCAAATGATATGTAGGCAAACCATCAGATTTAATCAAAACAATATCATTATAATTGTCTCACATATTTACCTTTCATCTCAAAACATCTTCAAAAACTATTTTCTTTTGAGTATTTCAATGAGATCTAAATCTAACAATATAATCTGGATTTTCTTTTACTTTTTGAATCAATCAATCTACATCAATATTTCTATAAACAGAATAATTACCATAAATTCAAGGCATTATTTTTGATTTCTGTTGTTGATCTCTAATATTATCTATTTCTTCATTGGTCATCCAACAAGGATAAGCCAATCATTTAGCAACTAATTCTTTTGCAAAAATATGATATAATTCTTTTCTTTCAGATTGAGTGTAAGGTCAATAATTTCAAACATCTTCTCAATTAGCTCAAAGATTTCATTCATCAATAGTAATTCAAAAAGTTTTCATGGAATTTAGTAAAGACTCTACTGCTCCATCTATTTTTCTTTTTTGATCAGTATCTTCAATTCTCAATATAAAGGTTCAATTGTATTGTTGTACAAATCTCCAAGACACAAGTGCTGAAAAAACTAAACCAATATGCAAAAATCCAGTGGGACTAGGCGCGAAACGAGAACAAGTAGCATTTGTCCTAGGTGGATATTTTTTCTCTAAATCAGCTATAGTTTGATCAACATCTGGGAACATTAAATCCGCTAAATCTTTCCAATCAGCCATATTTCCAATATACTAAAAAAATAAAAAAAAAATATTCAATACAATAAATAACTTTATAAGTTATAATTTCAACGATAAATGGTTGATTTTTCAATTATTGTTCTTTTCTGTTTCTAACAGAATAATAAAGTATGATGTGAATAATCAGTAATATAGCAATAACTCAAACACGGTAAATTGACTTATACATCACACCTTTGTGGTTTATTTCAGTATATTTTTGTTGACGCTCTCTCTGCTCAACACGACAAGTTTCAATTTGTTCTTCTGTTAAATTAGAACTTCATCATTGATAATCATAGTTTCCATACTTTTGGCTACATCCATACAAATCTACATATTCTTGTTGTTGATTTAATTCATCATATTGAAAAGATTGTCTCATATCCAAATAATCATCTCCAATTTTTGCTGATATAATAATAAAAAGAAAACTTAATGCCCAAATCATAGTCTTAGAATACAAAACAATAAGTTTAGGTTTTTTTTGATCTTTTCAATAAAGGTTTTGATAAAGTACAAACAAAATCAAAAACAACAATACTGGAACAACAAAGAAAAAAGCAAGTTGAAACACATTAAATCCATTATACATGATATCTTTGGTTAAAGAATAAAACGACAACAATATAGTCAATACTAACGATTTTACAATACAAAATTAAAGGAAAATATATTTCTTTATGTTCAAAAAAATTCAATAAATATTAAAGTTTTTCAATTTGTCATTTTGTTTAAAACAACAATGTTAAATAAAAGTATAAATAATTATACAATTTTCTTGATTTTTGTAAAAAAATCTTTATACTCATGTTTGACCACATACCTCAATATAGTTTACATAAGAAAAAATAGGTTATAGTTTATTTGATTTTATCTATTCAAAATTATAATGGATTATCTTTCAAAAAAAATAAAAACTCTAAGAAACTATGCTAATTTATCACAAGCACAAATGGCTAATTTATTAAAGATAAGTAGAGTAACTTATGCCAATATTGAATCAGGTAAAAGAGATCTTAAAAAGAATGAAATAGAAAAAATTGCACATATTTTTGAGCTTTCTATTGAAAATTTACTAGAAAAACCTGTTGAAAAAACCAAAATCACAAAAAATCATCCATTAAACAAAATGATACAGACCATTCTGTACATACTTTCTCAATGCGCAGGAAAACCAAATGTTGGAAAGATTGTGGTAAACAAACTTTTATATTTCGCCGACTTCAACCATTATGAAAAGTATTGGACCTCAATTACGGGAGATCTCTATATAAAAATGCCAATGTGACCTATGCCAAAATCTATCGATGCTGTTGTCGCACTCATGGAAAAGGCATGAATCATTAAAACCATAACTTCTGAATTCCATTGATATAATCAACAAAGATTTATCCCAAACGAAAGACCAGATTTATCTGTTTTCTCAGCAACAGAACTTGCAGAATTAGATAGCGTTATTACAAAATATAGTGACAAAACTGGTAAATGGTTAACTGAATTTTCTCATGGTGATATGCCTCGAAAAGCTACAGAAAAAATAGGTGATGAAATTAGTTATGGATTAGCTCACTATCGTGAATCTCTTTATTCTGTAGCAGAAGTCACATATAATGATTAAATTTTTGTATACCAACGAATTTATACATGATTATAAAAAAATAAAAAAATCATATCCCTCACTATGAAATTATAATGAAGATAAGTGAGATTTCTCTGATTTTAAAAGAGCACTAAAAACAAATCCTACTAATATATGAGGAGTAGAAAGAATAAATCAATTATGAAAATCTGTTTTTTTGCCAGTTTATAAAGCTAAAAAGTTTGCATGTAAATCACTTAAAAGCACTACTAAATTGAGACTCATCTACACATATGATAAATGTAGTGAAACTATCCAGTTTATACAATTTATAGAAATGTATGCAAAAGCTGATAAGAAAAATGAAAACAAGGATAGAATAAAAACACTTCTAAGTTGAAAAAAAACTCTAAGTTAATGAGTTTATATTAAACAGTATTTACAGAAAAAATCCGTGCTAATCACACGGATTTTCCTGTTATTGATTTTTTCTATTTGGACAGTAGTGAAAATAAGCTCAAAAATTTGACAAAAATGATTTTTTTTTGTATAATTAAGTAGTTTTATTTTTATTTTAATATCATGTGAATAGAAAATATAAAAAAATGAAAAGAACATTTATTTTCTAGCTGTGAGTTTGTAATAAGCTGACATTTTTGATTCAACCGATTTCCTGCCGGGATAGGGCATGTTGATAGTTTTATAAGTATTAAACAAAAAATAGATTCAAAATGTTATGTGGGGATCAGAAAAACTCCACAAAAATGACTCAGTATAGAATACATTTCTATGTATAATTGAGAACGTTTCCTAGAATATGAAAAAGAATTGATAAAGAGTCACTATGGCCCATGACTTGATCTTCTCGAAAAAGAAATGAATCTTAACAAAAAAACTCATGGATATGAAATAGCGGTAGTTTCAGAAAGTACAAGAGGAGAATGATTAGGGTTCACAGGTACAATATTTAGTCTAATTGTTACTGGTATTGGTATACTGACTGGGAAATACAAGCAAAACATATTAGATGATTATGAGTCCTTTGAAAATAGTATTCATTTTCATGAAATAAAAACATTAGCTCATAAGTGTACACGGGAAATAAAACACGGGAATTCTGGTCCTTCCTACTATACAACCTTACTGCAAACAGCACATCCTCATGTATATCTAAGCGATTCACATAATATACAAAAACTAGATGATATACAATTTATAAAAGAATATTATCAAACAATACCCAAAATGTTAAATCTTAAAGATATATCTTCTACCACATTACCAATCCGTTGGGCGATGATATATACATGACAAAGAGCAAATACCAATATGGTAGAAAGTCAGAAAAAGTTTACCAGAATGAAAAATAAAAATTATAGCGAACGATTCAATAATCAAAATCGGGATAGTATTCACTCACATCTCCATAAAATATTTTCTACCAATGGATATTATGAAATTATAACAAATGCTATTAGTGCAATGAGTATAAAAACACTTTATTTATTTTCTCATATCTATCAATATTGACCGCGTAGAGAGTATATATATGAACTTATAAATCACTTCAATACTATCCATAGTTTATATAACGATATAGAAGAAGATAGTGATATTGTTGATGATTTTTTTTCTGCTTGTGCTCAAAAAAATGTCTCCCCTGATATGTTTGGTATGTTTCCTATATATACAAGTAAATTTGGATGAAATTATATAATAATATTCGAAGACGATAGCGATTATGATATACTAAGAATTATTATAGAAAGTATGAGAACAAAATACCCCCATATTCGTATAGCAAGTAAATACAATTTTGATACACCACCTTCCCAAGGAATTAAAATAGAACAAAATCTATTTGCATCTATTTCATCTGAAAATTCAGAAAATGTATATGTGATGATAGATAATTTTTGAGAACAAACAATTTGTAATTATGCTGATATAGAGCCAGAAAAAACTTCATGACTATTTTTGGATGCAGTAAAAGGAAAAATATATTTCAACGGCGAAGCACTAACATCAAAAGATATTAAATCTCAATCTACTACCATAGAAATATTTGATTTAATATTACAAGCTCCTGATTTTACTATAAAAAACAATCAGTTATGACCTTCTACATTTTCTGGACAACAAAATCAAATGCTTGGGAAAATAGTCTATCCACTAAACAAATTTATTTATAATCGCACTGACCAAGAATTCCCTTTCGAGTCAACATGATCTTTGAGAGAATTTTGGTTAAAATTAGGAAAAACAAATATTCCTGTGACTATAATAAAAAAAATGACATAAATACTTTATCTTACAACATATTTGATGATACTACTAGACAAAGAAATAGAACAACAATCATGAATAGCAAAAAAACCTCTTGCTAATCATTCTTTGGAAAATTCTTTACTAAAAACATTAAATCAAAATAAAAAAGCAGAACATTTTGTTTGATTATTACGCCATGGATTAACCATAGCTAATATGGAAAAAGATATGAGAAAAGAAGCTGACGAACCGTTAATAGAGTCTGAATTTTGACCCAAATCTAGCATTAAAAAACAAGCAAATAACTTTTTACAATTATGAATTCCAATACAAGAACTTTGTATCCACTTTGATCCTATAGTAAAAAGGGATTGGCAAACTGCTAAAATATTTTGTGAAGAAATATGATTAACATTTCCCAACGAAAAAGAGATGTTTGATACTCATATAATGAAAGAAAAATATCCACACCTAAAATTAACAAGAGCTTTAGCTACAAGAAAAAAATGAGATAAACACAATAATGAGATACCTATCCAATGAACAAAAAAAAACGAAGCATGAGCAGAATCAATACTGGAGTCAAGGGTAAGGATTTTTGATTATATAGAAAAAATCAAAAAAAATATACAAAATAATTCTTATAAACATCATATCATGATAGGTCATCGTACAGGAACAAATGGTTTTTTGGATGCAAAATATAATAGATCAAAAATTGATCTTATCAAAGATATGAAAGAAAGTGAAGTATCTCAACTAGATTATGGATTTTTAAATCAAACATGAGAGTTTATTAATCTTACAAAGCAACCATACAGTAAACAATGAGAAATTAAGGTACATAATGAAAATAAGATTTTTGAATTCGATATATCATTATATCCACAACAAGTAGAAGAATTTAAAAGTGCTGTTTCTACACTAAATATTTTACTGGGAAATAATATTATAGCAGACACTAATATAATGAATGCATATCTAGAGGAAATAAAAGAAAACATATCCAATGACATGAGTATGGAAAATATTTTCAATTATATTGGTATTAATAGCAATTTTATCAGAACATATATTTTATCTTTTTTAGTTGATATTATTATATCATCCAAAGATAAGAATATTGAAAACATAGTTGTAGAATATCTTGATGATGAGGGAGTCCCTGAAAAAGAAAAATGTAGATGGATGTTAAAATTATACAACAATAAACATGAATTTTGGAAATATGTATTATATAAATTATATATGAAAAATAAAAATATCATCGCAAATCCTATTATATCTCAATTTATAGAAGAAGATAGAAAAACATTAATACCCTCCCCTGATGGAAGATTGATACCAAAAACCCCAATAGAACAAGAGATAGAAAAAATAAACCAAACACAAAAATACAACAACATTCATATTGATACCTTATTGTGAAATAACATTTTTCTCAAAGATTTTTATGTAACACAAAATCTTTCTTGAGAAGGGGAAAATCTATCTTCCAATGATTTAATTGATAATATTCTCCATGAAAATAACCAATTATTTATTATTCAAGCCACGGGATGATCAGGAAAAACTATATTATCCAAATATTTACTCATGAATCTATCTAATTTCTCACATCTACAAAAAAATAATACCTATTCTACACGAGTAAAAGAGGTAGATCTCAATGATTACTCTGTAGATACTCTTGAAAATATATTGCAATGACCAGAAAACATTTTTGTGATAGATGCTTTGGATGAAAAAAATCCAAATACAGTAAAAAAGCTTGCTGAAATAAGTAATTCGGATAAATTTAAACATTCCAATAAGAAACTAATACTTTTGTGAAGATATGTAGATGATGATTTTGTGTATAAAAATGATGAAAAAACAGAAAAAAAAGAAAATGTTGTATTATATCAACTTCAAGAAGAAGTAGCTATCTCGGATTATATCCAGAGTTTTACAAAAATAATCAAACCTGAGCATATACAAGAAAAATTTAAAAAAGAACTTACTGATATAGTGGATGTGGTAGATAGTGAACTTAAGACACCCATTATTATAGAAATGCTTGCTAATATCGTTAAAAGAAAAATAAGTGTATGAAGAGGTGGTAAAGTTTTTGTAGATAAAAATGGTAATGAAAAAAAAGATATTACTCGTAAAGATATTTATGATAAATTTTTTGAGTATCTTCATCAAAGAGAAGGTCAAAAATCTGATAATTTCTGAGAAGAAAACGAAAGATTGTATCTTAACAATCCATTTATGGGAGAAGAATATGATGAGCTAAGGAAAGATTTTCTTTCTTTTGCAAGTAACAATATTTTTTTATATAATCAAAAGAATCTAAAAAATGGTATAGTTATATCAAAATGAGATTTACATGCGGAGATGTTAAGATTTTTATTTACTGATCTTTTCGATGGTGGGATGCTACAAACAGATGCCTACATCAAATATAAGAAACATTTTGATGTACATGATATGAAGTTAGAAGATTTTCTAGATTTTATGACAACAAAACGAGAAACACACAAAACATATCAAATGATTAATAAGAAAATTGATATATTTTTGGAAACTTTATTTGCATACGGATTTTTTAAAAACGAATGAGACAACAAAATATCTTTTTATCACAAAAGTTTTTTGGAATATTTTAATTATATTAACTATTCACACACATTTACAGATACACAAAAATATATAGAATATATAGTAAAAATAGCTCATTTTTTTGATGATATGCCAGAAAAAATAGCAATATTTCTTAGCATACCATGATTTGAAGATAGTAATGTTATGATTAAAGTATTAGATGAATTTAAGAAGAATAAAGATAAAGAAATTCGTTATCCACACGAAAAAGAATATCGAGCAAATGTATACAATAAGGCGTTGTTATCCGTGTTTGGAAATAGGAAAGTTTCATATAAAGATATTCAGAGTATATGAAAAATACATGATTTTGTAAAAAAAGTTTTTGATGGTAAAGAAGAAGATATTATTTCATCCATTGAAAAAGTTAAGATGGCATTAAAAGATAAAGAATTAATAGAACAATTCCCTTTCAATAAAGAGGGTTTAGAACAAACCTTAATACAATTAAATGCATGATTAAAAATAATACAAGATATACAAAGAGAAATACAAGAAGGTGATGATAATAAAGATATACAAGAACATTTAAATGAATTATGGTCTCTATGTAAAAAGAAAAATTTTTGTTTTACACGAGAGGGTGAATGAAATTTTATAAACACCATGTTATCTGGATTAGATACATTATACCGACATTCATTAAAAGATATACTATTGATGTTAAACTGAGATTATCTTGCTCACATAAAATATCAACAAGAGTATAAATAAATAATAAGCTTAATCATAATTTTTCCCAACTTTGTCCGTCTTATTCACAAATAAAAACACTATATTCCCTGCGACATCAAAAATTCGTAAGGTTTTTTTTATATATCTACGAAGATTAAAGTCTATTTTTATTTGTTTTATGATATTACAATGAACAAGGAACAATTACTTAACACTTGTCGCATACTTATCAACGACATGGAAAAAGAGCTTCAAGAAAACGACATCTGAGAAGCATTGGAAGATATACGCCAAATATTTTCCCACTTCAAAGATCTAGAAGCTCAAATCGATATTCTTTCTCCCAAAGAAGAGGAACAATTAGATGAAATTATCGCTACCTTATCTGATATAGATATAGATAAGATTAAATCATCAAAAGAAATTATAGAAATTATCGATACTATATCAGGCTTATTGAATGATTTTAAATCAAAAATCATTTTTTGAAAATCTGATGAGATGATAGATCTAATACAAAACATGAAGTCTCTTCTAGAAATATTGGCGAAAAAAATATAGAACAAAATTTTTCACAACTTTGTCAATATTTTTCACAGATTATTTTATTATACTGTAGTCGTCAAAATAAAAAGACAGATGTAGTTGCCTCTTCTCTTGTATTTCTTGAGAACGAGATGCCTTGATGGAGTAATATCTCCTAACTACATATATAAATAGTATAAGACTGTTTGTATAGTATTATCAACAGTCTTGTATGAAATTAAAATCTTAAATATTTTATTTCACCATCTATGTATTTCTTAGATATGATGTACAACAAAAATCAAAAACAAAAAAAAAATCAAAAAAACTATTAAAACTCTAAAATTTTACTTTTTAAAAATAAAAAAATGGAAAAAGAAAACTTAAATTTACAAAATGGGGATTTTAATGATAAAAATAATTCTAAAATCAAGCCCGAAGCTAATTCTGAAGTAGAAAAAACGGATTATAATTCCATTGAAAGTCAAATTGATAATGTTGGGATAAAAACTGCGGAAGAGTTGAATGATTCACTAGAAAATAAAAAAATTGAAAAAATTTACTACGCAAATATAATGAGGAGAAATCCAAATCATGGTGGTACATGATATATAAAAATAATTGGAGCTACATATGATGTTGCATTTCCTAAAGAATATGCATGGGATTATGATTACAATGTTTATTTACTTATCACGGTTGAACACCTTTCTGATAATCGTCTTAAACTAACCTGTAAAGACAAAGAAATAGTCGTTGGGCTTAGTTATTTTGAACGAAGGCCTGAAAGTATAGGTGAAAATATAATTAATAAAATATTAAATATTGTTGGTTATGAGATAGATAATGCTCGTGAAATTCAAAGATATTTTTAACTATTTATACTTATTAAACTATACTTTTTTTTAAGAAGCATTACTAAAATCAAAAAACAAAAAAACTGTTAAAAAACTAAAATTTTACTTTTTAAAAAAATTATAAAATGAACACTTTAGATGAATATCATGAAGAACTCAATTGCAGACATTGCGGGAAAACAATTCAATGAAATTATGATCCGTGAAGTTATTACCATCAATGATCTATAATCAAGTCTAGAGATAAACTAATTTTGCATGAAAAAAACTGTGAACTCAATCCAAATGGTCCTAATAAAAAATTATTTAAGGATATCGCTAGATGTAAAACTCAAACAAGAATATCTGAATGTTTGAATTGTCAACATTACCAAAAAAAATGTAATGGTACTAAAAATAAAAATCAAAAATAAAAAAAATCATCATCCTCAGTGGATAGTACTCTGTGTCAGGTTATGAATATCCTGTGGTTTGTTTTTCTTACCATTAGATAAAATTTCTAGTCTGGCATACAGTACTATCTGCTGAGATAAAAAAAAGTGGTCTTTAACAAAAAAATAACATAAATTATTGCTAACACATAATAGGTAGAAATATATGGTCTATAATTTTTACATCATATATCTCTACCCATTGTGGGTTAGAACGCGTCCCGCGTGTCAGGGAGAATAAAAATCTATTATGATGAAAACAATGGATTTTTTGGCCTCCCTAATGCTACGGGATGCAGGCAAAATTGATGGAATCTCCGGAGTGCTTCTCTCTGGAGAACCTGGTACTGGCAAAACCAGGTGGGCTCGCTTATTTGCTGAGTCCATAGAAGCGAAGTTCCTCAAATACCAGTGTCATGAGGGCACGGGGAAAGAAGAGCTTCTTTACGACATTGATGTGGCAGGTGTCGTAGAAAGACTATCACCTCACGGCGATGGTGGTGCCACAAACAAAAAGGAGTTCTTGTCCAAGGGACTTCTTCCACTTGCCTGCGAGTATTCGCACCAGGGTAAAGTGGTTTTTTTGCTGGATGAGCTTGAAAAAGCACGTCCTGCCGTGGACAACTTTCTCCTAGACTTCTTGCAGTCAGGAGAGGTGTTTGACCCAAATTTGGGACATTTCACCGCCAATGCAAGCAACTTACTCTTCGTGGCGACGACGAACGAGCAAAGAATGTTATCTGAGCCATTGTACCGTCGGCTCCGTCGCAAAAAATTCTTGTTCCCTGATGCGGAACAACTTCTGGCAATAGTGAAAGCTATTGTCCCAGAAGATGCAAAGCATCTGGGGGATACAAAAATTAAATTTCTCATCAACATGGCTCTCTGGTACAGAGACCAGGAGGTGGTGAAAAAAATTACTCCTCCTGAAATTGCCAGACTGGTCTCCGACTTCACCGTCTGTGCGACTGATGATGAGAAAGCAGAGGTCATCTTTTCCTGGTTCTCTCCTCACGAAGAGGACTGGGCAACTTTACTAAAATATAATAAGGGTGGACTCAAATACATCCTAGGAATGTTGAAGTAAAGTTGGTCCTCTTATGACACAAAACTGAGCGTATTTTGGTATCTGATACGAAAAAACAGGTTACTCTTGTGCGACGAAGTTCGGTCGTAACGCTAAATCTCAAGATTATGGCGGACAAAAATTATAGCCGCCTCTTCGAGAGGTTGGCAAAATTGGGCGATGACCAGAATATAAGTGAAATCAATCACTTGTGGAAAGGTGCTCGTTTTAATGTAAAAATTAGTCATGAAAGTGGCTGGTTGCACATTAAAAATGAAGAGACCAAAAAATCTAGACGTGTTCGTCTGGGGGAAGTGTATAGGTTTAGTAATTCGGTAACAAAAAAGTAAAATTGATAAAAATTTTACAATATAAGTTACCAAAATGACAATGAAAAAGATAGAAGATGCTGTAAAGAAAAATTATATATGAAGATATTTAG
>Ga0209719_1001321_pt1 | contig 30741 bp, 30 predicted proteins | sample AD_JPNAS2_MetaG_FD_184421 | JGI IMG/M metagenome (GOLD analysis project Ga0209719, IMG submission 184421) | Active sludge microbial communities of municipal wastewater-treating anaerobic digesters from Japan - AD_JPNAS2_MetaG (SPAdes) (version 2) | ecosystem: Engineered > Bioreactor > Anaerobic...
CACCACGGCTTTCTCACCGTGCTTCGATTCCGGACGAATGTGCGTTACAGCGGAGCGAGAGAATAGAGCGGCAGAAAAGACCTGTGCGCCGGGAGGAATCCGACCCGACCGCCGGACAGCAGCAACAGCAAGAATATCACTGCGACGTATGTCGAATGAGATTCCATCATAGTCCGGATGCGCTCCAGGTATCTTGTATGCTGGGATCCCATTGAACGCCCGCGTCATTACGTTAACTTCGACGGCATCGTTCAGACTGTCGGCAGGTATCGAGATTCTGTGTTGCACCTCTCGAAACGGGTATGCCCGCCTGAAAAGAGTATTGCTGCATTCGACGTGCAATACAAATTCGGCATCGCCGGAAGCAAGATAAGAATTGAGAACAGAACAACTGCATGCGACGTCAACAGAAATGTACACCGATTGCTTATCGGCCGTCATGTCAAGAGCGGCTTGAAATGCAGCTCCCGGCACGTCATCTCGATTGCCCAGTACGGGATGCGGATACGACCTAGAACTAAGCCTCATGGGCCAAAACCTCCATCGCAACGCGGATAGGTTCGGAAAGTTGAATTTCCAGGCGCAGCGTACAGATTGGTACGTGAGCATTCCCGCCCGGAGTGCAACCTTTCGACGGAGCTTGTCCTGAGCTTGCCGAAGGGCTCAGGGCAGGCGCCGCAGATGGGCGTTTCCGGACAGCCGGCCTTATGAGATCCCGACTTCTTTGCCAATTTCCTTAAACTGCTTCGGAAATTCGGGCTGGAAATTAAGATAAACCGGAATCGGATACTGGGCGCCCACTTTTTTTCCGACTTCTCCCAGCGCCTGAACGAGATCCCCCAGGTTGCCGCCCGGGATGGAGAATACTATCTCATCGTCCTGCGTCATGGAGAATACCCGGTCTCCTGTCCCGGGAATGGCGATCCTGGGCTCGCGGTCCACGAAAGGCGCGAGCAGGTACTCGGTGCATTCGATCTTGCCGCCGAAATGCCCGGGGACCCGCTTTCCCGCCCGGTAGGCCCACGCCTGAACAAGTCTCATCAACTGCGCCGGATTCCCGTAAAATGCGATCGTATCGGGCTCGAAAGCGGCCCGGTACAGGGGCGCCAGCAGGACGGCTGCATACTCGTCCTTCCCCAGTTTTTTAACGACTGATACTTCATTGGCGGCGGCCTTTTCATCTTTCGAATACGCTCCTTCGCACAGGAGCCTTGTCATTGCGGATGCAGGATCGGCCGCGGTGCTGAAACCGAATGCCAGGGCGGCCGGCACGCAGACAATATCGTCCTTCGTCAGGCCCACGGTCCAGCCGTAGATGCGGGCCATGGTCACGGCCTGGCAGAGTGCCACCTTTTTGCCGAGAGCCGCCGCCGGGCGGCGCGTCTTTTCGGGAAATTCATTCGGGCTCTTGAGAAACTTGACGGCTACTGGAAATGTCTTGAGCCTCAGATCGTTCCTGATGAATTCTGCCGCTTCCTTTTGATCCATTTGCAACCCCCTTTCTGTTCTCTTCCATCTGTTACATACATTCACATTATCAGAAATCCCCTTGTGGAAAAAAGGAATTATTGCTATAAGATATCGTAATTTGAAAGGTATCAGGCGCCGGGTTTCCGGCATCTGTTCCGTCACTTTCCTCTGAAACCTGAATCCGGATACCTGAAATCCGGAAACGAATATGATACCCAGGTATCATATTTCCGGCGTCAAGATAAGGATTTATTCATGTCGATCTCCGATGCAACCCAATGCGCAACAGATCTTAGAAGGCATATGTGGATGGCGGGGGTGGAAACCGAGCTCCGCCGTCTTATCTGGCAGATCGCCATTACCGGCAAGTACATTTCGGCCAAGATTCACGAAGCCAATCGGAAATTCGCCGGATTCCGGAACATCTTCGGGGAAGAGCAGCTCGCCCTAGACCGGACGGCGGACGAGATACTCAAGGCGCAGCTGCAATTTTCCGGCTTTGTCCGGGAATACGCCTCGGAAGAACAGGATTCCGTCATCGTGATCGGCAAGGGGAACGAACAGTACTTCATCACGGCCGACCCGCTTGACGGCTCTTCGCTCGTGGATACCAACCTTTCCATCGGGACGATTATCGGGATCCACAGCAGCCCCGTTCTCAACGAAGGGAGAAAAACGCTGGTCGCGGCCATGTACATCACCTACGGCCCGCTGATCACGATGGTCTATTCGGCGGGAAAGGGAAGTCATGAGTTCGTCCTGAACCGGGAAGGCGAATACGTTCTCGCCCAGGAGAATATAGTAATGGACGACCGGGGATCCATTTACAGCCTGGGCGGGCTCAGAAAAGAATGGCTGCCGGAGCACCTCGCCTACGTGGAATTTCTTGAGAGCAGCGGGTACAAGCTGAGGTACAGCGGCGGCTTTGTCCCGGACATCAACCAGATCCTGATCAAGAAAGGCGGGATATTTTCCTACCCGGCGCTGAAGAAATCACCCTCGGGAAAGTTGCGGCTGATATTCGAGCTGCAGCCGATGGCCTACATTCTCGAGCAGGCCGGGGGAATGGCAACGGACGGCAGCCGGGACATCCTCGACATCAAGGCAACCGACCTCGATCATCGCAGCCCCGTTTACATCGGGAGCCGCTTTGAGATCCAGAAAGCGCGCGAATTCCTGAAAGCTTGAGCAAAAATTCCGAGCGAGGTATTGCGGATGATTTTCGAAAATCTCGAGCAGTTGAAGAAAGGCGTCCGCGCCGCGGTCAAAACTGAAGGCGGGCGCGTCGAAGTGGCCGACCCGGAAAAGCTGCGCGGCCGGACGATAGACGACCTGATCCATACCGCCGTTTTCAGTCCCGATCCCGCCGCGAAAGATGTTGCGAGGTGGATCATCCGCCGGGCGGGCGCCGCGCTGGGCATTCACTGCTCCTCCATCCAGGGACTATACGAGGCAATGGGGAAGGAGAAGGCGGGAGGCTTTACCGTCCCCGCGGTCAACCTGAGGGGGCTTACTTACCTTTGCGCCCAGGCCGTCTTCCGGACGGTCCTGAAGGAGAAAATCGGACCGGTGATATTCGAGATCGCCCGCTCCGAAATCAGTTATACCGACCAGCGTCCCGCGGAATACGGGGCGGCCGTTACGGCGGCGGCCATCAAGACGGGGTACAGCGGCCCGCTCTTCCTGCAGGGAGACCACTTCCAGGTCAGCGGGAAGAAGTACGCGGGCGACCCGGAAGGCGAGGTTAACGCCGTCCGCGTTCTTATCCGGGAGGCGGTGGCGGCGGGTTTTTTCAACATCGATATCGACTCGTCCACCGTCGTGGACCTCTCAAAACCGACCCTGCGTGAACAGCAGCTTGCCAATTCCTCCATTGCGGCGGACCTGACGGGGATGATCCGCCGGATCGAGCCGGCGGGCGTCCGAATATCCGTCGGAGGGGAAATCGGGGAGGTCGGCAAGAAGAACAGCACCGTCGAGGAGCTGCGGGCCTTCATGGAAGTATATCAGGAGAAGCTCCATAAAGAGGACAAAGGGCTCGCCGGGATCAGCAAGATAAGCGTGCAGACCGGGACGACGCACGGCGGGGTGCCGCTTCCTGACGGAAGGATCGCCGATGTGAAGCTGGATTTCCAGACCCTGGAACTGCTGTCCCGGACCGCCAGGAGCGAGTTCGGTCTGGCCGGGGCCGTCCAGCACGGCGCTTCCACTCTCCCGGATGAGGCGTTCGACCGCTTCCCGAAAACGGGGACCGCCGAGATCCACCTCGCCACGGGTTTCCAGAACATGATTTACGACAGCTCAAGCTTTCCGCACGCGCTGCGGGACAGGATCTACGCCCATATCCGCTCTAATCTCGCCGACGAAAGGGGTCCGAAAGACACGGAGGAGCAGTTCATTTACAAGACGCGAAAAAAAGGATTCGGACCCTTCAAGAAGGATTTCTGGATGCTCCCTCCCGAATGTCTCGAAGGAATCGGGGCGGAAATGGAGAAGAAATTCCATTTCCTCTTCGGCAGGCTGAACGTGTTCGGGACGAAGGATGTGACGGACCGGTTCGTCAAGCCGGTAGATGTAGCATCGCCTCTCCCGGCCGCGCTGTCCGGCAAAGCCGGCCAACGGGAGGACATAGCGGAGGAGTACGGGGAAGGGGAATAAACTGCAGCCTCAAGTTTCATGTTTCAGGTCTTGAGGGCCTGTTGCTCAAATAAACTCATTTATACTTTCAATGTCCGGCGGTCGGGTCGGATTCCGGACGGCGCACCGAAAATCTCCGGAAAACTTCTGGACTGTTTGGGCAACAGGCCCTCAAGTTAAAAGAAAAGAGGGCTTTTCGGCCCTCTTCTTTTTTGAACCAAACTGATCTGAGCACTTGAGATCTTGACACCTGAGACTTGAAACTACTTTATGGAGCCCCCCGGTTCCGGCTCCTTGTCGAACGACAGGAGCGAGAGTTCCCTGCCTGCAGACGCGGCCAGAAGCATCCCCTTCGATTCAACGCCCATGAGCTTGGCCGGCTTGAGATTGGCGACGACAACGATCCATTTCCCGACCAGGTCCTCGGGCTTGTAGTCGAGGCCGATTCCCGCCACGATTGTCCTTTCCTCGCCGATGTCGATGCGCAGCTTGACCAGCTTGCTCGAACCCTGGACCGCTTCGGCGGCGACTATCTTTGCCGCCCTGAGGTCCACTTTCTGGAATTCGTCCAGGGTGATCTCCGGCTTGCTCTTGAAGGCGGGACGCGCCGGAGCCTCTTCCTCTTTCTTGAACTCCACCCTCGGGAACAGCGCCTCCCCTCTCTTGACGGGCGCGCCGGGCTTGAGACCGCCCCATTTCCGGATCGAGTCGAGATTCTGCCCCGCTCCTCCCGCGCCGGTCCAGGCAAGAATTTTCCCGGCCGTATCGGGCATGAACGGCTCGATCAGAACCGCGATCACGCGCAGCGCTTCAAGAACATTGTAGATGACCGTCCCCAGCCTCTCCCTGCCCTCGGGCTTCTTCGCCAGGACCCACGGCTCCGCCTCGACAATATACTTGTTCGTAAGATTGATAAATTCCCAGATGGCGATCAGAGCCTTGTGGAATCCCAGCTCCTGAAACGCCGCCTCCACTTCCCGGGGAAGCGCTTCCGCCCTGCCGATCAGCGCCCGGTCCGATTCCGCCGTTCCGGACGGCCCCGGCGCTTTTTCGCCGAAATACCTGACGGCCATCGACAGCACGCGGCTGACCAGGTTCCCGAGGTCATTTGCGAGATCCGAATTCAGCCGCTGGACCAGCGCCTCCTCGCTGAAGTTGGAATCAAGACCGAAGACCATGTCGCGCAGGAGAAAATACCGGAACGCGTCGAGACCGTACTTGTCCTTCAGGTCGAGCGGCCTTACCACGTTCCCCAGGCTCTTCGACATCTTGCTCTGCTCGATGTTCCAGTACCCGTGAACGTTAAGATGCCGGTATGTCCCGACTCCCGCGGCCTTCAGCATCGTGGGCCAGAAAATACCGTGGGGCTTGACGATGTCCTTGGCGATCAGGTGATTGGATTCGGGCCAGAAAACCCGGAATTCTTCCCGGTCCGGGAAACCGATCCCGGTGATGTAATTGATCAGGGCGTCGAACCAGACGTAAGTCACGTAGTTTTCATCAAACGGGAGCGTGATGCCCCATGTGAGCCTCGATTTGGGCCTCGAGATGCACAGATCTTCAAGGGGCTCGCGGAGGAATGCAAGCACTTCGTTCCGGTATCTTTCCGGGCGGATGAAATCGGGGTTGTCGCGAATATAGCCGATCAGCCAATCCTGGTAGCGGCTCATCCTGAAAAAATAATTGCTCTCCTCCCGGTATTCCGGAGCGACCTTGTGGTCCGGACATTTGCCGTCCACCAGCTCCGTCTCGGTATAGAAGCGCTCGCAGCCGACGCAGTAATAGCCCTCGTATTTCCCGAAATAGATATCACCGGCGTCGTAAACCTTCTGCAGTATATGGCGGACGGTGCGCACGTGGTTTTCGTCCGTCGTGCGGATGAAGTAATCGTTGGTTATGTTCAACTGGGGCCAGAGCGCGCGGAATTGCGCGCTGATCCTGTCTGCGTACTCCTTCGGGGTGATTCCGGCCTTTTTCGCCGCTTCCGCGATCTTGTCGCCGTGCTCGTCCGTTCCCGTCATGAAGAAAGTGCGGTATCCGTTATTCCGGTAAAAGCGGGCCATCACGTCGGCGACGACGGTTGTATAGGCATGCCCGATATGGGGAGAGGCGTTCACGTAGTAAATGGGCGTCGTCACGTAAAAGACTTTTTCGGTTCCGCTTTCTTTCATGTTCCGCTCTTTTGGGCTGTTTTTTTATCCTTTTTACTTTTCACTGTTACTGCCCGTTGTTCTCCGGTTCCCCTCCGTTCCCGGCAACCTCTATCTCAACCTCACCCCCGCCGTTTTCCAGCAGAACGGAGATGTTGCCCCGGAGTATATTCTGCCTGATGACTTTGCCCCTTCCTTTGGGCGTATCGATCGTTTTTCCCACTTTCGGAAAATTCCTTTTCAGCTCACGGTAGGAATCAAACTCGAACGCCAGGCAGCACATCAGCCTCCCGCAGCAGCCCGATATCTTCTCGGGGTTGAGGAGCATGTTCTGCTCCTTCGCCATTTTGACGGATACCGTATCAAGATTCTGGAGAAACATCGAACAGCAGAGCACCCGGCCGCAGATTCCGACTCCGCCCATGATCCGGGTTTCGTTCCGCACTCCGATCTGGCGGAGCTCGATTCTGGTCTTGAACTTCTGGACAAGGTCTTTTACCAGATCGCGGAAATCGACCCTGTTCTCCGCGGTGAAATAGAACATGAGCTTGGTCCTGTCGAAAAGGTACTCGACCTCGACCAGCTTCATGGGAAGATTCCGGTCCTGAATGCGATGCTGGCAGAAGGCGAAGGCGTCCTCTTCCACCCGCCTGTTGTCCTCCATTGCCCGCAGATCGTCTTCGGACAACTTGCGCACGACCTTTTTCAGGCCTTCCGGCGCATTTTCCGGCGCTATGGACCGTATCGCCGTTACGACGCAGCCTACGCTCCGGCCGTTTTCCGTCTCAACGATCACTTCGTCATTGATCCTCAACTCCAGATCGCCGGTGTCGAAACTGTAAACCTTGCCCTGCTTTTTGAACTTTATGCCTACTAAATTCTTCAATCCGCCCGGGACCTTTTTACCTCTCAAATGAAGCGGGAAAGAGTCTAAACATCATTAATTCCAATGTCAACTGTTTGTTCATGTTCCGCTCGAGCGACTGCCGCGCCTCGCCCATGGCGCGGATGCCGTCCAGCAGTTTTCGGGAGGAGAAGGCGTCCGCCAGCCGCCTGATCTGCCCGGCGCGGTCCCTGTTTATCATGTCGTCCGCCGACCCTGTTTCCCGGTATACGAGCGCATCCCGGAAAAAAGCGGCCATTATATCGAGACGGTCCAGGATCGCTTCTTTGTCGCTTCCAAACTCCGCCAGAAAGGTGAAAATATCCGCAGGCCCCCGGATTGCCGCGATCCCGTCCAGGATGCGGTCCCTCAATTCGATGTACCCCTGGTCCTTCAGAAGAAGGGCCTTCCCGATGCTTCCCCCCGACGAGGCGGCAAGTATGCGCGCCTGCTCCTCCGCAATGGAAAAGCTTTCGGACAGAAACGATGCTACGGATTCGGCGGGGAGAGGATCGAATCTCATCCGCTGGCAGCGGGACAGGATCGTTGCGGGGAGATGATCGGGACGGGAGGTGACCAGAATGAGAATATTGAAAGGAAAGGGCTCCTCCAGGGTCTTCAGCAGGGCGTTTGCGGCGGCGATATTCATCCGGTCCGCGCCGTCCAGGATAAACACCCGCCGATTTCCCTCGAAAGGCCGGAATACCATCTGCGCCTGGAGATCGCGGATATCGCCGATCCGGATCGCCTGGCCTCCGGACACGGCGACGATGTCGGGGTGGACCCCGCGCTCGGCCTTGCGGCAGGAATCGCATTCTCCGCAGGGTGCGGTATCATCCCGCCGGCAATTAATCGCCTTGGCGAAGGCCAGGGCCGCCGTTCTCTTGCCTATGCCCTCCATGCCGTGGAAGAGATAGGCGTGCGCTATCCGGCCGGTGCGGATCGCGCTCTCGAGGAGCGACGTCCTGGATTCATGGCCGAATACTTCTTTAAAGGACATGGCAGGCAGTAACCGTTTCCGGCCGCGGCGGGGCCGGAAGATTATTTCCGATTTTTTCGCAGCAGTCCGATCAGCTCGGTTCTGACGCGTCCCTGGACTGCGGCGATTTCGCCGGTACCGTCAACTATGACGAACCGGTCCGGTTCCTTGCGGGCCAGATCGAGATATCCTTTGCGGACTCTGCGGTGAAATGCAATCTCTTCTCTTTCGAAGCGGTCTTCCGGAGAAACGCTTTGCCCGGAGCCGATTCTCCTCATGGCCCGCTCGATACTCGTCTCGACAGGGAGATCGAAAAGGAAGGTCCGATCGGGACGGAGGGTCCCGGCGGCAACCCGGTCCAGCATGCGCACCGTATCGACCTCCAGTCCCCTGCCGAATCCCTGATAAGCGATCGACGCGTCGGAAAACCGGTCGCAGAGAACCGTTTTTCCTTCCGCCAGCGCAGGGAGAACGACGTCGCGGACGTGCTGGGCCCTGTCCGCCAGGAACAGAAAAAGCTCCGCTTCCGGGTTTAAAGAAAATGAATTCCGGTTCAGAAGGAGCTTTCTTATATGCGCGCCGAGAGGCGTAGCGCCCGGCTCTTCCGTGACCAGGTGAGAAATACCCTCGGAATCAAGGAACTCCGCCGCCAGTCCGACCTGGGTCGTTTTGCCGCATCCCTCTATCCCTTCAAAGGTGATGAACAAACCCATAATTCAAACTCCGAACCGGAAAGAGCGGCCGCAGAGAGCCGATTGTGTATAGCCGGGGCTGGAAAGTATTTCGAGGGTTCAAGGGGCCCTCACCGGCCCTCTTGTCCCTCGAGAATTGCATCCCCTGACACTGCAAATGAAACTTACCCGGCTTGGCCGGCGCCCGCATCCCGAGCTAAGCGCCGGAAACGATTGCTTCAACCGGACACACTTCCATGCAGGCCCCGCAATCGGTACACTTGTCCGAATCGATTACATACTTGTCATCGCCCTCGCTTATCGCCTCAACGGGGCATTCACTTTCACAGCTTCCGCATGCGATACATTCGTCGGTAATCACATAAGGCATTTCTCACATCCTCCTTCAAATACTGACTGAAAGCCAAGGCATCAAGAAAGAATTTCGATTTCCTTTTTCCCTTCAGCCCTCAGCCCTGCGCCTTTGTTTATACAGATACTACTTCCTTGACCTCGGGAACGCTTTTTTTGAGAAATCTTTCTATTCCCATCTTAAGCGTCATCTGCGACATAGGGCAGCCCTTGCAGGCGCCCGTCAATTTGACCTTCACCACACCGTCATCGCTGACGTCCACCAGCTCGACATCTCCTCCATCGGCCTGAAGGTTGGGCCGGATCTCATTGAGAGCTTTCGCGACTTCCTGCTTTATTTCCATGGGGTACCTCCCATAAACTTTCTTTATATAGTACAAACCCGTTGAACCAGCTGTGTTCCTGATCTTTTCACCTGCGAGCCACGAACTATGAACTGTGAACTATTCTTTTCAGTGCGGCATCCGCCGGAGCATACTGCGCGCAAGGCCTTTGCCCATTCGAGAGAGGCTCGGCCGAAAAAACCTGTATTCTTCTTTTTCGTTGTGGACGGCTTTCCACATGACCGTACCCGTACCGGCATCGATAAGCTTCATGCTCAAGCCGACATGGGCCGATTTATTTACTCCCATGGTATTATAATTCCAGAGGTCGATATCCGAAATCAAGAAGGCGTCGACCTGCAGGGTTTCCCCTATCTTCCTGCTGAGATCGGGATCCGAAAAATTCACCGATTTCAGCTTGTCCAGATAATCCGTCAGGACTTTTTTTGTCTCCTCGGAAGAAAGCATGATCTTTTTCACATCCTCCGAAGAAACAACCCGCGTGAACCATCCCCTGCCCGAAACCGCGTCGGCCAGAACCTTTTCCGCCGCCTCCGTCGTCTCGGCCGGAAAAGCGGATCCGACGGGCATAATGGCAATGCGTTGAGGATGAAAATCCTTCGCCTCGGGAGCCACTTGGGAATACCTGATGCTGCCGCAGCCGACAAATGCTGCAAGAATAAACATCAGAATTGACAGCCGGATTCCCTTCATTTGCCCTCCAAAAGTGTTCAAAAGCCCTGAAAAGTGGAATTATTTACCACAGTCCGATAAAAAAAACCATATCAATTGCCTGTACATGAGCCGGATACATACAAGGTGTGAGGTTTTGGACCTGAGGCGCCGAAATTTTGACACTGAACGCTTAATAAATAACTTCATCAAACCTGTCAAAATGTAAAGTCGCCCTGCAGCCAGCCCAGGTGACGATCGAAAACTCTCGGATACACCTTACTCCTCACTCCTTACGATCGCCGTCACGATCTGACGAATAACCCAATTCGGAGTCGAAGCGCCCGCGGAGATGCCGATTTTCCCGAAACCGCTCACGTCGATTTTCTTCAGGTCATCAACCCTCTCGATGTGGAAAGTCGGAATCCCGCACGATTCGGAGATCTTGGCCAGGCGCCGCGTATTGGCGCTGTTGCGCCCGCCGATGATGATGATGGCGTCCATCTCTCCCGCCATTTTCTTTATTTCGGATTGCCTCTTTTCCGTGGAGTCGCAGATCGTATCGAAAATAAGGGCTCCCGGGAACCTCTGCCGGATCCTTTCCGAAATTTTGGCGTATTCGTCCTTGCTCTGCGTGGTCTGCGCCACGACGCACACCTTTTCCATGTCCGGGAGGCGGTCCACTTCATCAAGGCCCCCGATAATGATCCCCTGTCCGAACGTATGCCCCATCAGCCCTTCCACCTCGGGGTGGTCCCGGTCTCCTATAATCAGAATGGAGTAGTTTTCAGTCGCGTGCCGGCGGATAATGGATTGGACGTGGACCACCTTCGGGCAGGTCGCGTCGATGATCCGGATACCCTTCTCGCGGAGGCGCTGTGTTTCGCTGGGAGATATCCCATGCGCCCGGATGATGATCGTGCCCCTTCCGGTAAGCTCGATTTCCTCGACGGGGCGGATCCCCCTTTCCTTCAGGAGTTCGATCGTCTGCGGATTGTGGATCAGCGGGCCGTAAGTGTAGACCTCTTCGTCCCCCTTGTGCTTGGCGATGTACAAGGCCATGTCCACGGCTCTGCGCACTCCCATGCAGAATCCCGCCATCTTTGCTAATTTTATCTCCATAACTGTCGCAAACTCCAAATTACAAATCCCAAATCCTTGGGATTTGTAATTTATTCCTCCTTCAGAGGTCTATGCCTGTTTCACAGCGTAGATGAAAAATTCCCGGTTCCCCGCCGGGCCGGTCAGGGGCGATTCGCAGGTTCCGGCGATTTTCATACCGGAAGTCTCAATGAACCCGGAGATCTCCTTCAATACCTTCCGGTGAATTTCCGGATCGCGGACGACTCCTTTCCTGCCGACTTCTTCCCGCCCGGCTTCGAATTGCGGCTTCACCAGGGCCAGGAGAATGCCCCCGTCCCTCAGCAATTGCAGAACCGGCGGGACGGCGAGGCGGAGCGAGATGAAAGAAACATCAATCGCCGCAACATCGACCTTTTCGGGGATGTCTCTGCCGGTATAGAATCTTATGTTTGTCCTCTCGATGCTCACGACTCTCGGGTCCGTCCTCAGCTTCCAGGCGAGCTGGCCGTACCCGACGTCGATCGCGTATACCTTGCGGGCGCCTTCCTGCAGCAGGCAGTCCGTGAAGCCTCCCGTCGAGGCGCCGACGTCGAGGGCCGTCATCCCTTCAACCCGGATCCCGAAGAATTCGAGGGCCCCTTTGAGCTTGATCCCGCCTCGGCTGACGTACGGATTGTCTTCCCCGCGGAGCACGATCTCCGCGCCGGGATCGACCAGCGCGCCCGCCTTGTCCACTTTTTCGCCGAGGACAAATACGTCGCCTGCAAGGATAAGGGCCCTGGCCCGTTCCCGGCTGGGGGCAATGCCCCTCTCCACGAGAAGCCTGTCCAATCTGATCTTGGGCCTGATTTTCGGATTCTTACCGACCATCTGAGTGATGGAGCTCCCGCGCGGCTGCCGCTATGCCTGCGGCATCGATGCAGTACTTGGATCTCAGCTCCGCCTGCGACGCATGCTCAACGAATTCGTCCGGGATGCCGAGCCTGCTTACGGCGAGCCCCCTGATCCTGCGTTTTTCAAACATCTCGAGGATTGCGCTTCCGAACCCGCCCATCAGCACATTTTCCTCGACGGTAAGTATCCTCCTGTATTTGAGGGCTGCCGCGCAGAGAAGCTCCTCGTCGAGAGGTTTTACGAAACGGCAATTCACCACGGCGGCGAGGATCCCCTCGCCTTCGAGTTCCCGCGCGGCTTCAAGGGCGGGAAGAACGGCGGACCCTGCGGCAAAGACGGCCAGATCTCTCCCCTCGCGCAGGATTTCCGCACGCCCTATTTCCAGCTCCGTGATCTCCTGATCGAGCGGAACGCCGGCCCCCTTTCCCCGGGGATAGCGGACGGCGGCGGGTCCCCCGCAGTACACGGCCGTCTTGAGCATGCGTCGGAGCTCGTTTTCATCCTTCGGGGCCATGATCACCATATTCGGAATGTGGCGCAGGTACGCAAAATCGAACAGCCCGTGGTGCGTGGGGCCGTCGTCCCCGACTATCCCGCCCCGGTCCAGTGCGAAGACCACGGGAAGATTCTGAAGACAGACGTCGTGCAGAACCTGATCGTACGCGCGCTGCAGGAAGGTGGAATAGATGGCCACCACGGGGATAAACCCTTCGACGGCGAGGCCGGCGGCGAAAGTGACGCCGTGCTGTTCCGCTATCCCCACATCATAAAAGCGATCGGGATACTCGCGCGAAAAGCGCTCAAGCCCCGTGCCCTGACACATGGCTGCGGTGATCGCAAGTATCCGGGAATCGCGCGCGGCAAGGTCCAGCATGGCCGAGCCGAAAATCTCCGTATAGGAAGGAACGGCCTCATTCGCGGTCGTGACCCCGGTTTCAATATCGTAGGGCCCGATACCGTGGAAGCGCGAAGGCTCCTCTTCGGCAAACCTGTATCCCTCGCCTTTGCGGGTTATAACGTGGACCAGTATCGGCCCCTTGATTTCCTTCAGGTTGCGGAAATTCTTGATCAGGTTGTCCAGCCGATGCCCCTCGAGGGGCCCTACATACTGGAACCCGAGTTCTTCGAACAGAATGCCCGGAACGAGCAGGCCTTTAAGGGATTCTTCCGCCTGGCGGGTAAAGCGGACCATCTGCTCGCCCCCCGGCAGGGATTTCAGGAAATTCTTTACGTCCCCCCTGAATTTTATCATTTTTTGACCGGTCATGATCCGGTTCAGGTACGACGACAATGCCCCGACATTCGGGGAAATCGACATCTCATTGTCGTTCACGACTATGATGACGTCTTTGCCCCGGTCGCCCGTCCAATTCAGCCCCTCAAAGGCCATGCCCGCCGTCATTGAGCCGTCGCCGATCACCGCAATGACCTTGAACCCCTCCGCCTTCAGGCAGCGCGCTTCCGCAATCCCCGCGGCGGCGGATACGGACGTGCTGCTGTGCCCCACGTTGAATACATCGTAGATGCTTTCTTCCCGCCGGGGGAAACCGCAGATACCTCCGCGCTTTCGCAACGTGTGGAACTTGTCGCTTCTGCCCGTTATGATCTTATGGGCATAAGCCTGGTGGCCGACATCCCAGATGATCCGGTCTTTCGGGGCGTCGAATACGTAATGCAGCGCCAGAGTGAGCTCTACCGCGCCCAGAGACGAGGCGAGGTGGCCTCCCGTCCGGGCTACGGTTTCAATGATCAGAGACCGGATCTCCGCGGAAAGCCTGCCGAGTTCGGCCAGGTTCAGATTTTTGATATCGGCCGGCGACTTTATGCCGGGAAGAATCCTCCCACCGTCCACATCTTTATAGTTCAATGCCATCTTTATCAGTTTCTGGTTTCCGATTTCTTGTTCCGGTTTCAGTGTCATTCCCCATTGTAATCTACTTTCTCTCTTCCCGCCTTTCGCGCCTTTCCCGCTATTCCCGCGCAAAAACCGGACAAGGCCTGTTCATATCCCATTCAGGACCTTCTCTCAATAATGAATTTCGCAATGAGGCGCAGCGCCTCCGCGCGCTCATCAAAGGAGTCAATGGCCCGGAGGGCGCCCTCCACCAGCTTCACCGCCGTCCGCCTCGATTCATCTATCCCGAACAGAGCGGGGTACGTGGTCTTGCGGCGCTCATTGTCCGATCCCGTCGATTTCCCCATCAGCACCGCCTCCCCCTCGACGTTCAGGATGTCGTCGGCAATCTGAAAAGCAAGTCCCGCCTTCGCGCCGTATTCCGTAAGGGCGCACATATCGCTCTCGCCGGCCCCGGATATCATGGCTCCCGCCCTTACCGCGGCCCTGATCATCGCCCCCGTTTTGCAGTTGTGAATGAAGCGGACGATGTCCGCATCGGCAGCTTTCCCTTCATAGAGAATGTCCGCGGCCTGCCCGCCGACCATCCCGAAAATTCCCGCCGCTTCCGCAATGTCCCTGATCACCGCCAGGCGTATGCCCGGATCCACCTCGGGGGGCTCCTGCGCCATCAGCCGGAACGCCTCCGTGAGGAGCGCGTCCCCGGCGAGAATGGCCATTGCTTCCCCGAACACCTTGTGGTTTGTAAGCCTGCCCCGGCGGTAATCGTCGTTGTCCATGGCCGGAAGATCGTCATGGATCAGGGAATAGGAGTGGATCATTTCGATCGCACAGGCCGCAGGCAGCGCATGTTCCGACCGTCCGCAGACTGCTTCCGCCGCGGCAATGCACATAATGGGGCGGACCCGCTTTCCGCCGGCAAAGACGCTGTAGCGCACGGATTTGAAGATCTGCTCCGGGAACCGGTCCGCTCCGGGCAGAAACCGCTCCAGCGCCTGGTCCACCGCCTCTTTCCTTTTCCGCAAATAGGCTTCGAGCCGCGTCAGCTTATCCATTTTCCTTTTCTTCCGATTCGAACGGCCTCGCCGTGAGCCCGCGCCCCTCCTTCAGGAGAATTTCCACTTTCCGTTCGGCTTCTTCGAGCCGCTTCGTGCAGATGCCGGACAGCCGGACCCCCTCTTCAAAAGCCTTCAGGGATTCCTCGAGAGTAAGGTCTCCCGCCTCCATTTTGCGCACGATCTCTTCCATCTTAGCCAGTGCCTGCTCAAAGGTTTCCTTCGCCATACTCCTCCTGGTCATAGTTCCTGAACTCGGTCTGATTCAGTCTCAATTCCCAAGTCTCAGGTCCAGGTTAAACAGACAACGGAATGAGTTGCCGGTCAGTAGCTTGAGGGCCTGTTGCCCAAATTGAAAACTCGGTAATCATTGTCATACCGGCGGAAGCCGGTATCCAGGACCTGTTTCAAATACTGGATTCCGTGTCGCGCTTCGCTTGCACGGAATGACAAAAATGGAAATCACGTTTTTGGGCAACAGCTCCTTGAGACTTGAAACCTGAGACTTGAGACTTAAATTTCCCGTTTATTCGGGACGTGTGTTTACTACCGTTGCTGTAAATGAACCCTCGGCGACCTTGACGTCCACGTCCCTGCCGGCGGCGACGGATGCAGAGGATCTCACGATCGTTCCTTCCGGAACCGTCCGGACCAGGCCGTACCCGCGCTTCAGCACAGCCAGAGGGCTCAGGCTGTCCAGCACGGATACGAGCCCCGCCAGGCGATCCCGTATGCGCTCCGTTCGCCTGAACAGATGGGACTTGAGATCCCTTCCGAGCGCATCCACCAGGATACGCCGGTCGCGGATGCCTCTGACCGGACTGGATGCATGCAGCCGCTCCCGCAGAATTCCCGAATTCCTTTCCCCCCGTTCGATTCCGGTCCTCAGGGCGTTTACAAGTCTCCCCGCCGCCGCATCGAAGTGAGTCCTCCGATCCGCAATGCCGCGCGACGGGTCACGCAGCCGCTCCCGCAAGCGCTCCAGCCCTTCCGCCTTATTCTCCACCAGGCGGCGGTGGCGGTTTCCGATCCGGCCGGCCATCTCCACGGTCGACCGCAGCAGCTCTTTTCGGACAGGCACCGCCATTTCCGCTGCCGCGGACGGCGTCGGGGCCCGAAGATCGGAGACGAAATCGGAGATGGTGAAATCGGTTTCATGCCCCACTGCTGAAATGACGGGCAGACGGGACTGAAAAATCGCCCGGGCGACCCGCTCGTCATTGAAAGCCATAAGGTCTTCGAGAGATCCCCCTCCCCTGGCAACGATGATGACGTCAACTCCCTCCGCCGCATTCAGGATTTCAATCGCCTGCACGATCTCAAGCGGGGCCTCCGGCCCCTGTACCCGGACCGGCGCAAGGAGAATATCCACCGACGGGAAACGCCGCCCGGTGATGTGCAGAATGTCCCGGATAACCGCGCCTGACGGGGAGGTGACTACTCCTATTCTCTCAGGAATAAACGGGATGGGTTTTTTCCAGGACGGGTCAAAGAGCCCTTCCCTCTCGAGCCTGGCCTTCAACTGCTCGAACGCCAACTGGAGGGCTCCCAGCCCCTTCGGCTCAATCATGTCTATGATGAGCTGGTACTCCCCCCTGGGCGAGTAAACGGTCAATCCCGCGCGACAGAGGATATGCGTTCCGTCCTCAAGCTCGAACAGGATTCCGCGCAGGGCCTGCCGGAAGATCACCGCCCTTACCTGACTTTTATCGTCTTTGAGCGTAAAGTACACGTGCCCGGAATTGGGGCGCCTGAGATTGGAAATCTCGCCTTCCACCCACACAAGATCGAAACTGGATTCGAGAAGGAATTGAATGTTGCGGGTCAGCTCGGTTACGGTCAGGACCTTTTTCATGAAACCTTCCGGTTCCGGGGTCAAGAATACCGCGGATTACGGGTGAAAAATATACACATTGACGCGATCTTGCAAGGGAAATAATAGCATCAGGCAATAGGTAACGGATTATGGGCCCATAACCCATGACCTCAATATTACTGTTAGCTTTGACTTTTCGATTCCCCTGGGTTAAATAATATGGATAATACAATATTCGCCAGCGCGGCGTCAGGAGACTGTTATCCCAATGAAGAAAAAAGATTACCTGAAGAAACCCGTCCGGCACATCGATATTACTTCCATCGACACTTCACAGCTCGTCCGGGCAATGAAGGGGATGTCCTTCTCGGCCCGCGACCTGGCCAACGCGGCCGACATTTACTGCCGCATGCTTGCCGACCGGCGAGCGGCGGTCATCCTGACCATCGCAGGAAGCACCAGCGCGGGCGGGTGCATGAAGATTTATTCCGACCTGGTCAGGTACAACATGGTCGACGCTGTCGTAGCCACCGGAGCGGCGATCGTGGATATGGATTTTTTCGAAGCCCTCGGATTCCGCCACTACCAGGGGTCCTCCGTAGCGGACGACCGGGAATTGCGCCGTCTGTATATCGACCGGATCTACGACACGTATATCGATGAAGAAGAGCTCCAGGCCTGCGACCGGACGGTAAAGATAATTGCTGACAGTCTTCCGCACCGGGCGTATTCTTCCCGGGAGTTCATCAGGGAAATGGGAAGATATCTCCGGAAAAAAGCAAATAAAAAGGACTCCCTCGTAGGGACAGCCTTCGAGAACGACGTCCCCATCTTCTGCCCGGCCTTCTCCGACTCGAGCGCCGGATTCGGCCTCGTCCTGCACCAGGTCGACAGTCCGGACAGCCATATCACCATCGACAGCGTCAAGGATTTCCGGGAACTCACGATGGTCAAGATCAAGGCCAGAACAACGGGCCTCCTGATGATCGGCGGCGGCGTGCCCAAGAATTTCGCCCAGGATACGGTCATCTGCGCCGAGCTTCTCGGCAGGACTGTACCCATGCACAAATACGCGGTCCAGATCACGGTAGCGGACGTGCGCGACGGCGCATGCTCGAGCTCGACCCTGAAAGAGGCGAGCTCATGGGGAAAGGTGGACGTATCGCACGAACAGATGGTTTTCGCGGAAGCGGCCATGGCCCTGCCCATCCTGGCCAGTTACGCTTATCATTCCGGGGTCTGGAAGAACCGCCCCCGGCGCGCCTTTGCAAAACTGTTCGATAAGTGAAGAACTCACCGCAGGTGCAGAAAATAACGAAGATACGAGGTTGCGAAGTTGTGAGGATAGGTGAACCTGAACTCTAAAGGTAAATAGCCGCTTAACTTCCCATCTTCGCAACTTGTCAGTTTCGTTTTGAGACTGCGTGAATTCACCTGCTCAGGTGGTTCGCGATACCAGCTCGAAAACGAAGCTCCCGACCGGGAAACGGCTCTGCAGCTTCACCGGTATCCGGGATGCGTCGGCGGAATACCACAGCTTCAGCCGCCGTCCCCGTTTCAGAAAACCCGGAGTCGCCATATCCGGCTCCACTACGTACGTTTCATAATCCCGCCCCTCGATTGAGAGGATTTCCTTTCCCGACACGAATGCCTTCACCTGAGCGCATTTTTTCCCATCGGTAATCGGGAATTCCAGAGTTTCGCCTACCTTCAATTTCTTTGCCCGGATGGAAAATATAACGGAGAGGGGGTCGAGAGTGCCCGGCAGCAATTTCACCGGCTTCTGCAGCGCGCCGGAATACATGCTTACGGCGGCCAGGTTTTCCCAATCGAACCTGACGACTGCCTCCCGCGCACGGTACCCCGTGCTCTTCTTCTCATAATGCAGGGTGCGGGAAAGATCTGCATCCATGAAGGAGTCCTGCCTCTCCCGAATCGGGTAGAGAACATTTATCGGGGGATTGGTCCTTACCGTCATGGCGAAATGAAACGTTTTCTTCCCCTGGATCGTCTGGCACGGAAGGATTTCCAGAACGGCCTCGCCTGCGGAAACGGAGCCCCATTTCGCCCGGTAAACAAGTTTTTCTCCTTCCCGGAAAGGGACCGGCTGCCGGCCTTCCGCGCAGACCGGTCCGCCGATTACAAGGATGATGACAAATAGAATAAACGCGCTATACTTAAGTGACATTTTTGCATCCTCTTGATTGACGCGGATTCTAAACCGGCCGGACGGCGGACGCAAGTCGAATTAAGGCCTTCATGAAAGTCAATTACCTTCTCTTCCTGTTAGCCTCCATTTTATGCCTCTGCCTGATTCCGGCGGGCTGCCGGATGCCCGGGGCCGGAAAATATATAGTTGATCAACTCGATACGGAAGAGCCCCCGATCTTTCCCGGAGGGGAATCAACTTACGGCAAAAAAAGTCCGCCGAGCGCCATGACCTTCACCGAAGACGGAGAGTGGTCGGAAAGAACAGAAAGGCATACCAGACGGATGGAGAAAGTTACCGGAAAACGCCCGATCGCCGGGAATAAGGCAACACTGCTCATCGACGGACCGGAAACCTTCTCCGCCATGGAAGAGGCCATCGAGGGAGCAAAGGACCATATCAACCTCGAAACCTTCATCTTCAGGGAAGACAGCCTCGGGAGGCGATTCTCCCGTCTGCTTCTCAGGAAGAGGGCTGAAGGGGTGGAGGTGAATATCATTTACGACAGCTACGGCGCAAAGTATACGCCGCCCCGTTTTTTCGCCCGGCTCAGGGACGGCGGGATCCGGGTCGTCGAATACAACCCCGTCGATCCCATCGACCTGCTGGGAAAAGAGACGATCAACAACAGGGATCATCGCAAGATCCTCATCGTCGACGGAAAGGTGGCGTTTACCGGAGGGATTAATATCCAGCAGGACCACTGGCGCGACACCGACATCAGAATCGAAGGCCCGGCCGTCGCCTCGCTGCAGAAGCTCTTCATCGAGACATGGGAGATCCGAAACGGTCCCGAATTCGGCGCCGGGGACTATTTCCCTCAGCTTGAAAAGGAGGGCGAAATCCCGGTCCACGTAATCGAGGGCGCTCCCGGCCAGAAAACGCCCGAAATTTATACCGCCTACCTTTCCGCTATTCTTAATGCGGAGAAAACAATCCATATAACGCATGCCTATCTTGTGCCGACCGACGAAATGCTGAACGCGCTTGCTCTCGCTGCGGAGAAAGGGATTGACGTCAAAATAATCGTTCCGAGCTTCAGCGATTTCTGGCTCCCCTTCTATGCAGGCCGGCATAACTATACGTTCCTGCTGAAGGCCGGAGTGAAATTGTATGAGCTGCAGGGGGCATTACTCCATTCCAAGACGGCGGTCATCGACGGGGTGTGGTCCACGATCGGATCGAGCAACCTTGACGTGCGCAGCTTCATTCACGATCTTGAAGTAAACGCCGTCATCATCGACCGGGACTTCGGAATCCGCATGGAAACGGCATTCGCGCGCGACCTGAAGTCGTCCAGGGAGATTCTCCTTTACGAGTGGGAAACGCGTCCGAGGTCCGACCGGCTGAAAGAATGGTTCGCGAGCTTTTTCAAGTACTGGCTATGACGGTTTCCAGGTTTCAGTTTCCGGTTTCCGGTTTCCGATTTCCGCTCTTCCCGTAAGATCATTTCCGGATTTCTTTACAACCTGAAACCTGGAACTCGAAATCAGGGACTGTTTTCCATGCCAGTACAGACAGTAGAGAAGAACAAAGCACAGGATGAAGGTTCCCCAGGCGAAAAGGCCCTGCACCATAAAAATGCGCAGTTCATGATACGATTCTACCAGCCCCGACTGACTCCAGGCAAACAGGTATCCGAGGATCGCCGAAAGCGCCAGCGGAATCCTCAGCCAGAGGGAATTCAAATTACCGCGATAAGCCCAGGCCGCGGTCTGTCCCGTCCGTTCAGCAAAACGCAAACGCCTCCTCGCCCAGAAGAAAATGTACGCACCCCCCAGCAGCGATCCGGAATGATGAAGAACGCGCGTGAGAGAGACGCGATCGAACCCCAGGTCGAGAACGGTGCCGCCCAGAAACGGAAAATACTGCAGAGCCCAGCCGTCCTCGTGCGTAAATCCGTCCAATAAGACATGAGTCGCAGCTCCGATAAAGATCGACAGGACCAGTATTCCCAGCGGGCCGGCCGGAAACAAGCTTAATTTCCGGCCGGAACCGTTTATCAGCTCTCCATATTCCTGCAATATGGCGGCCAGAGGCGCTCTCAGATACGACTGAAAAAGCCACACGGCCGCCAGTCCCGCCGGGATGCAATAAAGCAGCAGCCCGGGAATGGAATGGGTAAAATCCCTGAGGGGCATCAGTCCGAGGAAATAGACCAGGTCGGGGATCATGCTCCCGATGACCAGCCCCGAAAGGCGCAGTTTATAACGGGCCAGAGGGAGTACCGCGGCCGGATGGCTGAAGGTAAAAGGCATTTTAAAACCGCCATGAATTGAATTTATCAGTAATGATCGGAACCGAAGAGCAGATTATGAGAGGATATCGGAAGAACTGAGCAAGAGCAACAAAGTCAGGCGAAGTGTACAATATGAAGATAGAAGAGTAAAGAGGGGAAAGACTTTGTCCTTCGCATTGAAGTATTCGCGCAAAAAGAACAATTTGAGAAGCTGAGAATTCAGGCGGCCGAAAATCCGCTGCAGTGATTCATTCCCGCAAAAAAACCGGCGTAAAGCCGGTTTTTTTGTTTGTCTCAAAAATTCAACAGCAAGTCCCGCATGCGGGAAGGCTCGATTGAATGGTGAAACCCGACCGCCCCTCCGCTTCGACAAAATCGATGCGGATCGGTTTGGTTCTTTCGAGCAGTTCCTTTTCCACGGCGAACGTGATCCCCTGGTCCGTGAAGATCTGATCGTCTTCCTGTGACTCGTCCAGAGCCATGCCCAGTCTGGGCCCTCCTCAGCCGGGCTGCTCTATGATTCTCACCACGAGCGGCTCCTTGTGCTTCTCCAGGAATTCCTTGATTATACTGCCTGCTTTCTCCGTTACCTGTACCATTCCCCCTCCTCACAGGCTTTTAAACGGCCTGTTGTTTTTCTTTAATTTAAGCCGTCCCGTATAAAAATCAAGCCTGGGCATACTGTCAGGCTTCTGCTATCCATATCACACTTCCCTTATACTGTTGTTGGAAAATTTTTGTACTTTCATTGACAAATATCTCTATTCCTCATAAATTCCCCACCCATGTACCCCTACTTCCGGTTGATCAAAACCGTCCTCCGGTCCTCTTTCGGCGAAAAGATGGCCATCTCCGACGAGAGTGTCCTGGAGATGCGCGTCATGCCCGGGGACGTGGACTTCTATCCCGAATGCAATAATGGGCGGCATCTTACGCTCATGGACCTCGGAAGGATCGATCTGGCGATCCGGACGGGCCTCATGAAAACAGTCATGAAAAAAGGCTGGGGCTTGATGGTCGCGGGGGCGAGCGTCAGGTACCGCTACCGGCTGCGACTTTTTGATAAATACAAATTGAGGACGCAATTCGCCGGGAGCGATGACAGATGGATGTACTTCCACCAGTGGACGGAGCGGGACGGAACCGTCTGCTCCTCGGCCCTGATCCGGGGCGCGCTCACGTCCCGCAGCGGCCTTGTGCCCGTGAAGGAAGTCTTCGCCGCAATCGGCATCCCGGCTTGGGATAAGGAATTGCCCGAATGGGTCAGGGCCTGGGCGGAAGCGGAACAGTTAAGGCCGGGTTAAAAAATGTTTCCTCACACATGTGCAAAAAAGAAGGTGACAGGTTTATTAATAATCGGAACAGTTTTCGCTCTGGCCGCCTGTGCGGGGTCCGGGCTGTCGTTCAGGGAGTACGAACGGAGCCTGCCGCCTCTGCCGATAAACAAGGCGCGGCTGGTGGTTTTCAGGACGGAAGACTACCAGCAGCACCGCAGCACGCCGGCCACAGTGAGTATTGACGGGAAAAGCGCCGGCCGGTGCGCTTACGCCGGTTTCGTTGTTTTTGACATTCCCGCCGGCAAACACGTATTGACCGCGGGCATGCCCGGCTCCCGCTTTCATTGCGACTTGGAGGCAAACATTGCCGGGGGCGGTATTTCTTTTTTCGAGATACGGCCCGGAGACCGCAATCCTGTCTCCGAACTCATTGATGCCATCCGGATGCTCTCAGGGAAACAGGCCGCGGCGTGCCGGGGGGCGTTTTCCATTTCCCCGGTTGAAGAAGAATCGGCGCTCCGGCAGCTTGAAGATCTGGAAACAACCGCCTCCTCTCCTCCGGATCGGTGATCCCTCTTAGTCAGTACCCGGCAACCGAATTTATGCAGAAATCGGGCGCGTTGCAGACCGATACGTTTCGAGATTTACAGGCGTCAAGGTCCACATTGTCAAAACCGGAGGACATGATCGAGATTACCTTCAACCGCGGCAGCTCATGCAGCAATTTGGATGTGATTTTCGGCCGCAGGAACATTGCGATGCCTTCCATGTCATCAATAGATCTTGCGGTCCTCAGATCGAGCGGCCGGCGAAAAAAGCGCAAGTCATAATCGTATCCTCGGAACAACTGCACGAATACGGATTCCTTTTTCTCGTCGGCATCGAATACGGCTATTGCGGGAGTAAGAGAAACGTATCCGTTTGACACTACAGGCGGCTCATGCAATTATTTGATCATATTTATTATTCTCCCTTAACTCTTTTCAACAGGAGGCCGCATGAAATACGTCGATGTCGTCAACGACACGCGCATGGAGGAGATGGATATGAAGTCCATGCCTTTTGACTTCAAGCGAATGGTCTACGGCGGCTTCAAGACGATAGTTGAATTCGGCGGCGAGCGCTGAAAGGGCGAATCATATTCAAACTCTGGAAATCTTTCCGCTTGACGGCGCAAGTCTTAGTTTATATGTATTTTCGAAAATTCAGTTCTTTTACCATTTTACCGATAATGATTAAAAAGAGTGGGTTTCTTCCGTCCGGCTGGCCGGTAAGCCGGCGGCTTTTTGCCCCACTGATAGGAAACTCGCTTGACTCCCTCCAAAAAACGGGAAATAAGCTGCAGGATTACCAGAACCCTGCTCCTGTATGTCCGGGAGAATAACCGCGGATCTCTCGGCGGCCTTCTCGACGGCCTCGATCTGGACGAGGCCTATCTTCTTGATCAGAATAACTGGGTCTCTCACGCCCTTCTGCACGTTCTATACGACCGGATGGCGGAAATCCTTAAAGACGATAACGCCGTGTACAACATGGCGCTCTCGGCGGACAGGCTGAATTCGGTCGGAATGCTGAACCGCATCGCGCGGCTCCTCGGCAGCCCCCAGACCATCTATTCCCAGGCCCCTGACTATAACAAGTTCCTCAAAATGAACGGAGACGTTTTCATACGCAAATGGGGCGGCTCCTGGTGCCTCCTGGAGGACCGTTACCATTCGAGTGATCAGAAGCACCGCCGCGACTGCGATTACACGCGCGGCGTCCTGACGGGCATTCCTACCATGTTCGATATGCCTCCCGCCTTCGTCGAGGAAATAGAGTGCCAGGTGTCCGCCGAGCGCTACGGGAAAAGGATCTGGAAAGACAACCCGCGCTACGGGGCGCAAGGATGCCTGTACAGGGTGCAATGGGATCCGAAAACGAAGCCGTCCCTGATGAACCGGATCAGGAGGCGCGCTTCGCACATCAAGGCGATAGAGGATTTGCGCGAAGCCAACCGGAAAATCCAGGACAAGTACGATGAAGTCAGGAAACTCGCGTCAGACCTGCAGGCCATCAACCGGGAGCTCGAGGAAGCAAAAAACAGAAAGGAAAGCTACCTGAAGGACCTGGAGGCCTCGGAATCGAGATACCGCCTGCTCGCGGAGAGCATTTCGGACGTCGTCTGGACGCTCAGCCTGGAAGACCTGCGCCTGACGTACGTCAGCCCCTCGGTGATGAGAAGCAGGGGTTACACGCCGCAGGAGGCCATAAACATGAGCGTGGAGGAGACGCTGTCGCCCGACTCTTACCGGATGGTCATTGCGGCCCTCGGCGAAGAGCTGAGGAAAGAGCGGGAGGAGGGGCCCGATCCGAACCGGATCCAGACCGTCAACGTGCGGCAGATCTGCAAAGACGGATCTTACCGATGGGGAGAATTGACCGCTTCTTTTCTCCGAGACAAGGAGGGAAGGCCGATCAGCGTGCTCGGGGTGACGCGCGACGTGAACGAGCGGCTGAAAGCCGAAGAAAATCTGAAGCAGAATGAAGAAAGGCTCAGGCTCATTACGGACCATATGGCGGACGTGGTTACCATGACTGACCTGAATTACACGATTCAATACGCCAGTCCGTCATACATGAAAGTCCTCGGGCTCAGTCCCGAGGAGAGGCTGGGAAAAAATATTCTGGACAGGATGCTTTCCGACGACCTGAAGTCCTTTCGCGCGGCTGCGGAGGACATATTTCTGACCGGCAGTCCCGGGAAAACCGTTCATCGCTACACCGACGGAGGAGGCCGCCTCCTCTGGATGGAGACGGTCGTGGATGTCGTTTCGGCTGAAAACGGCGTGCCGAAGGGAATGGTTTTCACTTCCCGCGATATAACAAAGCGCAAGGAGGCGGAAAAGGAGCAGGAGGATCTCCGCGACCAGCTTCTGCACGCCAAGAAACTGGAAGCGGTTGGAACGCTGGCGGGAGGCATCGCGCACGACTTCAACAATCTTCTGATGGGGATCCAGGGGCATACCTCGATCATGTTGTCGAAAATGGGCGCATCCGAGCCGTTCTTTGAAAGGCTCAGGAGCATCGAGAATCTGGTGATTAACGGGTCGGATCTGACGAAACAGCTTCTTGGCTTCGCCAGAAAAGGCCGCTACAACGTCCAGCCGACAGATATAAATGAGCTGGTGAGTAAAACGGCCTCTCTCTTCGGCCGCACACGCCGGGAAATCGTGATCCATTCGGACTTCGACAGCAATCTGCATTTTGTAGAGGCGGACCGGGGGCAGATAGAGCAGGTATTCATGAATCTGTTCGTCAATGCCGCCCAGGCCATGCCTGCGGGGGGTGAACTCTATCTCAGCACCACAAACGAATCCCTGGACAGGGAGCGTTCCGAATCGCAGGGCGTCTGTCCCGGCATGTTCGTCAAGATTTCCGTCCGGGATGTAGGGATCGGAATGGACGAAGAGACCCTGTCCCGGATCTTTGAACCGTTCTTCACGACCAAGGAAATGGGCCGCGGAACGGGCCTTGGGCTTGCTTCCGTGTACGGGATAATAAGGGCGCATCAGGGTTTCATCCAGGTGAACAGCAGGATGGGAGAAGGAACTGCCTTCGACATTTACCTCCCGGCGTCACAGAAGGAAAATAAAATCGACGAAGATTCCGCTGCCCCTCAAATCTTTTCGGGCGAAGGGTCTGTCCTGATCGTCGACGATGACGAGCGCGTGATCAACGTTACGGGAGAAATGCTCTCCGTGCTCGGGTACCGCGTCTATGCCGCCAAGAGCGGCGCCGAGTGCATGGATTTGTATAATAAGTTCTGGGATTCCATTCGTTTCATAATTCTGGACATGGTCATGCCGGACATAGGAGGGGGGCAGATCTTCGACAGGCTGAAAGCCATCGACCCGAAACTGAAGATAATCCTTTGCAGCGGATACAGCATAAACGGTCAGGCCAAGCAGATAATGGAGCGGGGCTGCGACGCATTTCTGGAAAAACCTTTCAATATGCAGACCCTCTCCGATACTATCCGTAAGATCCTTAAATAATCCAATTTCAATTTTCTTTCCTTAAATGCCTTTTTAATGTAAGTTAGTGAGTACTCACTTGAGGAGAGGGACATGATTCCGAAAAAAAGGCTCCCGGCAGAGGAGCGGAAAAAACAGATCCTCCGGTCGGCGGTTGCGGTCTTCGCGCAGTCGAATTACCGCGGGGCGAAGGTCGCCGAGATTGCCGCGGCGTCCGGCGTTTCGGAAGCGGCGCTGTACAAGTACTTCCCTTCCAAAAAAGCCGTCTTTCTCGATATCCTGAAGCACATGTCGGAGCGGATCATACTCATGTGGCGGAACGAGGCTTCCCGCGAACCCGATGCGCTCAAGCTCCTCCATAAAATGGGCACGCTCTATTTCAAAAGGATGGCGCAACACCCGCAGGAACTGAAGGTGCATTTCCAGGCGGTTTCGGAAATAGACGATCCCGACATAGTCGCGCAGCTCCGCCTCGACCACACGAGATACGTCCGGTTCATTTCCGGGGTGATCGAGAAAGGTATCCGCCAGGGGACAATCCGGAAGGACGCCGACGTGCAGATGGCGGCATGGATATACAACGGCATGGGGATCACGATGAACATGGCGAAGCTGTTGTCCTTCGACCAGGTATTTGACCAGGAGAGAGTCGGCCGGATCGCAAACTTCATTATCGATTCCATAAAGGCTGATTAGGGGGGACTGCCTATCCTGTCATGGTGGGCAGCTCACCATGACAATTTTTCCGGATCGGTTTTTAACCGGAAGAGGAATAAACCAGAAACCCGAAACTCAGAGGAGAATGCGATGTTTGATTACCTGCTCACGAAAGAACAGATCAGGATCAGGGACGAAGCGAGGGACCTCGTAAAGTGGGTGCCCCGGCAGATGGTCCTGGACATGGATACGGACAAAATAAAATTTCCGAAAGAGTTCCTGAGCGAAGCGGGAAAGCGGAACCTTCTCGGGTGCCGCTACCCGAAAAGATGGGGCGGCAGAGAGATGGACTGGGTGACGACCTGCATGCTGATGGAGGAGATCGGGACGCTCGGATACGAATTCGCCTGCGTCTTCGGAGTGGGAGCGGAGCTTGTCTGCGATGCGATCGTAAAACACGGCACCGACGCGCAGAAGGAAAAGTACGTCAAGCCCCTGCTCCGGGGAGAGATGTTCGCCGCGGAATGCCTTACCGAGCCGAGAGGCGGTTCCGATTTCTTCGGGGCGACGACGAAGGCCGAGGACAAGGGAGATCATTTCATCCTCAACGGCCAGAAGCGCTTCATCGTCGGCGCCGAAGGAGCGGACTACTTTCTCGTTTATGCGCGCACGGCGGCGGATGCAAAGCCGCAGGAATCAATCACCTGCTTCATTGTGGACCGGGGGCCGGGGGTCGAAACAAAGTACCTGTACGGTCTTCTCGGGTGCCGCGGCGGCGGGACCGGGCGCCTCGTGTTCCGGAACGTGAAAGTGCCGAGGGAGAACATTATCGGAAAACTGAACGGCGCCTACGACGTTTTCAATACCATGATGATCCCGGAGCGGCTGGGGACGGCGGCCATGACGATCGGCGCGGCCCGTCCGGCGCTCGAAATCGCCACGAATTACACTTCCCGGCGCAAGGCTTTCGGACAGGTGATCAACCGCTTCCAGGGCGTCAGCTTCCAGGTGGCCGAGGCAGCCACGCTCCTCGATGCGTCCCGCGCCATGGCATACGTCACGGCAAGGGCGGTGGACGAAAATGTCAACATGGACCGCATCCGGCGGATGGTTTCTGAAAGCAAAAAGTTCATCACCGAGTCCTGCCAGAAGGCGGTGCACAACGCAATGCAGGTAATGGGAGGAATCGGCTATACGAACGTGTTTCCCATCGAGCGCATCTATCGCGACATCCGGCTCGCGTCGATCTGGACGGGAACAAGCGAGGTCATGTCCATGATCGTCGGCCACGAATGGAGCCGCGAATACTTCAAGGAGAAAGCGGCCCGCCAGGCGCGTGATTTCGAAGCAGACGCGGAGCAGGCCGACGCGGAAGAAAAGATCTTCGACGACAAGGATATGTGGGAAAAGGGGTGGTAAACCTTCCGAGTCCCGAGTCTTGCAGGTTGTTGAAAAACTATTTCGGAGCTTAAAATCGTCATTCCCGCGAAACCTGTCCCCGAAGTATTTAATCGGGAGCGGGAATTCTGATTCTGAAGTCCGGCTTACCTCAGCGGTTAAAATCCGGAATCAAATCGGCTCGAATAAAGAAACTCCGGACTCGGGACTCTGAACTTCAATTTTTTGAGGCCAGCTGCTGCACTGCCTTTTCCAGGCCGTCGAGGGTCAGCTCGTACATCGGAAAGACCCGGCTGAGAAAGCTGATAGTGCGCGTATAGTTCCACTCCTTCCGGGCGACCGGATTAAGCCAGACGCTGTGCCGGAAGGCGCCGGCCAGAAATTTCCAGCGCTCGATGCTCGGCCTGGTGCTCCTTTCCCCGTAGTTGATATTCCCCTCCCACCCGATAAGCTCGTACGGGGCCATGCTCGCATCGCCCACGACGATGAGCCTTGTCTCCGGGTCCTTCAGGGCGAAGTCGCCGATTTCCTCCGGCTGGGTGCGGCGGGGAGCATCGCGCCACACGCGCTCGTACACGGTATTGTGAAAGTAATAAATTTTCAGGTCCTTGAACTGGTTCCTGGCGTAATTGAAAAGGGTCTGCACGAGGTTCACGTAAGGATCCATCGACCAGCCGCCGTTGTCGATCATCAGAATGACTTTCAGGCGGTCCTTGAGACGGCGGTCGAAAACGATCTCGATCTCCCCTGCGTTGCGCATCGTCTCGCGGATGGTCTTGTCCACGTTGACGCAGTCCCTGGGGCCGGCGGGGATCATGCGGCGGAGCCTTTTCAGCGCCTCCCCCATCTGCGATTCCGTCAAAGGGCCCTCCTGGGAATAATCCCGGTAGCGCCTCGCCATGGCGACTTTGACCGCCGATCTGCCGCGGGATTCTCCGCCGACCCTCATGCCTCCGGGGTGGCGGCCTGAATGGCCCACAGGAGAGGTTCCCCCGGTCCCGATCCACCTGTTCCCTCCGTGATGCGCCCCGGTCTGTTCCTTAAGGCGGTCGAGGAAATATTTGATGAGTTCGTCCGGCGTCATCCCCTTCAGTTTCTCTTCATCGATCCCGAACACGCGGGCCACGTCTGCGGGGCTCCTCAGCCACTCCTCAAGCAGGGCGCGCGCCAGTTCGGCCAGCTCCCGTTCTTCCGGCTCCCGGAGGGCGACGCCCTCGAAATGATGCGCGAATACCTGGTCGTAGACATCGAAATACCGCTCGCTTTTCACAAGGATGGAGCGGGCGCCGGTATAAAAATCCTCGAGGGTCCGGATAGCGCCCATGTTCAGGGCCTGCTGGAGGCGCAGGAAAGAGGTGGGGCTTACGGGAACCCCATGGTCGCGCAATATGTAGAAAAAATCGATGAACATTTTCAACTATTCGTAAGGAGTGAAGAGCAAGGGGTAAGGAGTTTTCCTGAGACTGCACCTTACGCTTTAAGCCTTACGATTTATTTGGTACGCCCGTACTGCCCGGATTGAAGCTGATGTTCCGCGGATTTCAGGTCCCCGCTTTTTTTAAACAGCACGCCCAGGTAAGGCATTTTCTCTTTCTGCAGATCCGCCAGGTCGAAGTCCCGGTCCGCCATCAGGGCGCGGATCCAGTTGATCAGTTCACGGGTGGCGGGTTTCTTCTCGATGCCCCGGAGGTCGCGCAATCTGTAAAAAGCCTCTATGCAGGCTGCGGCCAGTTTGCCGTTCAGGCCCGGGAAGTGGATATCTACGATGCGGCGCATCATCTCATGATCGGGAAAGGCGATGTGATGGAAGTTGCAGCGCCCCAGAAACGGATCCGAGAGATCTTTCTTGGCGTTCGAGGTGATGACGATCACCGGCCTGTGCACGGCGCCGACTCTCTTGTCTATCTCGATAATGTCAAACTGCATCTGGTCGAGAACGTCAAGCATGTCGTCCTGAAAATCGGTATCCGCTTTGTCTATCTCGTCTATCAGGAGGACGGTGCGGACCGGCGAAACGAAGGCCTGGCCGATTTTCCCCATTTTTATGTATTCTTCGATATTGCTTACGTCGCGGCGGGAATCCCC
>Ga0209719_1001329_pt1 | contig 30618 bp, 48 predicted proteins | sample AD_JPNAS2_MetaG_FD_184421 | JGI IMG/M metagenome (GOLD analysis project Ga0209719, IMG submission 184421) | Active sludge microbial communities of municipal wastewater-treating anaerobic digesters from Japan - AD_JPNAS2_MetaG (SPAdes) (version 2) | ecosystem: Engineered > Bioreactor > Anaerobic...
CAAAAGTCTTTTGTATACGCTTTTTGCCATATCCTTTTAGGCTTAAGTCATACAGATAAACTGCTATTACTGCTTTTGCCACGTCATTTGATATGCTGTTAAACATATCGTATTGACAATTTGCACAACTAGTTTTTACATTGCTTTTCATTATTTTTACCTCCACTTTTTTATACAACAATTTGATATTTATTGTTTTTAACAATCTCTCTAGCTAAATTATAATCAAATCTAGCTTTCAATAAAATTTTAACCGCATCTTTGATTTTAATATCATGATGTTTTGTTAATCTTTTAATCTTTTTAATCATTAATATAACCCTCGCTGTCTATGATTATATGCAACCTTGGATTACTTTTATCAACAGCCGCTTTTAATATCAAGTTTACGTTAAAAAAACTGTCATCAAATATTATCCCTGCTTTTACGAGTCCATCAAGTATAAATTTGCCTGAATAGTTGTCGGGATCTCGTCTTGTCTTATCTTTAAAGTAATAAAACAAAGTCAACTTACATTGTTGAATTGGCTTATAAGGCTTGTTTTTGAGCGTATAAAGTTTTATTATATCTGCCCACTCTTTTTTTTGTTTTTGAAATTGGCGTATTTGATTACGCCCGATAAATTGGTTGTTTGATGGTGGAATAAAAGGTATTATGTAATCAAAAGTCATTTAACCCACCTCATTTTTATAACTTTGCATTTCAGGAATGTTTTCGTGGGTCCAAATGCAACACATTACATTCCAATAAAAAGCTGCTTCATGGTCTTCGTCTGTTTCCTTGAGTTGCCACTTAAAATAATGCCTAGTCGCACTATCTATGTAACATTTGCAAGGTAACCCTTTACGCCAGTTGTTTTCATCGTATTTTTTGGCCCCCTCCTCAAAATGTCTTGCAATACGTGCTATTAGAGTATAATCCATCTTATAATTTATTGCTGACATAGCAGCATATAAATAAGTCTCCTCGTTTGTTTTTTGATACCAGCTTAAGTTAGTTAGTCTATTATCTTGATTAGCTGTTCCGATCACGTCAAGCGGTAATAAATCAAATCTACCCTTGCCCTCTGCTATATCCCTTACCGCACCAGTTTCAAATTTTCGCCTTTCCCCACTGTCTTTAATCTTAGTTTCTTCAATCATTTTTCAAATTTCCTTTCTAAGCTATCTAGCGTGCGTTTAAACGCTAGATTAAATTTAATGTCACTTTTTATTATAAACTATCTACACGTACAATAACAGCTAAATGTGCACGTGTAGAATTGATTTAACACAACATTTCTTTGAATTTTTTTATAATTATTCTCCTTTTAAAATTTTTAATAAATCTTGTTTATTTACCGCTGCTTTATCTGCTCTCTGATTTTTTATATCAGATTTAACAAATGTACAGTTTTCGATTATTCTGTCAAAAATCCTTCTGTATTGCGTATTTTCATTATTCGTGAATTCATCTTGAGTTAAATTTGTTGAAATAATGATTGGCTTTTTACTTAAATACCTTTTGTCAATTATATCAAATATTAACTCCATAGCTGTTTCTGTGTGCCTTTCCGTGCCCATATCATCTAAAATAAATAAATCAACATCATTTATTTTATTTAATAAATGCAATTTGTTTTCTGAGTAATTTTCTTGCATTTTACTCATCAATACGCTTAACTTAGTCATATAAACACTATAACTTTGGCTTAACACACTGTTAGCAATGCAAGCTGATATATGTGTTTTCCCTGTTCCACGCTCTCCGTGCATGATTAATCCCATATTGTTTTTTAACATCTTATCAAAATTACTAGCGTATCTATAAGCTAATGTATATATTTTAGAGTTTTTATCAGTTGTATCAAACGTTTTTGATTTTAAACTTTTGTCGTCAAAACAACTATCTGATTTTTGTTTGTTAATATACTCTTGCTGTATCTGTTTGTGTCTGTTTTCCTCATCCTCAACTTTTAGAGATTGGCACATACACAAACAAAATACTTTTTTATCTTGACCCATTAATTTTATAATTGTTTGTTTTGGAGTATTACAATTATTGCAATGTATTAGCCCATCTTTTGTGTAATCATCATCTGCTTGATAAATACTTGCTTGATTAGATGCGTTGTTTAAGAACTCTTCAAACATTTTGCCGTCTCCTCGTCTTTTAATATCTCGTCAAACTCTGCAAGTATGTCGTATTCTTCAAAATTTGCGAACTCATTATGATTATGTGTTTTTAACTCCTGCTTTTTGTTGCTATTATCAAAATTATTTTTTTCCCAATTACGTATAGCAGCTTGCCAGTTCTTCATTTTTGTTTTACCGACTAACCATCCTTTGCTTTCATAATAATCAAAAAACTTTTCTGCATCTACATTGTTTTTTCGTTCTTTGCAATATTCTTTTATTTCGTCAATAGCAGGTATTGTGAAAGCTTTAGCTTTTACCGTACTTTTTTCTTTTTTTATCTTTTTTTCTTTATCTATTTCTATATCTTTTTCTAGTTCTATTTCTAGTTCTATCTCTGTGTCACTTTTTCGCACATTTTCGCACAATGTTAGACTTTTTTTATCTTTTTCTTCCAAATTTATTATTTTTGCTCTTGCCTCCCTCATGCGTCGAGCACTATCTGTCTCACTTCCTATCATGTTTTCTATGTCTAGCATATATAAAGCTCCATCATCAAGCACTTCTATCATATTTAAAGCTATAAGCTTTTCTATTGCTCCTCTTGCTATATCGATATTAGTATTTGTCATAGATGCCAACATATCTACTGTGTATGGTATTACGTTTCGTAATCGCAATACACCATTATTTTTTATTGACTTGCATAATAACTTTAAATAAAAATTACTGTAAGCCATGCCGTTTGGTAGACTCTCTAAAATTTTTATTTCATCATTTTCAAAAAAATCTTCTTTTAACTTCAACCAAAAAAACTTTTTGTTTTTGCTCATTAATTGCCCTCCAATCACGTATTTAACCATTTTACTAATTTGTCAAATTTATTTTCGTATCTGTCAGACATACTGCTGATAAGTTTTATATATTTATCCTTTTCATTCATACTAAACGCTCTTTCTTATATTGTCTACTTCCTTGTAGACTACATCTGTCACAAATTTATTAAGTGACTTGCCTTGACTTTTTGCTATTTCTTTAAGTCTTGCTAGCTCACCTTTTTTGACTGTAATTCTCATAAAATCATAAGCTTTTTGATTATACTTGAGACTTGCCCTAGTCCTAGCTGTTCCCAAAAAAACACCTCCTTTCTTTTGTTTGCATAAGTATATTATATCATATGTGTATGCGTTTGTCAATAGTTTTGACTATCTCAAGTAATAAACTCCATCGATTTTTGAAATAAAATCGTTATCTAATAACTCTTTTTTAGTCGTGTCTAGTGCTCCGATTAGAGTTATCATTGTATCAAGATTATATATTACTCTATCATACTGTTTGTCTAAAGATGCGTGCAGCATCAAATATAAAAGCTTAGCGTTATTGCTCATAGCTAAAAATTTATCTGATAAAATTATATGTATCATTAAAATTTACACCTCTCTATGCGATTAAAAGTCTCTAAGTCTATAGTGTATGCTCCTTGTTTGCAGTTTGTAGATAAAACAGCATGATTATGACATTCAAAAAGCATTTCTGCTATTTCTTTATCTGGCATAACCCTCATTTTATCAATTACATCAGCTGTCAATATAATATTAACTTTTTTGTTCATAGCTCGTCGCCATCCATCCTTTCAAATTTTTCGGTTTTCTTTTTCAAATACTCGAGATTTTTTAGAGTATTTGAAAAATCATCCACCATGCTCATGTTAAATCTCATGTCTTCGGTTTCTTCTATACATTGTGCTTTATAGTAATCAAGATTTGTTTTTGTTCTTTCAATCGCTATGTGTATAGCCCCTCTCATAATCAACCATTCATCGCCATTTAACTTAATCAAAGTGTGCTCCATTGTTTAACCCCCTTGCACGCGTAAAAACCGTGCTTTTATTAAAATCAATTATGTTTTAATCTATCTTTTACTTCTGACAATTTTGCATCGTTAAATCTACTTAAATCTCCAACTAAGTAACCTGTAATACGTCTTATACGCTTAAATGGTGCTTTACGATATGTTTTTATGTCGATATAGTCACCGCTGATTATTGCTTCTGCATAGTCAACATCTGTGTACTTGTCAACTACTTCAATTACTGCTTTTTCTTCTTCTTTGCTCAAAAGTCCGCCAATTACACGTATTTTATCCATTTTGCACCTCCAGTGCTCTTAAATCTTTTTTATCAAGACTTATTTGTCTGCCTAAAAAATATATATCATGTTTTGCTTGCTGCATTTTTTGTCTAAGATGTCTACAGTCGTTTTCTAACTGCAGCAACTCATTATTTAATTTAATAAATTCTTCTTCTTTGTTTTTTAGATCCGCTCTTTTTTTATTAATCATTTGTAACCTCCAACTTTTTTTACTTATAATATCCATAATTACTCCTTTCAGGTACCGACATTAATGTCGGTGGCAAAATTTAAAAAGGAACATCCCCGTCGAGTTCTTCAAACCCTGATAAATCAAAATCAGGAATATTTTCTTTTGCTTGCTCTTGCTGTTTTGGTTTTTGCTCTGTAGATGCATCATCTGACTTTTTATCTCCACCAAAAGACACGTTATCTGCATGTACTTCTATCGTATAATGTTTTGTACCATTACTATCTGTATAATTGTTATTTCTTAAAGCACCCTCAACAATAATCATTTTCCCTTTTGTAAAATACTTGCTTACAAACTCTGCTGTATTTCGCCAAACAACTATATTAATAAAATCCGATTGTCTCTCTCCGCCATCTTTAGGCACAAAAGGTCTATTAATAGCTATTGTAAATTTACATACTGCTATATTACTTGCAGTTTGTTTTAGTTCAGGATCAGCGACTAAACGCCCCATTAAAATTGCTTTATTTAACATATATTACTCCTTAAATTTATTTTTCAAAAATTATGTATAAAACCCACATTGCCAACAATCCAACCGCTGGAATTATTAATAATAACTCTGTGCCATTTGTTTTCTTTTTCATAAAATCACCTTTCGATTTTAAAGCTGCTAGCAAGCATTTTAAGCAACATTTAATTTTATAGTGTAATTTGTTGATTAAACGCTTGCTAAATACTAATTTGATTGTTTCTCTTTGTTTGTGCCTTTTTCTATTGCATCTAATTTTGCTAGATGTAAAATGCCACATGTTTTACATAGCATTTTACCATATTTTTTATTTGCCATTAGTGAAACTTGCTCTGCATTATAAGTTTTACCGTTTTTAGCTACAAAGCACTCAAATACATTGCCACACTCCAAACATTTGTATTCTTTTTGTTTTTCCACAACGTCATATTTACTCTTGTCTTTATCAAAATAAACATCTGCTGCTATCCCTAAAGCTTTACATGATACAGATAAAGCATCTGTTAAAGCCATTTTAAAGCACTCATCACTGGTGTAAAGCCCATTTTTTTCTTTTGTAACAAACATACTTCCACCAATCCCGGGGATTGCATCTGACCATTTGTTATCGTCTTTGATATATAAATTTATCTTGATAAAAGCTGCTTGCTCGTCACCGTTTTTTTCTATCCACTCCTTTTCGATTTCATATTTCCAGCCTATACCACATGGACCGAACATTTCTGTTAGTTTTTTAATCCTCCACATAGGATTTATGTCTGTCATTCCTTTTAAACGTCCGCCACCGATGGTTTTTTTTGCCTCTTGTGGAACTTGACGCCCCATATTGTAATATTTTAAATTATCCATATATACCACCTTTTACTTTATAATTAGGCTTTGTGTTTTCTCTTTTTTGGTAAAAGGAACACTAAAACACAAAGCTTTTACTTTGCTCAAACTTATTTTTTTGACTGTGTCAACACACCATTTTGCGTTGTGCTCGAGAAACTCAATTAATTGTTCCTCATCTTCTACTACCAATTTTTCAGCGTTGTTTCTTAAGCTTACAGCACACGTTGACGTTTCAACTTTCTTCTTGTCAACTTTTTGCATAAAAGCTTTCAAAAATTCTTTTTGTCTCTCAATTTTATTATCCGACACCTCCTTTCTTTTTTTTAATGTATCTATTTCAGATTTTAAAGCATCGCTAAAAATCTGATTACGTTTGATTGACTCAACATATGCAGATACGCACATGTTAACGTCTAACTGCATACCCTCAAGCGTATCTCTACACGCTTGTAATGTGTCCTCGTCACCATCCTCAATTGCTATTTCCATCATTTCAAGAAGTTCCTCAACTTCTTGATTAAGTTCGTGCAATCTCATACTACTCATTTTTTATACTCCTTTGAAACATAATACATTTTATCCTTGTAAGCAATTGTTTTTATCTCTTTAGTTGCATCTTTATAAGAGTCTACTATTGTTGTGTTTGCATCTAACATCAAGTCTAAAAATTTATCGTCACTTAATGTTAAACAATTAAACATATCAATATGCCCACCCTCTTTTTTTAAATCATTATCAAAACTATCTCTGCGTTGCATTTCTGCAACTATTAAATCCATTAAATCCATAACTATCAATCTCCTTTTAAAATTTAAAGTTAAAAATTCCAGCTGCTTTTGCCTGCTCTCGCACGCTCAAGCATCATGTTGATTGTATAACTTGATTTTGGGATGTTTGGTTTTAGTTTTTTCTCAAAATCAAATAATCCTTGGCTTTGATTTATGCAATCTTCATATTGACAATTTAAACAGTCAATATGACTTTTTGGACGGCATCGTCCTACTTTGACTTTGAAAAGTGTGAAATAAACACGTGTCATTTGGTATTTGTGTTTTTCGCAAATTTGCCCAATACTCATGCCTGCTTCGTACTCTTTTTTGATTTCTTCATCCATTTTATTTATCCCTCCTTTTTGCATAATATAACAATCCTAAAATTGCTATTATTCTCATCATCAAACTTTCGCTTGATAATAAAACCAAACTAATTACTAAAATATAATCTTTAATATTAATACCTCCTTGACACATTTATTTTTAAATGCATCAAGCGGGTATTAACCGCTTAAGCTAACTTTTTAGCTAGCTTGTAATAAAGATGCACCCACATCCTTTCTAAAGATGTTTCAGCATCTTTTAAGATGCTTTCCTTTTCTAGTTCCCAGTCCTCACCTCGAAAATCAGGAACTGGGGTTTGTGCTTTTGCTTGACGGAATTTTAAACCGTCAAATTTTTCTATTGTTTTCATATTGAAACCCTCCTATTTTTTATTTGGGGGTTTGAGATACCCCCTAAACTTTATTTTTGTACATACCCACGTGAATTGTATTCCCTGTGCATTTGACAGTGCACGAAAATTTGTAATGTTTCTTTTCTGTTGAAAATAAAATCCGCATCTTCTTCTGCTCGGTGTAAGCAGTTTATCACTGCTTTATCTAGATTTAGTAATTCATTTTGACTTATTTCTCGTGCAAAAAGAATTTCATGTTCGCATTTGATATAAACTATTTGTGCCCACAAATCTACTTCTGCGTATACCCCTGTGAAATTGTCTGGAACCATATTCAAATGATTGAGCACCGAATATTCGTGATAGTATTTTGTTTTGATATAATTTTTCATGTTGGGGACCTCCTAAAATTTATTTTTAACGTCATTTGACGTGGAAAGGGGTTTTTAAAGTGCCCCTTAAAACTTTTTATAATCCCCAAGACTCCCAATCTTGAGGCAGACTCAAGGCTTCATCTTGGTGATTTACTCCCAAGAATATGCCTTTGCCCTCACCAGGGCTTTTTAGGAACTCTAGGAACATTCCTCTTGCGTTGAGTATAGATTTTTTGTAATCAGGTCTGTTTTGCAGCACCCAATCACGGAACCACTTTACACCCTCTTCTGTAAAACTGGCAATTGAAAAACTGCCATCGTTAAATCTCACGTAATAATATCCTCTTGTCAAATCTGTTTTATTCATTTTACAACACTCCTAAATTTTATTTATTTATTTGTCCTTGATAATTTACTAATTATCATATACTTATTATACTACATAAAAAAATAAAATGCAATACTTTTTTAAAAGTTTTTGATTTAAAAATAGACAAAAAAATACCCTTAACTTTAGTTAAAAAGTCAAGGGTTAAACAGAATAGGAGGTATAAAATAATGAATAAAAACCGTGCCCAAATCTCGCATTTGGTCTGGCTCTTAGATGATTACTGCATCATGTGCAGATTGCATCAATGCTACACGGTTAAATTTTAAAAGGAGACTATTAATCTTTTGGATATAATATTATTATACACGATATTTTTTGTTTTGTCAAATAAAAAAGACCGCCTGAGCAGTCTTTTTAAAAATTTTATATTAGTTCCTCGAGTTTTATTTCTAATGCTTTTGATATAAGCATCAGATTTTTTACCCCAGGATTTCTTCTGCCCTGCTCCCAAAACTGCAAGGTCTTTTTTTTAATTTGGACTTTTGTTGCAAACTCGGACTGGCTAAGTCCAAGTTGCAACCTTATTTTTTTTATTTTATTTTCCATTTAAATTATACTCCTTTTCTATTTCTTTAAGAGTTTTATAACCTATCCATCCAACTCCATTTGTCGCTATATTTTGAATTGCATATTTGCTCCCAATGTGTCTTGCATCCACATTTGTTGTGATTCTTAAGCCTAGTTCCGCCATTTTTTCGTTTAGCTTTTGTAATTTATTCATATTATTTTCCTTTTCTCTGTTTTTTGTGGTTTTTCAGCTCCACTTTTTTTGTTTTATCTTATGTATTTATTATACTACATTTGTAGTATAAAGTCAATAAAAAATATATACAAAGTTTTAAAATTATTTTGTTGAATTTGCTATAGCCGCTTTAATTTCTTCATAGTTGTTGAAATTGCTAGCTATAACTAATCTTTCTGTTCTATCAAATGCGGTGTTTCTTCTATTTAACATTTCTTCAACTGTTTCTGTTCCCCAATTTTTGCATACTAATGTGATAGTTAAATCTATTGTTTTGTTTGTTGCATCATAATTGCCTTTTTTAACTTCATCAAAATAGTAATTTCTTTTGTAATCACTATATTTTACTGTGATAGATGTAGTCATTTCTAATCTATCATTTTTGTGATTGAAAGTGAAACCTAAGAATTTTTCAAACTGTTCTGTTAATGTTTGTTTTTCCATTTTAAATTCACTCCAAGCTTGTTTAAGAGCAATTGACATTCTTGCTGAATAGTTTCCCTCAAGTGTTTTTGCTATTTCGTGTGCTCTTGTCATTATTTCTTTTTTGTTATATTTCATTTTAATTACCTCTTTCTTTTCTTTTTTGTTTTGCTTTACCTTATGTATTTATTATACTACATTTGTAGTATAAAGTCAATACTATTTCAAAAAGATTTAATGAAAATAACTCACAAACATTTATAATTTTTATTGTGCAATAAAAACAAAAAAAGACTAGCAATTAAGCTAGTCTAAATTTACGGTATTTGATTTTTTTCTAAAAGTTGTAATCTTGTTTTAAGATTTTCGATCTCTGTTTTGCTTGCACACTGTGCAAATAAGTCTTTCATTGTTCCCTCGAGTCTGCTTATTGATAATTGTAAATCTTTAATATCCCTCTGCTGATTAACTTGACAACTCACCTCATCAGCTGTATTTTTTTTAAAAGCTCCTAGTCTGCCGATTAAAAAACTGCATATCGTCATCAATGTTGCAATGACTCCAAGATATTCTATTTTCATTTTTTACCACCTCGCTTTTTGCTTCCGCTACATTTTTTACATCTATTTGAGATGGTGCTAACAGCAATATACACGCTACTATTATCACAACTACAGATATACATATAGTCTTTATAATATTTAATTTATGCTCGTTATTTTGCCTGATACGCTCGTTTTCGATTGTTTTTTCGTATACTGACAATAGATTTTTTATACTCTCTAAAGTCTGCATGGCTACTTGACTTTCGTGCTGTTCCAAAATGCTCACCCCTCAATCAGATAATACCAATCATCACCTCCAAGATAAGTATAATTATTCCGTTTTGCAGTTCCCAAATTTTTAGCACGCTGAAACTGCTCTATACCAAACATGGTTTGAGCTCCAGCTACGCCATCAATATAACCTACATTATATCCTTTACTCGCTAAAACCTCTTGTGTCCACTTAGTCAGCGTTCCGCTGTCGTTAATCTCGATAGTGTATTTGCGTAAAGCATTTAATGTATTTATACCAAATAAGCCGTCCTCAACTAGTGTAAAACCTTTACTGTTTAAAATCTGTTGCAACTCCTTAACTTTGTCACTATAGATGTATTTAAAATTATATGTGTTTGTTTGTGCCTGTGTCGGTGCTGATGCAACTACTTGAGATTGATTGTTAACCAAACCTGTGCGGTTTGGTATGCCCAAAATTGCTGATACATCTAAAGACTTGTTACTTTGTGCCCATCCACCTTGTCTGCACTCTAAGTGTAGATGTAATCCTGTGCTTGAGCCTGTTGTGCCCTCTATTGCTATTGCTTGTCCTTGCTTAATTATATCACCTGTGCCTGCTAAAAACTTGCTCAAATGTGCATAAATCCAGTGTCTGTTTTGATTATCTTTTATAACTATACATAATCCATAGCCTTGATATTGATTGCGTGGATTTTCCCACCCTGCGTGGATGCATACACCATCCGACACGCTTACTATAGTTGTATCACCTACGCCAAAACTAGCACTTAAATCAATGCCCCTGTGGCCTTGATGCCCAAATGGTTGCGTTACTGTAAAATTTTGTTTATAAGGTGCTATCATCTTTGCCACTCCCTTTTTTTAATAATATATTTTTTAGTTTTATGATGCTCTGACTAGCGTAAAATACACTAGTCGAGCCAAACAAGATTGCTATACTTTTATCTGTTATATCTATATTAACACTTAAGTTTAGTTTTGTCAAAACATTTGGGATCAAGTAAGATGCAATTGACAAACACGTTAAACCAATTACAAAAGATAGTAATTTTAATCCCATATTTTTTAATTTTGTTTTTGATACTTTTTGACTTAATATTTTTGTATTGTAAAACAAACTAAAGCTAAAATTTGAGATATAACATAGCGTAAATATAATTACTGACATTAATAATACATACATAATGTCCCTCCTTAATCTACTGTCGCTACTGATAATATTACTGCCATTTTCTCCACACTTCCAAATTAAGTGTTAATTCAACTTCCGGTTTATAGTCATAGCAGGTTAGTGTAAAAGTATTGTTAGATGTTATTGCACTCTCCGAAATGTAACTATAAGCTTGCATAGCCGCTTTCTTTTGGGCAATAGTACCACTCCACACAGGAGTTATTTTTATATCGTGTGTCGTATTTGTGATTTGTTCTCCAGATATTGATATGGATATCGTGTCCTCAAATGGTCCTGTGCCTGTCCAATCTGCGGGTAATATAGTAACAGATACTTCGCCGATTACCGATTTTTTTACTACTCGGCTTTTGTCGGAATAGGTTCTGTCGCCTATGGTTAACAAGCCACTTGAAGAATATTTTGACAATGCAACAAACATCCCATCACCATAGCAGATTGCATTCATTGCATTCCAATCTATTGATGGAATGTTCTTGCAATACCAATTTACAGCATCAGCAGAATACATCATTCGGTTTGTTCCTGTCCACGCCACAGCAACAAATATACCGTTACCGTATGTGATTGAATTCCACGTGTTAGCTTCTACCGCAACTGGAGTCCAAGTAACCCCGTCGACGCTCCTCATAACTCTGTTTGTTGCTGTTGAAGAAACAGCAACAAACACTCCGTTCCCGTATGTGACTGAATTCCACGAATCTAGACTGACTGCAACTGCAGTCCAAGCAATTCCGTCGGTGCTACGCATCACTCGGTTTGTTCCGGTTTTTGCAACAGCAACAAACATACCATTACCGTATGTGATTGAATTCCATGCGTCTAAACTGACTACAACTGGAGTCCAAGTAACCCCGTTGGTGCTCCACATCACACGGTTAGCCCCTGATGACGCCACTGCAACAAACATGCCATTACCGTATGTGATTGAACGCCATTCATTAACCTCTACAGCAACTGCAGTCCAAGCAACCCCATCGACGCTCCTCATTACTCGGTTAGCACCAGTTGACGCAACAGCGACAAAAATACCGTTACCATATGTGACTGAACGCCATGCGTCTAAACTGACCGCAACAGCAGTCCATGTAATCCCGTCGGTGCTACGCATTGCTCGGTTTGTGCCAGATAACGCAACAGCAACAAAAATACCGTTACCATACGTGACTGAAGTCCATTCTGTGGATGTCACAGTACGTTGTACGATTTCGGACAACATATCACGTTTAGCGTTCCATGTGGTTTTTTCCACATCAGATACAAATCTTTTTGAAGATGTATCTGTTATGTTTGTCGTAACACTAGTATCTACATCTACTACATTTCCTAGCCCCACCTGTGTTTTTGTAACCGTGTGTGGGTTATTGGTGTTCGTAGTGTGAGTGGTTAATCCTGCACTATCAGCCTTGAGATTTAAAGCTGTCTGAGTCAAAGCCGAAATAGGTTTGTCTAAATCACTGGTGTTATCTACATTACTTAAGCCTACTTGTGTTTTTGTAACACCATGTGGATTGCTAGTGTTACTCGTATGTGTTGTCAAATCTAAATTATTAGCTTTAAGATTTAAAGCTGTTTGAGTAGCTGTTGATACTGGCTTATTCATATCACTAGTGTTATCAACATTCCCTAAGCCCACCTGTGTTTTAGTAACACTATGAGGATTATTGGTGTTAGCGGTGTGAGCTGTTACTATCGTGCCATCCGCCTTGAGATTTAAAGCTGTCTGAGCCAAAGTCGAAATAGGTTTGTCTAAATCAGATGTATTGTCGACATTATTTAGCCCCACCTGTGTTTTGGTTACAGCGTGCGGATTATTAGTGTTAATAACGTGTGTGTCGTAGTTTTTATTATTTATATTTACCATTTCTTTATCACCTCAATTTTTATGTTTATATCCGTCAACGGTTTATAGTTATATGCTGTTAATGTTAATGTATTATCTGCACTTATAACAGCTTTGCTAATATGTGAGTATGCCTCCATTTCAAGTTTATCTATAGCCTCTGTTGTGTTTGATATACGATAGATATTTAAGTCATAATCGGCATCTGTGATTGTATGTCCTGCCACGCTTAGCGTTATATTTTGCGTATAAGGTGCTGTTGCTGACCAAGATGACGTCTCGATAGTATCATCTACTTCTGCGACTGTTGTTTTTATTGTATCAGTTAATTTTGTTTTTTCCAAAATTGGCAACATATCCTCTTTAGCCGCTATTGCTGCATCTATTAATTCTAGATTCTCATCTAATATCGTCATTCTAAAATTCTGACTTTTGTCGTCTTGCAGCGTAAATCCATAATTTTCAGTAACTGACATTATACATATCCCCTCTCAATTTGTTCTATGCTATATTGCTCTAATTCAAAAATTGTCATTTTTTCTAAAGCTAGTATATTTCCAAGTTTATTATTTGTGTTAATTATTATATTGTTTAACGCGTTTTCATCAGTGATTAAATTGCTAAATACTGGAGCGGAAAGGAAACCACTTTTCTTTATTCCCAATTCTATCTTTTCAGTTTCTTCTGTCAATACGTTGTAAACTTTTTTTACAATTTCTTGAGTCGTTTCAATCCCTAAATCTTCCGAATATATTTTACCACTATCTCCCACATTAAAAGACATTAATTGTGTAAAATCCTCATACCCTTGCAGGTCTTTAATCTCTCTAAAATTTATATCGTATGTGATTTTTGGTCTATGTGCGCCATAATAAGCTAATACGTCGTTTTCTAATTGCTGGAAATTAGCGGTTGGATATGAAAACGTGATTTTTTTTGTGACATGATGTGGGAAATTAAACGGACTTGAAGTTTTTACATAAAACCCTTGCCCAAAATTGTCAAAACCTACTACATAACTCACAAAATCGCTCAAGTCAACATCTTCATTAATTTTCAACATGTTACAACCGTAAACAATCGAAAATGCGTCCTGCTTACTACCGTAAACATTATCCTCAAAATATAGACCAAAATTATCACGCTTTATCGTGAGATTTAACCGCTCTGCACGTCTAATTAATACCTCGTTTAGCGTTTTCCCAATGTGCTCGTCCCAGACCACGAATGGTACTGGATTTCCACTTTTCGCCCAATTTCCTTTACTGGAATAACACGTAAAATCATAAAACAAATCACCTTCTAAGCCTGTTGCGAAATAATCACCATTTTTAATTCTAAAAGTATCTATTATAGCTTGAAAAAAATCAGCAAACGTAATTATATTTATGCCACGCCTTTTGACAAATATGTAATCATTTAAATCAAAAGTGATGTGCTCTGCGTATACAGTCCTTGTTTCAGTGTCTGTCGTTTTTGATTTAATTCTAAACAATTGCCCATTTGCCTTAACAATGTTATTTTCTACCAGAAATCTCCATTTATCGCTACCGTCAATAGGGTGTTCTAGTTCTAAAAAATATGCTCCTTGCTTTTCTTCTGTGATTTTACATTTTGTGGGTTCTAAAATCGCCAGCCCGTTCGTGTCAAAATCAGTCTGTTCAGTTTCCCATGAATAAACACTTATATAATCACGTTGCACATATTCAAAAAACTGTAGAGGCGGCGTGAGTAACTGAAGATATGGCAGCCCATCGTTTGTGTAGCCGTCTATCGCAAAACCCCACCGGTTAACAGGTTCTAACATTTCAAATTTTTCTGTGCTTGGCGTTTCACTAAATGCGACATTCCCGCCATCTTCCCATAAAAAAGGTAGGTCATTTTTTATGTAAAAATCATACAATTATACCACCTCACTCACGTCAAAACCTAGACTCTGCAAGTAAACGCTTGATTTTGCTTGTTGTTCCGTTACAACATATGTCTTACCTCGCTCACTGTTAGTCAACGACACGGCAACATCATTATTTTTTATCCATTCCGCAATCACAAAATTTGCTGGCGGCCAGTAACCAGAAGATGGAAATCGTGCAAAAGATAGCGAGCCAAAAGTTGTACCGCTGGTTAATTTAAAATTACATTTAACTCCAATGTAACATTGAGTATAATATGCCATGTATCCGTAACTTGGGTACGCAAAGTTTATCCCATTTGCAAAAAACAAAAAAGGATAGTCAGGTGGTATGTTGATTGTCGCATCCCCGGTTAGATATATTTTTGTACCACGATTTATCAACCTAAAAAAACAGATATGAAGCCACCAAGATCCTGAAGATGTTTCCAAAGCTGTTTCCAATAACGTAAAATTACCAGTAACATTAACGTGGCATCTGTCAAAATATTTATCCGACCAAAAAACGGCGGTTACAGTTCCATAAATTTTTAATTTAAACTCGCAACTATCAACTGTAGTGTTTATTACCCCAAACAATCCATAGCCAAACGTGCTCCCATTCCATTTTATACTAAAGCTACTGTTTAAAATAGTCAAGTTACTCATTGTTGTGTAACTTGTGACATGACCAAATACGTGCTTATTGCAAGTAATATTTTCAAAATTTGCATTTATAATTTTTGAATTTATGCAATTGTATTTAAAAACATCGTGTCCTAAAGCAGTTGTAATGTTCCTAAGTTTTTTGTTGTTAAAATCTAACTGCAAACATGCAATCGTGCATACAGTCCATTCTTTTTCCCAATCTGTGCCTATTACATCTAAATCTTGAGTAACTTTATAATAAGCGTTTGCATTTGTAACCTCTGTTCGTAATTCTGTCAGATTTGTAATTAAATAAGGATCTAATTCTGTTCCTGTTCCTTGAAGTGCCATTATAACCACCTCTCATTTTTTGTTATTTCACAGTTGCTCACGTTTGTAAACTCTATTAAATTAATTCCCACGTTTAAAAGTGGTAATTTTCCAGTTGATTTATTCATAAAATTTATTTTTGTATCTAAATCATAAATCAACATATTAACTGTATCGACTACTATCGTACCTGCCACGTCTTTGATTATAAGTGGTTTTGTTGTTCTATTTACTTTAAGAGTTATAATCCCATTTCCTGTTAAATAATAAATCGGCTGTGCTATTATCGTGCCCTCATTTAAAATTGTCGACCCGCTCCACACAGTTACTGTAAAATTGTCAACCTTGTAAGCAAATGGTTGAGCCTTAAAAACTATTTTTACTTGACGTATATCTGATACATTTACGCGATTACACTCAATTGCATCTACTGCATAGACTTTGTAATATTTATCTGCCTCATCAGTGTCTATGTAATCGCCGTAACCTTCGAGCCAGGAGTATAAATCCCTAACTTTAGATTTGTCGCATTCGACTATAATTTCACACTCTGTCATTAAAAATTCATTTTTTGATACTATTTTCTCCGCTACATAATTTCCGTAATAAATCGATTTATTGTATCTTCTTGAAGATTTTGACATTGGGGTTTTAGATACAACCTTGACGCCAAACTCTGTACTTGATATCCCTTTAAATTTAAACATTTTTTTTAATCTCCTTTCAGGGAGCAATCACTCACTAATATTATACACTACATTCCCATAGCCCTCAAGTTTTTATTTGATAATTTCTTAAGTTCTTGATTTATTTTTTCAATATCCAAGTCATCTCTTACATTATTAGTCATATATACATTAGTTACATTATTGTTTGTGTTTCCACCGTCATTGTTATAACCTCTACCATTTGCCATCTCAAATAAATTACGCTGTTGTGATGCGGTAAGCACCATTTCGCCTGACTTTAAAATTGCTGTTCCCTCAGCTTTTCCAAAATCTACTATTCCACCAGTGTGGAATGTTGGCATTGATACATAACCAAGATTTGGTATTAACTCAATATTTAACGCCCCTGCTATGCTGTTAACCTTATCTATCATGCCGTTTAGCAACTCAATTGCACTGTTTATTGTGTTTATTAAAAATATCGGGATTGCAACAAGTGCGTTTTTAACACCATCTTTTATCGCTTCCCATACCTCGATAAATTTCGCACGGAACTTATCCCACATATATACTTTTAAGATTTCAAGGACTTTTTGAATTTCTTCGATTGGACCTTTAACTTTTTCAAAAGCATCTTTCATATTTTTGATTACTGCTTCAGATACTTTTTTTATGTATGGTTCAACATCTTCTAGCACATCTGCTAAAAATTGCAAAGCCTCTACCAAACATGGCAAAAACGTTTCTAAAGCTAATACAAAATATTCTCCCAACTCTGACCATAATTCTATAAAAATTGGTAAAATGCTATCTGTGATTATCTGTACGATTGGTATCAAAGCCTCAAATAAAGCAATAAAAACAGGCATGATAGCGGTTATCAAACGTTCCAAGACTGGTTGCAAAGCCTCAAACAAACTTATTAAAACTGGCATAATCAAGTCTATAATTTTAACAAAAAAATCTATAAAAGGTGGGAGAATTGTAGATATTAACATTGCAAACAATTCAACAATCGGTGTCAAAATCGGTGCTAGTCTTGCAATTATATCAACAAAGCTAACAAAAATAGGAATTAACACATCTATAACAGATAGCAAAGGCTCTAATATCGCGTCAATTAATTCCATAAATGGGTCTATGAGTTTGTCTAAAACAACAATCAAACTCTCAAAAACTTTATCAACTAAAGTCATGAGCGGGTCTATCAATTTATCAATCAGTTTTTCAAGTTGAGGAAAAATTTTATCTATAAGTGGTAACATTTTTTCAAATAATTTTATAGACACATTTTTTAGATTATTCATCATTTTTTCAAATTTTTGTGCTGTTGTGCTTGATACCTTGTCAAATGCGTCGCTTACTACATCTGTCTCTGTTGACATTCCCTTTAAAGAGTTCTTGAATTTTTCTGCATTTTCTCCAGTAAGTGCCAAAGCACCTTTCCCGGCTTCAATGCTTGAAAACATATCAATTAAACTTAGTCCGCTAGTGTCTGCAGAGTTTTTTATCAACGTTAATACGTCGCATATATCTGCTCCGCTTTCTATCATTTCTGTAAAACTCATCCCTGCATACTGGGTGTTTTCCGCGGCAGCTTCAAGTGATTTACTGGCTTTTGTTCCATCTTTCGCTAATTCTGAGAACATGGAATTTAACATCGTCGTCGCTTGAGCAGCAGGTGTTCCTGCTGCTGTCATTACTGCAAGACCTGCTCCGACTTGTTCAAAATTTACGCCTAGTGCCGCCGCGGTTGGCGTTACATTATATAAAACCCTACCTAGTTCGTCAACTGTTGTAATACCTAAATTTTGGGTTTGCATCAAAACTTTTTGTATTCTGTCAGTTTCTTCTAATCCCAAATTATACGCATTTAAAGTTTTAATCGTTGCACTCTGTGCTGTGTCTATATCTGTAAACCCTGCTTTTGCAAGACGTGTGTTTTTTTCTAAAAATTCTAAAGCCTCGCTCATATCTTCAGAAGCGGGGACACCTGACGACAACGCATTATAAAGTGAGTTACCCAAATCCGCCGCAGCTACTCCACTCTCACTAGACAATTCTAACATTTTTGATTTTAGATTATCAACATCAACAGCCGTATCGCCAAACAGCGTTGATGCTCCAGCTATTGCCGTTTCAAATTCTGAACCAAATTTTACCGCTGCAACTGATGCCCCTGCTATCGCTGCACCTGTAGCAATAGCAGCTTGTTTTGCCATATTGCCTACGGCATTTCCAACTTTTTTTAGTCCGTCATTTGCTTTTTTTTCACTACTCGTGACAGTTTCTTCTATATCGCTGTTTACTTGATTTAAATCCCGATGCACGTTTTCACTATTTATGACCACGTCATACTCTATTCTTCCGTCCGCCATTATTTATCAACTCCTTTTTGCTATGCTCGCTAACTGTGCTCCCAATTTATCCATTTCTTCTTCAAAATTATCAACAGTATTCTCGAGTTTAAACGTTTGTTTTGCTTTTACAATTGCATCTACTTGTTCTGCGTTATATTTATTTTTAGCTGGGATTTTTTGAGTTCTAATAGACATAATTTTACTAATCATATTATCCTCACCTAAGCCTTGGAATAATGCGTAAAATTTACGCCAGTCCATTTTGCCGATTTCGTTTTGCAAATCTATTTTATAATCTCTGTAAAATGCAGCATAAATATAGCTTGCATCTTGCTTAAAATCAAGACTTTTTTGCGTGTTCTCTTTTTTGTTATCAGATTTGGGCAATATATAATCTTTAAAAATAGCACCTAGCAGCATAATTTTATCTGATAGATGCATATCTTTAATTTTATTTTTTACTAGCATTGACAACATTATGTCTATTTTTACAGTTTTCAAAATTTCCTTATCTTCCTGTAACTCAAAAACTCGTAACACATTATCAAAACTAAGATTTAAATTATATATTTTATTGCCAAATCTGATTTTGTTACTTAAAAATCGACTTAGCATTCTTGTATTTCTCACCTGCCGTTTTTTGTAATTTTTCTGCTGACTCCTGCATTTTTTTGACTACATATTCAAGTAAATCTGTAGTTTGCGTCACCATTTCTAAGTAATTGCCCTCGTAAAACGTTTTTATTTTATCATAGTTTTCACTTCCAAAAACTGCGTTATATAGTCCATCTATTGACATGTAATAATCTTCTTCTGTTGCTTTTTCGTTTCTTAACTTTGCTTGCACAATTATTAATTCATTTTGTGCTTTATTTACGGTTTTGTATATCCCATCCGCTGATAAATCTAAAGTTATGACCTCATCAGCAATCTGTACTTGCTCAGTAATATTTTGATTTCTTTTTAATGTAAACATAAATTTTCTCCTTTTAATCATTGTAAAAATGCCCTGAATTAACAGGGCGTATTTTTATCCGGCAGTTACTGTTTGACTTCCAGTTTTTTTAACTTTATTATCTGCAGTAAGTACTTCGACTATTGTAATAACTTGGCCAGTTGTTGCAGTTATTTCCGCGGTTCCATCCCAAGTACTCCAACCAGTAGTTGCCACTTCGTCATAACTTACAGAAACCGCTGTTGTAGCAAGTTTATACTTATAACTGTGCAACGAAGTAACTGCTGGGTTTACGTAAACCTTAGTTTTCCCACTTGTTCCAGAGACAGAAACTACTGTTAATGAACCCAATAATCCGCTTAATGTCAGTACTGGCCTTCCGTTACCGTGTAGCTCAAACGACATGTCAGACTTAACGTTTGCGTCTCCACCTTTGTCAATCGGGTTTACAATTGTTACTGGTATTGACAATATATCACCATTTTGATATAACACCCTCATTGTTGTTTTACGAGCGTCTCCAAAATTATACTTAACTGCATCGCTAAATATAAAATTTTGTGCCGCGTCTTCGTATTTTCTTGCTCCAGTAAATGCCATTGTTAATTGAGCACCAGTTACCTCAGTAGACCCCCAACCCTCATCATCTATATAAGATGCTTGATACAAGACCTCGTTTAGATTATGAGTAACGTTTGTCGTTCCTGCACCCAAAGTTTCCCATTGAGGAGAACCGCCAGGATTTACATCGATTTCCCACGTGTTTTTGTAATTAATTCCTAATGCCATATTTTACACACTCCTTTTAAAAACTTGGATGTTTAAGATCATGTTATAAATCCAAGCTTGACTATTTTCTTCCTTGTCTACGAACACCGGCACGCTTGATATACGTATGCCAATTATATTGTCATCTCTGTATTTTACTAAACTATTTGAGATTAAGCCAAAGTTTTGCAGTAAAGTCTGCACGTTTGTGTGTTTGCCATTTATGCTGACTAAAACATCAATTATGCTATCGTCGTTATAAAACCTCTCAGACTCTGAGCCGGCTCCGACGTAACAAGCAAAACTACCATTTGTTGGAATTGAACCATGAGTTATAGCTAAACCTAATTTTGCGACCTCAGACATAACAACACTTAATGCAGTCTCACACATTGCTTAACCCCCTTGCTATGCTTTTTAAAATGCTTAAATATTTGTCTTTGTGCTGCATGTGAGCCTTATGTGCCCACATCAATGATGCGTTTGGATTTTTATCCAAAACTGGGTGACCTGTATAATACACTTTGCGAGCATATTCGGTATTCCATACCGCTTTCCCATTTTCAAAATCACTGTGACGTATAGCAGACGTTTTTAAAACTCCTGTGTCTTGTCTTACATAATAATTTGCGTCTTTTACAAATTCTCCTGTTACAATCCGCCTGCCCTCGTCGTTTGCTTGATTGATACGATTTAAAATCTGTTGCATGTTTATCTCAACTCTAGCCATATTAAACCAAACCAATTTCTAAATGATGTAATTTATCAGTAAACAACTCTTTGATTTCCTTGACTTGGTAATCCGTGTTATTATAAGTTATCACATCATTAATAGTAAATGTTGTTGCTGTGCTGTTTACCACGTCGTAAAACATCTTTAGATTATATTTTATCTCTTGATTATCCTTTGAGATTTCCCTTTTTTGATAAGACTCAAATCTTACATGATTTATAGTCTTAGATGTCGCATAAGTTGCATTACCCCATGTGTCAACCGTTATCCCTGTTTTTTGCACACAGGAATGTATTAAAAGTATTGCAGGGATTTGTTGTATTATCAACTATATCAACTCCTCCACAATAAAGTAACCCTGTGCCAGTTAAATACATATACAAAAGCGGTGGTATTGTTACTCCATATACGCTATTTGTGCCGCTGCTGGAGTTTTTGCCATAACTAAACCTTTTGCCATAACTAAAACTACCAATTGACACACTTGGCAAGTCGTCAGCCGACTGTGCTAAAGCTGTAACTCCACCGTTTATCTGTATAGACTCGCATAATGCACACACTGATTTTTTGATTTTATTTTGTACAGACAAGGGATAAAAAGATATCCCTTTGTCCGCAATTTTGTTAAAAGTAATTACATCTAAAATATCTGAGGCACGCTCTGATATTAATGTAAAATCGCTATCGCTTATTACTGTAGTTGTAAATGCTGTATAGTCAGTTTTTATAATATACGCCATAACGTGCCCCCTAATTTATGAACCGCTTGTAACTGTTGTATTACCTGCCTTAACTGCTTTATTGCTTGCGTTAACCTCAGCAACTGTAATCTTGTGTGTTGATGTTGCTGTAATTTCGGCTGACCCATCCCATGCAGTCCATGATGTTAAGTCCTGCCCAATTGTCACAGCTGGTGCTATTGTTGCGTGTGTTTTGTAAACATAAGAGTTACCAGGTAACTTAGTAGGTGTTACTGTAATTGCTGTTTTACCACTTGCACCTGCTGTTGATGTTACTGTCAATACGTCAAGCAGTAAATTCTTTTTGATTACAACTTTTTCCGCGTTTGAAACTCTAAAACCTGTGTTTATCTCAACTTGTGCTAGTGTACCAATAAACGATTCTGCATCTCTTAAACGCATAGCATTTAAGTTGTTAACAATGTGGAATGCTGTGCTGTCATACATGATAAAATCAACGTCTGTTAAGTCTACAACTTGCAATGTGCCCGCGTGGTTGTAATACTTAGCTTGCTCGTTGTCGAGCAGGTCTCCCTCATACCAAGTCATACCTAGCCACATGCCTACTCTACCAGTTGTTAGCGTATTTTCATTTTTGCTTGGTGTATAATCTCCGCCCGCTAATTCTAACATTGACGAGTAAACCGCCACACTCGCAATAACTGTATTTGGTTTTGCGTGTTTGTTTCTTAACGCTTTTCTTGCTGTTAAAACATAAGACTTGATATTATCTTTTGTAATTGCTGTATAATCCTCTAAGTCTTTGCCCTCATACGCTAAACAAGCAAGTGCAGAATAATGCCATCCCTCTTGCACGTCTTTGATTGCTGTTGACAAAGTCTCATCCGCTACTTTGTATTGCACGCTATTCGCAGCAACATCATAGATTTTTTTTGATTTTCTAAAGCTATTATTTAATCTCAAGTCAATCAATGTATTAGCAATGTTTTCGTTGCTAAAATCTCCCGCTGGTGTTGTTGGATCTACTGCACTATCTCTAGTAGTTTTGTAGATTTTAACCAAACCTGCTGCTGCATCTCCTTGATATTGATTATTAAATGTTTTCCCTGGCTGCATAATTGCATCGCCATATAGATTTGGTTCTAAAATTTTGCCAAATCTATCATCTACGTAAAAACTTCCATACTGTGCCATGTAATATCACTCTCTTTCTTAACCCTTGTAATAAGGGTTATCTTTGTATTTACTTTGTATGTACTGCTCATCTGCAGTTAATTGGTTGTTTGGTGTTTGCTGTTGCCCTGTTGTGATTATTTCCTGTTCCGCACCAAATCCCCACGCATAATCTTTTTTGATAGCCTCTAATTGCTCATCAAGCCCGATTATCTTATCATTATCTACTATGATTTTTGTAGTGTCGACCATGGGTTTAAATACCTGTGCGCTTTTTGCTCCTGCTTTGATTAATGCGTTTTCAATCGATAAATCAATCTTGGTCTGTTTTAATTGATTTTCAAAGTCTGTTTTTGACTTTAAGTTTTCTTCTTGTATTTCTTTGATTTTTTGTTCATAAGCTGTAACATCAACTTTTTTGAGTTCTTCAAGTTGCTTATCACGTTCAGATATTTGCTTTTCATAATCTGATTTTATTTTTTCTTCTGCTGTTGCTTTTACCTTTTCTATCGTTGCCCCATGCTCTTTCATGATTTCGTCAATAGTTTCTTTTTCTGTGATTCCTAAGTTTTTTAAAAATTCTCTAGTCATAAAAATACTCCTTTACACATACGCTTTTAAGTTGTTGCATAACTTTGTGTTTGTTTCGTTTAACGTCCAACTTGACGTATTAGATTTCTCTGTATTTTCGCCTTGTTCTTCCTGTGTCTTTTAAAAACTGCCTGTATTGTTTTTCTGTTTCGCTTAGTTCTTCGTCAACATTTAATCCTGCTGCTTTTTGCAGCTCCTTTTCCATATTTTCTTTTCTCAATTTACGCTCAAAAGCCCTTTGCTTCTGTGACTGTTCGTAAATCTCGTTATTTTTTTTCATGTCAGAAGTTGGTTTAAAAGTTTGTTGACTTAACCCCTCAAAAAAGGGGTAAAAATCATGTGTACAATTGACACCCTTTAACCCCTCAATAGTACCATAATTTGTTGCTGTTGTCAAGTGTGCATACTTTTTGTGTTTGCCTGAAATACTATAGATTTTGCCTTGCCATATTGCGTGTGATGGTCTTGCTCCGCTGTGGCTTGATACCTCAACTAAATCCTGCCCCCAGTCATTAGCACGTTCCAACTGCATAAGCCCCGCCGTTTGGCTCGTTGATGTAACTATCATCGTACGTATTGCACTTGATACTGTTCTCCTTGTTTTTTTCCCTTTTTCGCTTATATAATTAATACCAGTTATGCCCTTGTTTGCAAGTGCTTTTGTTGCTCTCTCTACAGCATCTATATGCGACATATTACCTGTGCTCACATCTAAGTAAGTTTGATTTATTATGTCTCTGAATGCTTTTTTGCTCATATTTAAAGCTGTTGTGTTAACGCTGTTTTTGTATTTGCGTGTATTTTTTATAGCAGCGTTTAACATTTGTTTGTAGTAATCTTTTTTAGTTACATCTCCAGCCTTATTTTTAATCAATCCTTTGTCAAGTGCCATTTTGTAAATAAGATCTTGATTATATAAAGCGGTTGTTATTGCTAAGTTTAAAGTTTTAGATATATCATTATCAGTAACTCCATTTTGTTGTATTATCTTTTGTGCTTTTTTGGCCATTTGATTGACCAATAATAAATTTTTATCTCGCCAATTTTCTATATCTTCATCTTCTTCGATATTCAAAAAACTTGCAATAAGTTTTAATAATAATAGTTCCGTCAATTGCCCTTTTTCTTCTATTTCTTTTGTGATTTCCTCATAATCTTCTTCTCGCAACATTAAACATCACTTCCAATGTCCGTTTCTTCTGTTAATCCTTTTCTGTTTTCAATCTCTGTCATCTTCTCAATAGCTTGTTCTTTAGTTAGACCTTTTACTTCCGTCCAGTATCCAACTGCATCATCAATTTCTGCTGATATTTCAAGTAGTTTTCTTTTAGCTAAAGCTTCAGTGTCCTCGATTATGCTATCATCAAAAGACACACTTATTTCTTCATCTTTTCGCCCTGCTAAAAATAATATAGACTTTACCATGTCTGTCAATGCTTTTTCTAAAATTATTTCGTCTTTTTTAATTCGTCTAAAAAGTTTTGAGTTTTGACTTATTATAGCCGTTGCAGTTTGTGTATTGTCAACATCAAACTTGTAATAACCCTTACCAAAACCGCATTTTTCAGACAAAATATCTAAAGCTTGATTTAAACCGCTGATATATGCATCGTATCTAATAGCACTGTTTATCTCTTGTATTTTACTATTTGCGTCTTGCCCCGGAAACATTTGAAAAATTGGATCAGATGGGTCAAACGTTGGTCTAGTTTGCCCTGACTCATAATCTACATTAAGCATGCTGTCATCAACAAACACTCTTTTACGAGACAAATTATACTCTGCATCAAAGCTATCATATATATTATCAACTACTTTGACATCGTCTATAGCATTAGCAAAACAAGAGATACCCATACAGCTTGTAATATCAAAATTATTGGCAATGTTTGGACGTATAATTTGGAAAAACGGATAAGGAGATTTAGTGTAATACACCTCTTTGATTGTGTCATTAGCTATCTTGTTGCCCTTATCATCGTAAAAATCATTATAGATTACATAAGTGCCATTTTGTTTAAGATGTCTTTGTATAAAATAGATTTTACCTTTATTTTGCTGTATCTCTGTGCAAAAAGCACAGTCAATTATTTGTTTGTTTTTTGTCCTCAATGGATATATATTGCTTGCTGTCACAAAGTCAATTGATATCTCGTTGTTATCGAGATACTCAACAAAAGCACCAGTCCCAAAGGCATTTGTATACTCAATTAATTCATTTGCTTGCACCCAAAAATTATTAATATCAAGTACGTTGTCTAATAATGCTTGGTTACTTTCAGATACTGTAATATTTACTTTTTCGTTTAAAAGCAGATCCGCTTTATCCTCACACATCTTTTTACAGATGTTAAGAGTTTTGCGTATTCTTGTAATGTTACTTTTGCCATTGTAAATATTGATATTATGCCACTCGTTGCAGCCCTGATACCAATCTTTCCATGTTTTTTCTCTTTTTCTGTGACACTTTGTAACTAATACATTGTGCCCTAGATTTATTAATATATCCTCAATTGTTTGAGTTTTATTGTACATTTACTTAATCACTCCTCACTTGTATTGCTTGTGTAATTTGTTGCATTAAACTCTCTGTGCTGTACTCTTGAGCGTCTAGAGTGTCAATGTTCATCTTCCCATCGTCAAGCCTTATGTCTTTAGTTGTGCCTTGTTGCCAAACTGCATTACTAAATGCCTCAATTGTTTTTTTGCAATGCGACATTATTTTATAAGCATCGCAACCAAACATCATGTTATAAAACCTTATGCGTTCCGTTATCTCACCTTTGCGTGCATTTTTTACAACTAAAGCTATACCTTGTTTTGTTAACTCGTTTTTAAAACTGCGTATTATTGTTTGCTCCGCACTATCAGCATAAGCCACCAATATTTTATATTGCAGCTGATTTTTTTTGACAAACTTGCAAAACTCTTGAGCTAACTGTGTTGCATCTAGTTCATCTTTGCTGTAATACTCGTCAAGTGTTATCACTTGTTTTAAACCTTGAGTAAATCCAGTGAGTTGAAATGTGTTTGCCGAGCCATTCCCACCAAAGTCAATCCCGATTGTTGAAAAAATAATATTGTTAGGAACTTTTTGTAATATATAATTTTGAGGAGTTGCAGCAAATTTATTGTAAATACAACCCTCTGCTGCAACCCAGTTGCCCATTATAAATCTGTCGTAATAAACCCCGCTGTACTCTTTTTTGATGTTTATTATATAATCGCTTGGCAATGTCAAATTATCATCAATCAAAAACTTTACAACTAACATATCAAGATAGTCTTGTTTTTTTATATAGTCAGTCATAAGCCAATGATTGGGATTATCAGGGTTAGTAGTCGCTATTAATTTTGCTCCTGCAACTCTCAATCTACTAAGCAACATATTAAAAAAATCTTTTGGAAATAATGTTAACTCGTCACAATATGCTCCTTGCAGCGTTATACCTCTAATTTTGCCCTCGCTCTTGGAATCTGCTGCACCCTCTAACAATATTTTACGCCCAAACAGTTGTCCCTCTTTTGACGATAAACTAAAACTAAAATTTGACTCTCCTATCAGGCCTTGCAGCGGCAATAAACAGTTGTTTTTTAAAGTAGTAAGAGTTTTTGCACACATCATGTATAAACCTTGCTTTGGCATCTTAGCAACCCAAAACGCCCACGCCACTAAACTTATCCACGTCTTACCGCTTGACACGGAACCCTCTAACAAGTTTATACGCGACAATGTATTATTTTGCACTCTTTTTAAAAAATCTTTTTGTTTAGGATTGTAAGTCGTCATCGCTTTTCAACCCCTCAATTAATTTTTCAAGTATTCCATTTTCTTCTTGGGCTTTTTTCAACGCTTTTTCTTTTACTTCTAATTCTTTTTCCTTTAACTTTTCTAAATTGTGATTTCTTCGGAACTGTTGAGGCTTTCTATTATTTAGCCAAATTGCACACGCTGTTACATCACTTGGCATGTGCTTAGTTGTTTTTTCTATTTTCTTATGTTCTTTCCCGTTGTTGTCTCTTTCGATTATTGTTTTTGTTTCTTCGTATTCATAACCTAATGCCCTTTTAATTAATGCGTTTTCAACTTCTCTATCAACTATTTCTCCGTTTCTTTTAAGTGCTTCTTCAAATTCTTGATATTTATGTCTCCAAACACAGAAAGTTGAAGTTGATATTTTTAATTTATCTTTTGCAATTTGATCGTATGTCAAACCATCGCGAGCCCACCCTTCGATTAACAATAACCCATCTTTAGTTAACCAATAATCGACTATGCTATTACGTTTTGGCATATTTACACATCCTTTACTAACTCGGTGTAATTAATTTTTTTGTCTCCCCTCATCACATACACCTCACCTTCGTTTTTTGTGAGTTCAATATATCTTTTAATAATAACCGTTGCGTATTTTTCGTCTAACTCCATCATAAAGCATTTTCTGTTTGTTTGTTCACATGCAATCAGTGTTGTACCACTTCCACCAAAAAGGTCGAGGACAGTATCCTCTTCTTTTGTGTTATTTTGTAATTGGTAACTAAATAAACTCACTGGTTTCATTGTTGGATGTTCACCGTTTCGGCTTGGCTTTTCGAAGTTTAACACAGTTGTTTGTTTTCTGTCAGAGTTCCACAGATGCCCCGAGCCCCCTTTCCACCCATATAAGCAAGGCTCGTGTTTCCAGTGGTAGTCTTGTCGCCCTAAAACCATACTGGATTTATTCCAAATTAAGCACTCTCTTACTTTCCAGCCTGCATCCGCACAAGCCCCTCTAAAATTATACCCTTCCAAATCAGCGTGCCATATATAAAAAACCGCTCCGTTTTTCATTACGTTGTCAGCAGCTATAAAAGCATTTTTCAAAAACTCTCTAAACTCTTCATTTGGCATAGAGTCATTTTCAATTTTCAAAGAGTCTTTGGTTTTCCCTTCATAACTAACATTGTAAGGTGGGTCTGTAAGCAGCAAATCTACTTTTTGTTCCCCGACTAATTTATAAACATCTTCTTTGTTGGTACTATCGCCGCACATTAATCTGTGCTTGCCAATATTCCAAATGTCACCACGTTTCACAATTTCTTTGGCATTTAAATTTTCTTCTAAGTCAAACCCATCTTCTTCTGCATCGTGCTTTTCTTCTATCAGTTCCAAAAGTTCTTTTTCGTCAAAACCTAACATGTCAATGTCAATATCTGAATTTTTAAGTTCTTCAATTTCATTTGCCAACAAATCAAAATCCCATCCTGACAACTCTGCTAATTTGTTATCAGCAAGTATATACGCTTTTTTTTGGTACTCGCTTAAATGAGACTCTTTGATGCAAGGTACTTCTGTTATACCCTCTTTTAATGCTGCTTGAACTCGGCCATGCCCAGCTATAATGTTGTTTTTATCATCAATTATGACTGGATTTATAAATCCGAATTCTCTTATACTTGATTGTATTTTTTTTATCTGTGCTTCGTCATGTGTTCTAGCATTGTTGATGTAAGGTATTAATTCGCTCGTTTTTACTTTTATGTACTCCATTTAATCACAACCTTTTTTATCTTAATTATACCACTTTAAATATTTATGTCAACATATAAAAATAACGCTGTACTGTGCATACAACGTTATTTTTACATAACACTTAGCAGTTATTGCTCTTGATGTTTTACTGTCATCAAGTACAGATTGTTTTGTATTAGATTATAAGAGTTTTAAATTATAGCTTGCTATGTCATCGATAATTGTATGATATTTGATGACACATCTAAGGTCTTCTATATTAGCCTTGTTATACCCTAAAAGATACTGAAACTCCAACGGCTAAAGCACGTTGGGTTCTTGAATACTTAAACTTCCAATATATCACGAATGATATAAAGACTAATTTATTTCTTCAAGACTTTTACTAACAATCACTCTATTGAGCGAATTAACGTTAGCGTTAGGCTCATTTCAAAACCTATGTAACTTTTGTATGTTACGCCCCTAAAATTAGAATATATAATTTATTATCTGATTATATTATAGCATGATGATTTTAAAATATCAATAGTTTTGTACTTAATTAAACAAACTTTCGCAAAATTTTTTAACTGCATCTAACCATTTTCTAAATCTTGATGTAGTTTTCATTTCTTCTTTTTGTTTTTTGGTATGTGCATTTTTTGCACATACTTGTATCTTTATTGCAACAATTATTACATTTATCAAAATTGTAATCGCAACAATCACAGTTTTTATTACCTGCAAGGTTTGTACTGCATACATTTAAGTACATCTTATTACACACAAACATATCTATTGTCTTGCCCATATTAAACTCCTTTATATATTAATTTACGGACCTTTTGCGTTCCAAGTTTATAACAATCACCAAATAAAGTCAACCCCATAAACTCGTTATATTTAAGATTGCCTTGACTAACTAATTTTCTTTTACCGTCATTGTCAATTATTGCGTCTCCTATTTTGATGTCTTTTATATCCGTTAACACCTCAATCCACATAAATTATCTCCTTTTAAAATCTTGTCTAGTCTCATTGACTGTTTGTATTTGGCTAAAATCAACGTCAAACTTGTTTGAGATTAAAGCTATCATCTCATCACTTCTTAGAGTTTTACCTAAAAAGTTAAGAGTTTCTCCTGACATATAATTTTTAAATATGTCAAAAGTCTTTTGTATACGCTTTTTGCCATATCCTTTTAGGCTTAAGTCATACAGATAAACTGCTATTACTGCTTTTGCCACGTCATTTGATATGCTGTTAAACATATCGTATTGACAATTTGCACA
>Ga0209719_1001330_pt1 | contig 30603 bp, 36 predicted proteins | sample AD_JPNAS2_MetaG_FD_184421 | JGI IMG/M metagenome (GOLD analysis project Ga0209719, IMG submission 184421) | Active sludge microbial communities of municipal wastewater-treating anaerobic digesters from Japan - AD_JPNAS2_MetaG (SPAdes) (version 2) | ecosystem: Engineered > Bioreactor > Anaerobic...
CGGGATCGGCGAGCGCTGCCGGGAAGGCGAGGAGCTCTACCGCGAGATGAAGGACGCCGGCGTCCTGGGCAACACGGTCATGGTCTTCGGGCAGATGAACGAGCCGCCCGGCGCCCGGTTCCGGGTGGGACACGCCGCCCTCACGATGGCGGAGTACTTCCGGGACGACCAGAAGCAGGACGTCCTGTTTCTGATCGACAACATCTTCCGCTTCATCCAGGCGGGCTCCGAGGTCTCCGGCCTCATGGGGCAGCTGCCCTCCCGTCTGGGCTACCAGCCGACCCTGGCCACGGAGCTTGCGGAGCTCGAGGAGCGGATCTCGAACACGAAGACGGGGGCCATCACCTCCATCCAGGCCGTCTACGTCCCGGCGGACGATTTCACGGACCCCTCCGCCTCCCACACCTTCGGACACCTGTCCGCCTCCATCGTCCTGTCGCGCAAGCGGACAAGCGAGGGCCTCTACCCGGCGGTCGACCTTCTCCAGTCCAACTCCAAGATGCTCATGCCCAACATCGCCGGCGAACGGCACTACCGCATCGCCCAGGACATCCGCAAGACCCTCTCCGTCTACGAGGACCTGAAGGACATCATCGCCATGCTGGGCATCGCGGAGCTCTCCCGAGAGGACCAGCGCACCGTCTTCCGGGCCCGCCGGCTGGAACGGTTCTTCACGCAGCCCTTCTTCGTCACGGAGCAGTTCACCGGCACCGACGGCAAGATGGTGGCCCTGGCCGACTCCCTGGACGGCTGCGAGCGGATCCTGAACGACGAGTTCGCCGACTACCCCGAGAGCGCCCTGTACATGATCGGCGACATCAGCGAGGCGAAGATCCATGAAGCTTAGAATCCTGCTCCCCGCGGAGGTCATGCTCGAGGAAGAGGTCACCAAGGTCGTGGCCGAGGCCGAAAACGGGTCGTTCTGCCTCCTGCCCCACCACACCGACTTCGCGGCCACCCTGGCGCCGGGCATCTTCACGTACACGACCGCGGCGGGCGACACGCTCCTGGCCATGGACACGGGCGCCCTGATCAAGCAAGGGGAAAACGTGCTCGTCTCCACCCGCAACGCCATCCGGGCGGAGGATCTGGACAGGATCAAGCAGGTGGTGGAAAAACAGTATCAGGTGCTCGACGAACGGGAAAAGATGGCGCGCGCCGCCTCTGCCCGGCTGGAGGCCGACCTGATCCGGCGGTTCATGGAGCTGAACCAGACGCGGTAGCGGCGTGAAGCTCCCGGCGGTACACCCCCTCACCCTCGATCAAGGAGACGAGGTCCGGCATGGAAAACGAAAAGACATCCCAGGAGCGGCGCCGGCAGATCGCCGCAACCTTCACCAAGAAGATCGCCCAGCGGCAGGCCATGCGCATCCGGGGCCAGAAGCAGAAGGACCGCATCGTCTGGTTCGGATTGGGGATGATCGGCGTCGTCGGCTGGTCGGTGGCGATTCCCACCCTGATCGGCGTGGCGCTCGGCCTGTGGATCGACCAGAACCTCCCGAGCCGCTTCTCCTGGACCCTGATGCTGCTGATCGCCGGCGTGACGGCCGGTTGCATGAACGCCTGGTACTGGGTGAAGCGGGGGGGCTACAACATCGAACACTTAGAGGGCGAAACGGACGAAGAGGAGACCCATGAGAAGCGCCGCTGATTTCCTGCCGGCCTTCGCGGCCGGCCTGGCCCTGGGCGCCGTCTTTTTCGGCGGGCTCTGGTGGACCGTCCGCCGCCTCGTCGCCGCGCCGAGGCCGTCCCGGCTCCTCTGGCAGAGCTTCGCCCTCCGCTTCGGCATCGCGCTGGCGGGGTTCTACGCGGTGGCGAACGGACAGGGCGGGCCGCTGGCGGTTGCGGTCCTGGGATTTCTCGTTATGCGCGAACTCATCGCGCGGCGCTTTTTCATCCGCGCGGATTCCTCAGGAGGCATGCCATGGAAGTCATGACGCTGCAGATGATCAGTCCCGACCAGATCGTCCTCTGGAAGTGGGCCTTCATCACCATCAACGCGACCCTGCTCTTCACCTGGCTGGTCATGGGGATCCTGGTCTGCGCCTCCTTTCTGATCACGCGGCGGCTGTCCGCGGGCACCCGGATCCCACGCTGGCAGAACCTGCTGGAGGTGATCGTCGGGGCGATGCGCGAACAGATCCGGGAGGTGACCGAAGAGGAGACAGACGAATACATGCCGTTCATCGGGACGATCTTCCTGTTCATCCTCACCTCAAACCTCCTGTTCATCATCCCCGGCTACGTGACGCCCACGGCATCCCTGACCACCACGGCGGCCCTGGCGGTCTGCGTTTTCCTGGCCGTGCCCATCTACGGCATCCGCAAGCAGGGAATCGTGAATTACCTCAAGGAGTACTTCCAGCCCATCTTCATCTTTTTTCCCTTCCACGTCATGGGCGAGTTTTCCCGAACCCTAGCGCTGGCCGTCCGGCTCTTCGGCAACATGATGAGCCATGAGAAGGTCATCGCGATCCTCCTGGCCATCACCCCCCTGCTCTTTCCGGTCGCCATGCACATCCTGGGGCTTCTGATCGGCGCCATCCAGGCCTACATCTTCGCGATCCTCGCGATGGTCTACATCGCCTCCGCCACAGGGGCGCACCACGAAAAGCAACCAAGCGCCGCGGTTCCGTCGGAAGCGGTCAAACTGGCTTCGGCCAAATAAACAAAGAAAGGAAGGAAGACTATGGACAGCATGAGCATCATAGGAATGGCTTCGGTGATCGCTTCCGCGATCTGCATGGGGATCGGGTCCATCGGCACGGGACTCGGGGAGGGGAGGGCCGTCCAGCAGGCCCTGATGGCCATCGCCCAGCAGCCGGATGAAAAGGGCGCCCTGACCCGGACCCTGTTCGTGGGTCTGGCGATGATCGAGTCCATCGCCATCTACTGCTTTGTGATTTCCATGATCCTGATCTTCGCCAATCCGTTCTGGAATCAGGTCATTCCAAAGGTTGTCGCGGGAGGATAGGTCCATGCATATCGACGGGTTCGTATTTTTTGCCCAAATCGTCAACTTCCTGATCCTGATCTATCTGCTGAAGCGTTTTCTCTACGGCCGGATCATCCAGGCCATGGACAACCGGGAGGCGAAGATCGCCGCCCGGATTGCCGAAGCCGAAACGATGAAGGTGGATGCGGCGGCGGCGGCGGAGAATTACGCCCAGAAGATGAAGGGTCTCGATGCACGGTTCGAGGCGTTGCTCAACGAGGCGCGGCTGGAAGCGGAGGAACGGCGCAAGGAGCTGCTCGCCAAGGCCCGCGAAGAGGTGGACGGGATCCAGAAGAACTGGCAGGAGGCCCTCAAGCGCCAGCAGGAGGCGTTCCTCCAGGAGCTGCGCCGCCTGACGGGCCAGCAGCTCTGGACCATCGTCGGCCGCGTGCTGGCCGATCTGGCCGACGCCGACCTGGAGCAGCGGATCGTCAAGGTCTTTCTCCACCGCCTCACCACCCTGGACGAGCAGCGGCGGCTGGAGATCAAGGCCTCGCTCCGGGGCGAGGGGGAGCTCTATATCGACAGCGCCTTCGCCATCGCTCCAGAGGCCCAGGAGCAGATCCGGTCCGTTCTCAAAGGCCATTTCACCAACGGCGTCCACATCTTCTACCGGGTCCGGCCGGAGGTCGTCTCCGGAATCGAGATGCGGGCGCACGGGCACAAGATCGCGTGGAGTTTCCAGGAGTACATGGAAACGATGCAGGAAAACCTCTCCCAGGCCCTGCAGCGGGAGGCCCAGGGAACAGCCTAAAGGAAGAGGATCATGGAAGGAAACGCAAAGTCGAGAGAAAGCACGTCACGGGGCGATGACGGAGTCTTGAAGTCCTTCCTCGCCAGCACCTTTTCCACTCTGGACGAGGTCCTGCTGAGTCAGCAGCCCGACCTGACGCTCCACGAAGTCGGGGTCGTGAAGTTCGTCAGCCGGGGGATCGTCCGCGTCGACGGCCTGCCCAACATCCGGGCGGAGGAACTCGTGCGCTTCCCGGGAAACCTGATGGGACTCGTGTTCAACATCGACCCGGACGAGGTCGGCGTGATCCTCCTCGACCCGAGCGAACACATCGGCGCCGGCGCCGAGGTCCACCGCACCGGCCGGGTCCTGGACGTTCCCGTGGGGGACGCGATGCTGGGACGCATCGTGGACGCCCTGGGCCGCCCCCTGGACAACAAGGGGGACATCGCAGCCGCGAAACGGCTTCCGGTGGAGCGGGAGGCCCCGGCGGTCATGGACCGGCTCCCCGTCACCGTCCCCCTCCAGACGGGGATCAAGGTGATCGACGCCCTCATCCCCATCGGCCGCGGCCAGCGCGAGCTGATCCTGGGCGACCGTCAGACGGGCAAGACCGCCATCATCCTGGACACGATCATCAACCAGAAGGGCAAGGACGTCATCTGCATCTACTGCGCCATCGGCAAGCAGAGCTCCGACACGGCCCGGGTCGTCGCCGATCTCGAGGCCCACGGGGTGATGGACTTCTGCACGATCGTCGTCGCCACGGGGGAGGACCCGCCGGGATTGCAATTCATCGCCCCCTACGCGGCCACCTCGATGGGGGAGTACTTCATGTCCCAGGGCCGGGATGTCCTCGTCGTGTACGACGACCTGACCCGCCACGCCCGCGCCTACCGGGAGCTCTCCCTCCTCCTGCGCCGCCCGCCTGGCCGCGAGGCCTTTCCCGGCGACATCTTCTACATCCACTCCCGGATGCTCGAACGGTCCACCCATCTGCGGGCGGAACTGGGCGGCGGATCGCTCACCGCCCTGCCCATCACGGAGACCGAGGCCCAAGACATGTCGTCGTACATCCCGACCAATCTGATCTCCATCACCGACGGCCAGATCTACCTCTCCCCGCCGCTCTTCCAGAAGGGCATCCTGCCGGCCATCGACGTGGGCAAGTCCGTCTCCCGTGTCGGCGGCAAGACCCAGCTGCCCGCCTACCGGGCCGTCGCCGGCGACCTGCGGCTGTCTTACTCGCAGTTCGAGGAGCTGGAATCCTTCTCCCGGTTCGGCACCCGCCTCGACGAGAGCACCCGCCGGACGCTGGAACGGGGCTGGCGGGTCCGGGAGATCCTGAAACAGAACCAGTACGTCCCCCTGCCCGTCGCGGAGCAGATCGCCGCGCTGCTGTCCGTGACCGGCGGCGCCCTGGACGAGGTGCCCCTCGAGCGGGTCGGCGAGGCGGAAGCGGCCATCCGTCAGGCGGTGCGGGAGCAGCTGGTCGACCTGTGCGCCCGCATCCAAGCGGGGGAAAAACTCGGCCTGTCGGACAAGGAGGCCATGCTGCGGGTGGCCCGGGACGTCGTGGCCAAGAAATTCAGGGAGGAATCCCGTGCAGACAACGGAAGCGCTTAAGCGAACCATCAAGAGCGCCGGGGATCTCCTGTCGGTCGTCAAGACGATGAAGGCCCTGGCCGCCGTCAGTATCCGCCAGTATCAGAAGGCCGTCGAATCGCTGGCGGACTACAACCGGACCGTGGAAATGGGTCTGCAGATCCTGCTCAAGAGCCAGCCGGACCTCACCCTGCTGTCCCGGCCCCAGCCGGTTCGGCGCCTGGGGGTCATCGTCTTCGGCTCCGATCAGGGCCTGTGCGGTCAGTTGAACGAGCAGATCGCCACGCACGCCCTTTCGGAGATGGACGCCCTCAAGGTGCCGCGGTCGGAGCGGACGATCCTGTCCGCGGGGATGCGCGTCACCGATTACATCGAGGACGCGGGCCAGCGGGTGGAGGAAACCCTGACCACGCCCGGCTCGACCTCCGGGATCACGCCCATGGTTCAGGAAATCATCATGATCCTGGAAAGCTGGCGCTTCGAGAAACACATCGACCATTTCGTCCTGTATTACAACAAGTACCTGTCCGGCGCGTCCTACCGGCCGATCACCGTCCCGCTCCTGCCCGTGGACCCCACCTGGCTCAGGGACATCGCGAAAAAGAAATGGCCGTCCCGGAGCCTGCCCATCTTCACCCTGGATCCCGACGTCCTGCTGTCCACGCTGGTGCGGGAATACCTCTTCGTTTCCCTCTACCGGGCCTTCGCCGAATCCCTGGCCAGCGAAAACGCCAGCCGTCTGGCCTCCATGCAGAATGCCGAGAAGAATATCGAAGAGCGTCTCCAGGAGCTCCATGTCCACTACCACCGGCAGCGGCAGATGACCATCACGGAGGAGCTCCTCGACATCGTCGCCGGCTTCGAGGCGTTGCAGGAGCAGGCCCGATTGAAGGCGCGCAGCGCGCATGCAGAAAGGAGGGTGTCATCATGACGTCGAGCGACAAGAGGTTCTGTGCGATCTGTGCCTGGCGGGGAACCTGTCAAAAAAGGTTCAGCGTCCCCGTCGACGGTCTGCTGAACGTCTACTGCCCCGATTATACGCGGGACATCCAGATCAAGGATACCCGGGATCTGGACCGGGCGCTACTGGACTATCAGATCAGCCAGTGGCAGGCCGAGGCCCGGAAAAAGGTCGGCCCGACGATCACCTTTTCCCGGGAGACGGGCAGCGGCGGCAGCGAGATCGCCCGGATTGTGGCCACCCGGCTCAAGATGGACCTGATCGGCGGCCAGATCATCCAGAAGGTGGCGGAAAGCGCCAAGATGAGCACGAAGGTCATCGAAACCCTGGACGAGAAGGGCGTCACGTTCATGGAGAGCCTCGTCAACTCGATGTTCGCCAGCCGCCACATCTGGCCCGACGAATACCTCCGCCACCTGACGATGGTCATCGGCGCCGCCGGTCAGCACGGAAATGCCGTCCTCATGGGCCGGGGCGCCAACTTCATCCTCAAGCCGGAACGGACCTTCCGCCTGCGCATCATCGCGCCCCTGGAGAAGCGGATCCAGTACCTGATGGAGCGCGGCAAACTTTCCCAAAGCGATGCGGAAAAGTTCATCGTCAACAAGGATGCGGACCGGAAGAAATTCATCAAGAAAAACTTCAAGGCGGACGTCTCCGACCCGGCACACTACGATCTGGTCGTCAACACCGCCTATGTCAGCGTGGAGGGCGCCGTGGCCGCCATCATCGACGCTTTCCAGGCCCGGACCTTCGTCTTCGGCCAGGACGAGGCCGGCACGCCAAGGGGCAGCGGCGCGGGCGCGAAGAAAACGGGCGCCGTCCGGCAATCCGCCGCCCGGTGACGTTTCATGCAGCTGCCGCCGGACGTTGGGCGTCCGGGGCGTAAGGGCATTCCGTGAAAAGCAGGACCGTGAAAGAGGGGCCGGAGAGCCCGGGAAAGATGGAACGGCTGGAACGGGAACTCCTGCTTGCGCTCGCCGAGGAGGTCGTGCTGCAACTGCGCAACCGGCTCATGGAAGCCGAGACGCAGCACCCCCTCGAATCGGCCATCCGCATCGCCGACTTCCAGGAACGGCTCTGGTGCATCGAAGATCTGACCGACAAACTCCGCTCGCAGGTCCGCAAGGAAACGAACCTTTGAGTCCGGCCTAAGGAAAGGACGCCAGACCGCAGCGCACGGCGCCCAGCAGGGCGGCGCGCTCGTAGACGATCACGGTGACGGGGATCCGCGCCACCGTCCCGGCCATCCGGCCCTTCCGGCGAAAGGCCGCCAGGAAATCCGGTGCCCTCAGAACCGGCAGGATGCGCCGGGGAATCCCCCCGCCGAGGTACACGCCGCCATCGGCCATGACCTTCAGGGCCAGGTTGCCCGCCTCCGCCGCCAGGATGGCGGCGAAGAGGTCCAGCGTCCGGCGACAGAGGCCGTCCTCCCGCTCCAGGGCCCCCGCAACGATGACCGGGTTCGGATCGTCCGCCCCCGTCAGGGCCTCGGTCAGCCAGGCCGGCTCGCGGCCGTCGCCGCCGCCCCGGAGAAATTCGTAGAGGCGGCGCAACCCCTGCCCGGAGCAAACCGTTTCATAGCCGACGTGATCGAGCTGCGCCTGCAGCCCGGTCAGCAGGGCCGCCTGCTGTTCTCCCGCCGGCGCGAAATCCACATGCCCCCCCTCGGAGGGGTGGACCCGGTACTCAAAGCCGTTCCAGGTCAGAAAGGCCTCCCCCAGTCCGGTCCCGGGGGCGATCAGGGCCAGGGTCCCCCGTTCCGGCGGCTCCCCCGGGCTCAGCACCTCCAGATCCGCCGGCCCCAGCGCGGGAATGGCCCAGGCCATCGCCTCGACGTCGTTGACGATCCTGATGGACGGCGTCCCCAGAACGTCGCGGAGGCGGCCGACGCTCAGCCGCCAGGGGAGGTTCGTGACGTTGGCGGCGCCCTCCCGCACCGGTCCCGCGACGCCGAGACAGACCGCCGTCACGGGCAGCTGGGCCTCCTCCAGGAATTCCCGGATCATCGTCTCCGGATCGGGATACCGCCCGCTGGGCAGGGTCACCGCGTGGAGCGGTTCGCGCGGATCGCCGTAAGGGGAAAAAACGCCCAGATGGGTCTTCGTTCCGCCGATGTCGCCCGCCAGCAGCATGTCGCCTCCTTTTCGGGATCTCCGGAGACCCGGCCAGCCGCCCGGTCGATCCGAACGCGATCCAACCCGCGGCCCGTTCAATTCACGACGGACCGGGAATAGAGATTCAGCACCGCCACGCCGGCGCCGATCAGGAACAAACCGACGATGGCGGGCGCATCCAGAGACTGCCCCAGGAAAAGCCAGCCGATCAGGGCGATGAGGGCCATCCCGGCCCCGGACCACACCGCATAGGCCACGCCGACCGGCAGGGTCCGCAGCGTCAGGGAAAGGAAGAAGAAAGAAATTCCATACCCCAGAACGACGACCAGCGATGGAACGAGACGGGTGAATCCGTCGGAGACCTTGAGCGCCGATGTCCCGATCACCTCCGCGAGAATCGCGACGGCAAGAAAAACCCACTGCATGGCTATTCCCCCTTCCTGAATTCGTACATCATGACCGCCGCGGCCTGGGGCAGGCTCAGAGACTCGGCGGCGCCGGCGCCGGGGATGCACCAGCATTCGTCCGTCAGGTCGAGCAGCGCCGGCGGCAGACCGTGGGTCTCGTTGCCCAGCAGCAGGGCCGTTTGCGGCGGGCAGGGATGGGGCGGGACGCCCCGGCGGACATCACTGCCGATGAGGCGGAAACGCCCCCGGAGTGCCGGCAGCACCGCCGAAAGATCGAGATCGGCTGTCACGTTCAGGTGAAAGAGGCTGCCCATGGACGTCCGGATGACCTTCGGGTGGGTCCAGTCCGCCGACCCGGCGCCGACGAGCACCGTCCGGAAGCCAAACCAGTGGGCCGTCCGCAGGAGCGCCCCGAGATTGTTGGGATTGTTGACCCGGTCGATCAGGAGGAGCGGCCCGGGGCCCGGGGCCCGGGCGGCCGCGGCAAGGGGCGGCGGCAGGGCGGCCACGGCCATGATGCCCTCCGGGGCGGGGTCCTGGCTAAGGCGCTTCCAGAACCGTGCCGGAACCGCATGGACCGACCCCGACGGCAGGGACGCGACCAGGGCCTGGTAGCGCGCCGCGGCGTCCTCCGCCACCAGCACGGCCTGAACCGCCCACGGACTCCGCAGGAGTTCCCGAACGACCTTCTCCCCCTCGGCGAGGCACAGCCTCTCCCGCCGGCGGTATTTCGTCTGGTTCAGCTTGGCCCATGCGGTCACGCGCGCGGACGATAATGCCTGCAAATCATGAACCCCCGGGGGAATCGACGCATCCTTCAGAAAACGGCCATGCCCGGCCCCGCCCGCGCCGGCGGGTGGAACAACCCGGCATCCCGCACGGACCCGGTCCCTTCTGTTCCCTCCGGTTACGGAAGGTCCCAAGCCGTGCGCAGCCGCTCCCGGTCCTCCACCACCAGCTGCACGAGAACCGGACACAGGGCCGGATCGAGCCAGTGGAGGATGTCTTCGAGCCGCGGCAGCGCCACGGCGGTGCACCCCGCCGTGCCCCGGTCCGGTCCGCCCCAGGCATGGAGGAAGATGCAGGAGCCGCCGCCGGACACGGTCGGATCGTCGTTGTGGCCGATCACGGCCCCGAGGCGGTAAAGATCGTCCTTCCTCAGCATCTCCTCGTGGCGGCTCCAGGTCTGTGGCTCCACGGCGGTGTCAACGAGGCGGTTGTAGCGGGCCGAAGCGTGATCGTCCACGCATTTCAGCCCGGCCGTGGCCTGACGGTACGGCAGACGGATCCAGGGGACATCCGCCGCCGGGGCATAGCCGAAGGCACCGCGGATCCTGAACACGCCCGCGGGAGACCGGCCGTCCCCCTCTTCTTTGACCGGACCGTCCAGTGGGGGAGTCGCCAGGCCCCGCCCCCAAGCCAAACCGTTGCGCCCCAGGACGGCGGGGATCCGCTCCCCGACGGCCAGCCACGGTACCCCCGCACCCGTCCGTTCATACCGCTCGAGGGTGGCGGCAACGGCGTTCCAGCCCGGCGCGGTCACGAGGAGGGCCTGCCGTGATTCGGCCGGAACCGGCTTGACATCCCTGCATTCGCAGGTGTACGCCCTCGAGGATGGAGACGGCATGATCGGCCTTTACAACACCGGGCTTCCCCTACCCGGACACCCGCCGGGGATCATCCGACCGGATTCTCCTTCTTCCCGGCCTCGTCGTCGATCACCATCCGGACGGGGTGCGGCAGGGCCAGCGAAGCGACGATCGACACCGCCAGTACCGCCGCGATGACGCCAAGGGAAAGGCCCACCGGGATCTTGACCCACTCCGTCAGGATCATCTTCATCCCGACAAAGGACAGGACCACCACCAAGCCGTAGCGCAGATAGTAGAACAGGCGCATCATCCCCGCCAGGGCGAAGAAGATCGACCTCAGCCCCAGGATGGCGAACACGTTGGAGGTATAGACGATGAAGGGATCGGTCGTGATCGCGAGGACCGCCGGGATGGAATCCACGGCGAAGATCACGTCCGTCGTCTCCAGGACGAGGACCACGGCGAACAGCGGCGTCGCCATCCACCGCCCCCCTTCCCGAACGAAAAATTTCCCCCCGGCGTAATCGTTCGTCACCGGCATGACCTTGCGCAGGAGCTTGAGGGCGACGTTCCGGTCCGGGTGGACATTCCCTTCCCCGCTCCGCGCCATCTTGACGGCGGTGAAAATGAGGAAGGCACCGAAGACATAGATGATCCAGTGGAACTGCTCGATCAGGGCCACGCCGGCCGCGATGAACACCGCCCGCATCACGAGCGCCCCGATGATGCCCCAGAACAGGGCCTTGTGCTCGTACTGCGGCGGGATCCCGAAGTACGAAAAGATCATGAGAAAGACGAAGAGGTTGTCGACGCTCAGGGATTCCTCGATGAGGTAGCCGGCGAGGAAGGCCAGGGCCTTCTCCGACCCCTTGACCCAATAAACCCCCAGGCAGAACAGCAGGGCGAGGCTGACCCAGAACCCCGTCCACATCAGGGCTTCCCGAACCTTGATTACATGGGCCTTACGGTTGAAGACGCCCAGGTCCAGGACGAGCATGACGATCACAAAGGCGATGAAAATTCCCCAATACACCATCTGTTCCGACATTGTTTAACGCTTCCTCTGCAATCTCTGGGCGGCGCGATGGATCACGTCCCAGGCCCCGCCGAAGGGCGGGGCGTACGCGAGATCGAGCCAGCCGATCTCGTCCAGGGTCAATTCGGACCACAACGCCGCCGAAAGAGTGTTGATGCGACCGACCGCCCCCGTTTCCCCGATGGCCTGTGCGCCCAGAAGTTTGCCGGACGCCCGGTCCGCCAAAAGTTTCAGGCCGAGTTTCCGCTTCCCAAAGTAACCGGCGATCGCGTTGCCCCAGTAGACGTCGCCGATGGGATCGAACCCCGCCTGCAGCGCCTCCGCCTCGTTCAGGCCCGTTGCCGCCGTTTCGAGCTCGAAGATCTTGAAGGACTGGGCCCCGACGACGCCCGGGTGCGCGGCGGGGCGGCCGCCGATGATCCGTCCCGCCAGGCGGCCCTGCTTGTTGGCCGTGTCACCCAGGGGCAGATAGGCCCACCGGCTGCTCACCCGGTGGTACACCTCGCAGCAATCGCCAACGGCGTAAACGTTCGGGGCCGATGTCCGCTGTTGCGCGTCGACGCCGATCGCACCCGTCGCGCCGATCCGGAGCCCCATATCCCGGGCCAACAACACGTTCGGGGCGATGCCGACGGCCACGAGGACCAGGTCCGCCTCGATCGGTCCCCGGCTCGTCATCACCTTGAGCGGACAGGACGTTCCCGCCTCGATCCCGCGCAGCTCCGTACCCGCGAGAAAGGCCACGCCGTTCCGCTCCAGGGCGGCGACGATCTCCCGGGCGAACTCGGCATCCCAGCGCGCGACCGGCCGTTCGCCGCGGTGGATCACCGTCGTCTCCATCCCACGCTCGCGGAGGGCCTCGCACATCTCCATGCCGATGAACCCCGCGCCGATGACCACGGCCTTGCGGCAGGCGCTCCGGTTCAGATGCGCCTTGATCCGGATGGCGTCCGCCAGGTTCTTCAGCAGGAACACCCCCGGCAGGTCGAATCCCGGCCACGCCGGAAGCCGGGACTCGGCGCCGGTCGCCAAGACCAGAACGTCGTAAGGCAGCAACTCCCCGTTGGTCAGCCGCACACGGCCCTGGGTGACATCAATCGCGGTCACCGTCGACTCCAGGCGCACCTCGATACCCGCTTCCCGGAATTTCTCGGGCGTGCGCGCTATCAGCGTTCCTTCGTCCCTGATTACATCGCCGATGTAATAGGGCATCGGTCAGGCGGCATAGGATACGAACGCCCCCTGTTCGATCATCGTGATCTCCAGCGAGGGATCGTTCCGTTTGGCCTCCGCGGCCACGGATGGACCGGCCGCGCCCCCACCGACAATGACGACCCGCTTCCCCATCTTGCACCTCCATTGGGTTTGTGGATGTTGACGGTCCGGCGGGCGGTCCCGCCGGTCTGCCCGGCCCGTCGATCTATATCGCCGCTTGCGGCTTCCGGACGGCCAGGATCAGGCCCCCCGCGGCGATCATGAGCAGGCACAGAAGCTGACCCATGCTGAACATCCCCAGGAACAGGCCGAGTTGCGCGTCCGGCTCTCGGAAATATTCGATCACGAAACGTGCCGTCCCGTAGCCGATCACGTACAGACCGAAGAGGAACCCGTCGAACGGGCTCCTCCGGCGGATTGCCCACAGGAGGAGGAACAGGAGAACCCCCTCGCCCAAGGCCTCGTAGAGCTGCGAGGGATGGCGGACGAGATGGTCGGCGTCGAGGGGGAAGATCATGCCCCAGGGGACGTCCGTCGCCCGGCCGTAGAGTTCCCCGTTGATGAAATTTCCGATGCGGCCGAAGGTGTAGCCCAGCGGGATCGCCGGGGCGAACAGGTCCGTCCAGTTCCAGAAATCCGCGCCCTGCCTCCGGCAGAAGAGCACCGTCGCGACGATCACGCCGATCGCCCCGCCGTGGTAGGACATCCCGCTGATCCCGACGAAGCGGATGCCGTTCGTAAATTCGAACGGCAGGAGAATCTCCAGGGGGTGCCCGAGGTAGTAGCTGAAATTGTAGAACAGGACATAGCCCAGGCGCGCCCCCAGGATGAGGCCGAAGATCGCCCAGACGAAGTAGTCCTGCACCTGCTCGACGCGGTACGAATACCCCTCCCGACCGATGCGGTAGCGGACCAGGAGGTACGTCACGCCGAAGGCCACCAGGTACATCAGGCTGTAGTACCTCAGCTGAAAGCTGCCGATCTCCAGGAGGTTCGGACTGAGATGGTAGGGGAGGTACCGCCAGGATTCGAGGAGATTCGCCATGCTCAATAGGCCTCTCCCTTGAGATCCTCGACGTACAACTGGGCGGCGTAGGCGGCCGTGGCGCCGTCGCCGCAGGCCGTGATCACCTGCCGGAGCAGTTTTTGAATGCAATCGCCGCAGGCGAAGATTCCCGGGGCGGAGGTCCGCATGTCCGGATCGACCCGAACATACCCGTTCGCATCGCGGTCCGCGATGCCGACCAGGAGGTCCGTATTCGGCGTAAGCCCGATGAAGACGAAGACCCCTTCCGCCGGAATGACGCGGACCTCCGCGGGGTTCCGGACGTTCTGGATGCGGATCCCCTCCACGAAATCCTTCCCCTCGACCGCCTGGACGACGCTGTTCCAGGCGAAGGCGATCTTCGGATGGGCAGAGGCACGCTCGGCCAAGACGCCCGCCGCCCGCAGGCGATCCCGCCGGTGGACGAGAATCACCCGGCTCGCGAAGCGGGTCAGATAGAGCGCCTCCTGAACCGCCGTGTTCCCGCCGCCGACCACCACCACGTCGCGATTGCGGTAGAAGGGGCCGTCGCAGGTCGCGCAGTAAGAAACGCCCCGGCCGATGAATTCCTCCTCCCCCGGGACGCCCAAGCGCCGCCAGTTCGCCCCCGCCGCGACGATCACGGCCAGGGTGTCGTAGGTCGTTTCACCGGCCGTCACCCGCCAGCCGGACGTCCCGCCCCAGGAGACGGGCGCGATGGCGGTCACGTCTCCGGTTGCCCGCCTCATCCCGAAGGACTCGGCCTGGGCGCGGAAACGCTCCCGCAAATCGAACCCGTTGACACCCTCCGGGAGGCCCGGATAGTTCTCGATCAGATCCGTCACCGTGATCTGGCTGACGGTGGATTCCCCCTCGACCATCAGGGTCTTCATCCTGGCCCGGGCGGCGTAGAGCCCCGCCGTGTATCCCGCCGGCCCGCCGCCGACGATGAGGATGTCTTCAACCTGTTCTGGTATTCCTGGCTTGTCCATGTCGATGCACTCCTGAGAGGCGCCCTCACGGCGCCGTTCGGTTCGGTCGAGGCAGACCCGCCCCCGCTGAGATACGGCGGGCAGTATAGGAAAAGGGGCGAGGGATGTCAACGGAATTCGTGGGAAATTTCCCGAAGACTTACGCAGTTTCGATCCTAAAAGTAAATGCCCGCCCGCAGTTCGATCCGATAGTCGTTTTGCTTTTCTCCGAAGTCGGTGTCCCGCGCCCCCGCAAGGACAGATGCCCGCAACCGGAGTTCCATGTTGGCGATGCCGGTATAGAGCAGCTCCGGCATGACGCTGACGCTGAGATCGTCGGTATTGATCATGCAGGTCAGGGAAGGGGAGAAATAGAGGATGTCGAAAGGATCCTTCTGGATGAGGCGAACGTACAGGTAATTGCGCATGGGGTTGGGACGGGCATAGCCGGATTCGGCGAGCTGCGCCGCTCGTCCCAGTCCCGCCGGATTTCCTGTCGCCCGATAGGCACCATATCCCCGGTGAATCAGGTGGAAGAAGTTCTCCATTTCGTCGGAGGTGAAACCATCGCCGGCATGATAAAATTCGACGATCGTCGTGAGTTCGAAGGAGGCGAGATAACGCAGGCCGATGAGAAACCGGTGGGCGTCCGTTTCGACCCGACGTGCCGTCCCGGATGGGTCCAAAACAATTTTGCGGCTGCTTTTCAGCCAGGCGTATTCCCCGTGGATTTCGAAATTGCTGCCGACGTTGCGGGAAAAATCGACGCCGTAGCGATCCGGTCTGCTGCCGCCGGTCATGAACATGAAATCCACATCCGTGTCGAAGAGAAGGAAATACAGGCGGCCCGCGAAGGTGAGCGTGTCGGCGTTGCCGAAATCCGTGTTGACGTGATTGCAGACGGGCAAGAACGCCGGCGTGAAGGAAACGGTTTTGAGCGGTCCATCGAAACTGCGGATCACGTCCGCCGTCGCGACGATGTAGCCTTCCATCGCCTGTTCCGGATCGTCCGGATTCTTGGGCCGGTCGAGAAAGGCCACGGGATTCCAGGCATAGCCCTTGCCCCATTTCATCGTCTTCTTGCCCGCGTCGATCTTCAGTGACGGGAGGGGTTTGACCGACGCGTAAGCTTCGTAGAAGGTCGTCTTTTCCGATGCGTGGATTTTGTCGTTGTACTGCAAGTCGGTATTGAGTCGGGCGAAGATCCGGGCAGGACCTTTTTCGTAGCCCCCCTCCAGGCGTACACGGCCGTTGGCCTCCCACACGGTCCGACGATGGGAGTCGTTAAAGAAGCGCAGCTGATAGAACGCGGCCCGGTCGTCCAGGCCGTAGACGACGGGCTTGGCTTCGAGATAGCCCGAGAAATGGTACGGCTTTTTTTCGATTTCGGAGAGGTCGAAGACGTAGCTTTCCTCGGCCGCCGCCGGAGACGGGAGGAGACAGAGCAGCAGAACCCCGATGATCCATCCGGATCGACTCATCTAACGCAGGGACGCCAGGTTCGGCATGAAGGTCAGCGTGAAGACCTCGTCCTTGAAGGTGCGCTTCTTGATTTTGGCCATGATCATGACGGACTTGTAGCCCTTGTAAAGCGGGCTGTCCGTTTCAATCACCTCCGGACGGACGATGCCCCCGCCGAAATCCCGGACATTTTTGAAGTAAAGGGTTTTAATGACCATGTTCGCTTCGGTGAGGCATTCGATGCTTGTGGGCAGCGTTCTGTTCCTGTCGAGCCTGATTTTCAATCGGTCGTAGGCCACGTTTTTCGTTTTGGCCTTGAGGTGAAGCAGCAGTTCGCCTTTCTCTTCCCGGACCCCGGTCACGTCGTATTCCACAGCATAGTCCAGTTGGAGAATGTCGGCGTTGTTGAACACGCCACCCACCACCGATTGCAGGCTGGTGATGCGGATGGGTTTGCCGACATTGGGAATGTTCAGCCACATGTTTTCTCCCAGGCGAAGCGTGCTCCGGCCTTTTTCACTGGCGGGCGCCAGAAAGACGGAGGCCACCTTGTCCAAACCCTTCTTGACCGTGAACAGTGTGAATTCCTTCTTCCGGCCGTTCGGTTCGATATTGATGAGCTTTCGGTAGGACTCATAGGATTCGGGGGAAAGGTTGCGGTCCATCTCCCGCAGCAATTTCGCTCCATCCAAGGCCAGGGCATGCACCGGAAAGACAAGGATCACGGCCAGAACGAAATGAACGATCTTAAGCATCGCTGGTCCTCCTATGGAACCGCTTTCCGGACGGCATCGGCGGCGGTCCCCTGAAATTCAACATAGCGAATGCGCCTGGCCGTCATGGCGGCCGTCATTTTATTTCCGAAATTGCCGGCGATGAGGGTCGTAACGCCTCGATTCGACAGATCGGCAACAACCTGTTCGCTGGCGTTCCGGCCGGCATCCCGATAGGGATTTTTCAAGGCTTCGATGAAGGTCCCCTGGACGTCAAAGATGAGAAAATAAAGACCCCGCGCCGCAACGGGACTGACCACGGCATCCGGCGTATTTCCCTGGGAGACCACCGCTATTCTGGTATTGTCCGCCCAGAGGTTTGTGCCTGACACGATCAACATCAGGACCCACAGAAAGCCCGACAGAAGCCTTTTTTTCATAACCTTCCCCCTATACATGTCTGAGCGCGTCGATGGGTTCCATCCGGGAGGCCTTAACGGCCGGCTGGAGACTTGCCAGCACGGCGACGGCCACGACGATCGCCGACACGACCATCAGATCCAGCGGGTCGAGCACGGCCTTGAGAAGCAGGCCTTTTTGCTGGCCGAAGTTAAAGCGGATGCCGATCAGGTTGACAAGGGCGATGACCGCGGCCCCGATCCCGACACCGGCTGCCGCTCCGAACACCCCCATGCAGAATCCCTCCAGAATGAACATGGAACGGATTTTCCCCGGCGGGGTGCCGATGGCGGCAATCGTGCCGATTTCGCGGATGCGCTCGTAGACGGCCATCACCATGACGTTCATGATGCTGATGAGCACGATGGCGATGAGCATGACCCGGATGAAGAGGGTCATGACGTCGATCATACGGGCGATGTTGAAGAAAGGAGATAAATCCTCCCAGGAATGGACCTCGAGCGCCGCCTGTCCCTTCTGCTGAGGACCGTCGTCTCGGATGTTCTGCCTCAGCCGCGTCATGACCTCGGGCAGGCCACTGAAATCCTCGATGCGGACGGCGATTTCACTGACCTCCACCTCGGTCATGCGCAGCACTTCGGCCGCATCGCCGATGTGAACGTAGCCGTCGCGCCCGCCGGGTCCGGTCGCGCTCTCCAGAATGCCGGAGACGATAAACTGCATGCCGTTGACCGAGCCGTCGGCGTTGGTGGCCACCACCACGACCGGATCGCCGGGACGCAGCTTCATGCCCTTCGCCAGCAGCGCTGGAACCAGGATTTCGCCTCTGCCCAGCGTCGGCCGGCCCTCGATAACCCGGGCGGACAGGAGCGGAACGGTTCGAAACTCGGCTTCCGGGTCGATGCCGTTTAAGCGGATGTTGGTCGTCTCGATGAAATTGCTGAACATACCCCCAAACTTGAGCCGCGGAGAAAAGGCCGCCACGTCCTGATCGGATGCGAGCATTTCCTCGATTTTCCGATAGGTCTCGGGCTTCATGTTCAGGTTGAGCGGCAGGTTGTCGATGGAGGCGACGTAACCCTTCCGGTGCAGTTGGAGGTGTCCCATCATCGAATCGGTGATCTGGCCGATCATCAGAGATTTGAAGGACCCGCTGATGGAAACGAACACAAGGACGAAAACCACACCGATCGTGATGAGGGAGGCCGTCAACAGGGTCCGGCGCTGATAGCGGATCAGGTTGCGGATGGCGATCTTAAACAGATTACGCATGCGTCGTCCCCCCCTTCACCTCTTTTTCAGCCAAGCGGCCGTCCACCAGACGGAAAAGAACTTCCGCCTCGCCCACAATCTTCGTGTCATGCGTGGAAAAGATAAAGGTGGTCCCCATTTCATCGCGCATTTTTTTCATCAGCCCGATTACGGCGTAGGCGGTCTGGGAATCCAGGTTGGCTGTGGGCTCATCGGCCAGTACCAGCGCCGGGTTAGTCACGAGCGCCCGGGCAATTGCCACCCGCTGTTTCTGGCCGCCTGAGATCTGGTGGGGGTATTTGCCGCCCTGGTCCGCCATGCCGACCGCTTCCAGCATGCGGGAGATTCGTTCCCGCCGCTCCCGCGGGGCGACATTCTGAACCATGATGAGGGGATACTCGATGTTTTCAGAGACGGTGAGAACCGGGATCATGTTGAAATCCTGGAAGATAAACCCCAGATGCTTTCCCCGGAACGCGGCGCTTTCCTTTCGGTTCAGCGCGGCGACCTCCGTTCCCGCCACCGTCAATGTCCCCGCCGTGGGCTTGTCCAGGCAGCCGAGCATGTTCAGGAGCGTCGTCTTGCCGCTGCCGGAGGGTCCCACGAAGGACACGAACGAGGCCGGTTCGATGTCGAAGTGGAGTTCCCGGAGGGCGTAAACGGTCACCTCTTCCGTCCGGTATTCCTTGGATACGCCGCTTGCCGTAATCAAGGCCATCGCGAAGCCCCTTTCCGGCGGTCGCGCCTGTCGGCGGGCGGCCTTCCTCGGGCCGCCCGCCGCGACGGTTCCCGCTCCCTCAATCAAACGCCATCTTGGTGTTCCAGACTTCCCAGACCTTTCCGACCAGCCCCGGGCCGGGCTTCAGCGTGGGTTTCCCCGGCTTCCAGCCCGAGGGCGTCGCCTCCGAGCCCTTGCTCTTGCGCACGTGCTGGAAGGCCTGGATCTGCCGGATCGTCTCCCGCACGTTGCGACCCACCGGCGGCGTGAGGACCTCGAAGCCCTGGATGATCCCGTCGGGATCGATCAGGAAACGCCCCCGGGCCTCCACGCCCGCATCCTCCAGATAAACGCCGTAGATGGCGCCGACCTTGCCGCCGCCGTCGGACAGCATCGGGAAGGGAACCCCGCCCTTGACCATCTTGGACAACTCGTGGTCATTCCACATCTTGTGGACGAAAACGCTGTCCACGCTCATGGACAGCACTTCCACGCCCAGCTTCTTGAATTCAGGGTAGGTTTCGGCGACCGCCGAAATCTCCGTCGCTCAGACGAAGGTGAAGTCCCCAGGGTAGAAGCACAAAACCACCCATTTGCCGAGAAATTCCGATAGCTGAACGGAAACGAACTTGCCCTTGTGGTACGCGGGCGCCGTGAAGTCCGGCGCCTTCTGGCCGACGGTAATCATCTTCTTGACCTCCTTGTGCGGTGTCTGCTGAGGGGTTCCCTGGGGCTTTTCCAATTTCTCCCCGACCGGGCCGCCGGTGGGCCTGGCGCACCCGGCCTTGAATTCCTTTGCCATCGGGTCGACCTCCTTTCTCAATACGGGGTTATTTGTCGCGCGGATATGGCCACACCATGATCCCGCCTTCCATGACCTTGACATTCTTCCAGCCGTTGGCCCCCAGGGCGAGTGCCGCTTCGTAGCCGCGCAGCGAAATTTTGCAGTAGCAGATGATTTCGCGGTTTTTATCTTGCGGCAGTTCCTTGAGGCGTTTGCGGATGGCCCCCAGCGGAATCAGTGTCTCGCCGATCCCCAGGCGTATTTCTTCGAATTCTTCGGGGCCGCGCGTATCAATCAGAAAAGGCTTTTCGCCGGCCAGAATCTTCAGATACACCTGGTGGCAACTGATCCCCTTGAGCCGTCCTTTCATTTTGTTTTGTAGCAGATGCGCCGTGGCGATGAAATGATCGATGGCCAGAGAAAACGGCGGCGCGTAGGGCAAATCGGCGTTGATCAAGTCCTCAACGGTCAGTTTGCCCTGGATAGCCATCGCCCACTGGGCGATCTGTTTGGCGACATTGCCCGGACCGATACACTGCGCGCCCAGAATCCGGCCGCTTTTGGCATCGGCGGTAACTTTCGTAACCAGGAGCTTGCCCTCCATAAATCCCGGCTTATCGGGACTGGCGTTCACAACGGTGACGATGTCGGTATATCCCAACTTTCTGGCCGCCGTCTCGGACAGCCCCGTGGAGCCGGCCGCGTAATCGAACACCTTGCAGATGCCGGTTTGAATGGTTCCGGGAAAGGTCACGCAGTTGGTGGAAGCGGCGTTTTCGCCCGCCACGCGGCCCTGAAGATTGGCCAGGTCCCCGTAAGGCGCATGCACTTTTTTGCCCGTGATGCGGTTGACGCTCTCCACGCAGTCGCCCACGGCATAGATATCGGGGTCGGAGGTCTGCATGTATTCGTTGACGTCGATGCCGCCCAGTTCGCCGATTTTCAAACCTGCCTCTTTGGCCAGTTTTACATTGGGCCGCACGCCGATGGCCACCACTGCCAGTTCGCAGGGGAGTTCCGTCCCGTTTTGCAGCTTGACGCCCGTGAGCTTTCCGCCTTCACCCAGAAAAGCGGCAATGCCGTTGTCGGTGATCACGTTGGCACCCTTGCTTTTCACGTGGTTTTCAACCAGCTTGGCCAGTTCCCAGTCCAGAAAGGTCAGAAGCTGGGGCAGAAGTTCGATCACGGTGATTTCAATGCCCGCCAGTTGCAGCGCCTCGCAGGTCTCGATGCCGATCAGCCCTCCGCCGATGACGACGGCTTTTTTGATCTTGCCTTCATCGCTGATCTTGCGCAGAAAATCCGCGTCTTTCATCGATTGCAGCGTGGTGATGCCGTCCAGATCCGTGCCCGGCACCGGCGGCATGCGGGGCACCGCGCCGGTTGCAATCACCAGTTTGTCGTAAGGCAGGGTCCCGGTCTCACCGGCGGTCAGGTCCTTAAACGATAGGGTTTTATTCTTCCGGTCGATGGCCGTGACTTCGGTATTGACCCGCGCCTCGATGTCCTTGGCGTTCAAATAAAACATGGGGTTTCGCACCACGCCCGCCGGCGTGCACAAAAGCTGATTGCGGTCGTCGAAAAATCCGCCGACGTAATAGGGGTAGCCGCGGGAAGCCATCGAAAGATCCGCTTCTTTCTGCAAAATGATGACCTCGGCGTCGTTGTCGATCCGGCGTGCTTTGGCCGCCGCTTTGGGACCGGCGGCCGATCCGCCGATCACGATGATCCGTCTTGGGTTCGTCATGGTCCTCTCCTACGGGATGAAATCTAAAGAAACGTCAGGAGGCCGGAAACGCCCGTTGTCGTCTCTTCGCAGTCCCCCTAACAGTTTACGACCGCGACGGCATTGATGTAAATCAAGATCCGTCATTCCCCGGCGGCGACGGCCTCCAGCCCCGCCCGGTCCAGGATGGAGATGTCTCGACCCTCGACCCGGAGGATCCCGTCCGCGGTCATTTTCTTCAATGCCCGCGAGAGGGCTTCGGGCGTCGCCCCGAGAATCTTGGCCAGCTCGCGATGGGTCGTGGCGAGGCGGACCAGGCCGGGGGCGCCCTTCCTTCGCCCGTTCGGACTTTGGAGTAGAAAGGCGGACAACCGCTGGGGAATCTCGTACAGGGACAGGGACTCGACAAGGGCCATGGATTCCTTCAGACGGCGGGAGAGAATTCGGATCACGTTGAGCAGCAGGACGGGTTCCTGCCGCGCCGCGGCCTCGAGTTCCGGTCCCGGGATGACGACGACGGCGCTGTCCTCCAGGGCGGACACGTTGGCCGGGAAGGCCGGAGTGGCGAAGGCCGTGCAGAGCCCGAAGGGTTCCCCCACCCCGAGGAGGCAGAGGGTCTGTTCCTTGCCCTCGGACGAGCTTTTGTAGAGCTTGACGCGGCCGTCGATGACGACGAAAAAGGCGCGGACGGGATCCGTCTCGCCGAGAATCGCCTCGCCGGACCGGAAGGTTCGCAGCCGGGCCCGCGCGGCCAGGGACCGCAGGCCCTCCCGGGAAACGCCCTGAAAGAGCGGGATCCCCTCCATCCACGCAACGAACTCCGTCTGCATCTATCCCCCCGTTGATCCAGATCAATGACGGACACGGCGAAACGGTCGTAATGTTTAACTTTGCTGTTATCATAGCATAAGGACGGCGGGGAGGCCAACCCATTTTCCGCTTCCCGCTGGACGTGAAACATCGGATCGACACGATTGGAGGACGTCATGAAAGAACTGTGGATCGTCTTGGGCATCGTTGCCGCGTGGATTTTTCTGCAGGCCTGGCTGCTGCCCCGGATGGGCGTCTCGACCTGAATGAGACCTGCCTGTCCGGTCGAGGACAGCCGAAAGAAAGCGCCTGCCCCGGCGCCCCGTGCGATCGCCGACGCCCCGGAGCCCCAGGGACCGGAACAAACCCCCTGAGGGCAGAGGGCAAACAACGATTAGAGCGAGCGCTCGTTTCTTCTTGACAGGGTCGCGTGCCTGGCCTATGGTTCGGCAACATTCCATTTCTACATCCCGATGTTGCCCAGAGGAGGAAAAGCGCCATGCCCGAGAACCCCTTGCACGCCCTGATGAATCCGAAATCGATCGCCATCGCCGGCGCGAGCAACAATGCCATGAAGATGGGCACGATGCAGGCCTTAAGCGTCGTCAAGGACGGCTTCCAGGGGCCCCTCTACCCCATCCATCCCACGGAGAAGACCGTCGTCGGCCTCAAGGCCTACACCTCGCCGGAGGAGCTGCCCGAGACGCCCGATCTCGGTCTGATCGTCATCCCGGTCGAACACGTCTTCCCCCTGCTGGAGGCCTTCGGCCGGATCGGAACGAAGCGGATCATCGTCTGCACGGCGGGATTCAAGGAGGTGGGTACGGACGGACGGCGCCTGGAACAGCAGCTCAACGAGACCGCCGCGCGCTGGGGGATCCGCTTCGTCGGCCCTAACTGCATGGGGATCCTCAATTCAGAGATCTCGCTCAACCTGACAGTCATGCGCTTCGACGGCCGCCCGGGAATGTTGGGGCTCGCCTCCCAAAGCGGGACCTACGTCACCCAGACCCTGTCCTACCTGCGCAAACGCGGCATCCGCCTGAGCAAGGCCATCAGCACCGGCAACGAGGCCAACATCGACCTGATCGAGGCGTTGGAATATCTGGGCGAGGACGAGCAGAGCCGGGCGATCATCCTGTACATCGAGGCGATCCGAGACGGCCGGCGGTTCGTCGAGACGGCCCGGAAGATCTCCCCGCACAAGCCGATCTTCGCGCAATATGTCAGCGGGTCCGCCGCCGGGGCCCGGGCCAGCCGAAGCCACACGGGAGCCATGGCCGGACCGGACTTCCTGTACGAGGGGATCTTCAAGCAGGCCGGCATCATCCGCGTCCATTCCATCGAGGATCTCTACGCCCACGGCTGGACGGCCGCCACCCAACCCCCGCTCCGGGGGAACCGGATCGCCGTTGTTACCCATTCCGGCGGGCCGGGCACCGCCATGTCGAACATCGCCGATCAGGGGGGGCTTGCGATTCCCACGTTGTCCGAAGCGGTCCAGAGCCAGATCCGACCGCTGATCCCGCCCCACGCCTCCAGCGCGAACCCCGTCGATCTGACCTTCAACATGGATACGGACCGGATGACGGTCCTGATTCCCGAGATCCTGCTGAAGAGCGGAGAGATCGACGGACTTCTCGTCCACGGTCCCATGACGACGGGCTGGATGAAGGAAATCTATCCCCATCTGTCGATGCTGTTCGACGACCTGCCCCTGGAGGATTTCATGGCCCAGTTCCAGAAAGACCTCACGCCGGCGATGGTTCTGCCCTGGAAATACAACATGCCGATGATCCTGTGCTCCTTCCTGGACCGGAGCGACAACTACACGGAAGCCTACGAGGACAACAACATCCCCGTATTCGACGCCCCGGAAAAGTCGGCCCGGGCGATGCTCTCCCTTCTCCGGCACAAACAGATCCGGCAACGCAGGTCCTTCGTGCCGCCGGCCGCTCCGCCGAAGTCCCGGGAGGCGGAGCGGATCCTGAAAGACGCCGTCGCCGGGGGTCAGAAGGCTCTCGACGAGGCCCAGGCCAAGCGCCTGCTCGCCCACTACGGCATCCCCGTCACCCGGGAGAAACTCGCCGCCGACTCCGATGAAGCTGCCGCGGCCGCCACCGCCCTCGGCTATCCGGTCGCGCTCAAGGCCTGCGCCTGGGAGATCATGCACAAATCCGGCAAGGGGTTGATCGCGCTCAACGTACGGACGGAGGAGGAGGTGCGGGCCGCCTTCGCCGCGATTCGCCGGGCGGCCGGACTCGATATCCCCGTTCTCGTCCAGGAGATGCTCTCGGGCGGCCGGGAACTGGTGGTCGGAATGACCCGCTTCCCGGGGTTCGACCCCTGCATCCTGTTCGGCCTGGGCGGCGTTTTCACGGAGGCTCTGAAGGACAACACGCTGCGGCTGGCACCCCTGAGCGACGCCGACGCGGAGGAGATGTTGGACGACATCCGGGGGAAGGCCCTGCTCGCGGAATTCCGCGGGATGCCGGCGGCGGACCGGACGGCGCTCGCCGCCGTCGTGCAGACGCTCGGCTTCATCGCCCTGCTCCACCCGGAGATCGCGGAGATCGACCTGAACCCCGTCATTCTCGCCGGCGCGAAGCCGGTTGTGGTCGACGCCCTGTTCGTCCTGAAGGACTGAGGCGCGCCGCTTCTCAAACCTGTTCCACGTCGCGGTCGGACCGGCGGTCGGCGTCGAACGTCGTTGCGGGGGGGGGCGCCGACCGGCCCGCCGTGTTCCCGGTCTATCCCCAGACCATCCGGCAGACGAGCGGATAGATCGTCCGCAGCTTGTCGAGAACCGGTCCCCTCAGGACCCGCAGGGATTCGCCATCCAGCGGATCGACGACCGGGATCTCCCGGCCCGCCACGTCCAAGTCGAACCCCGTATTGTCCACAACCTGCGCGACCGTTCCCCCCGTGAAAACGTAATCCAACGCGAGGCGCTTTTTCTCCCGGTCGAATTTCATGACCCCCAGGGGCGTGACCACATGCGACAGGCCACCGCGCCGCCAGGGGGTGCGGACGTCGCCGTCGAAAGCGGTGGCGTTGACGAAATCGACCTTCGGCACGAAGAGCTTCTTCGTGTGGGTCATCGTGAAGAGGATCGTCCGGCGGCTCAGGGAATAGAGCATGGCCGAGCCCGCCCCGCCGGGAAGCCGCAATTTGGGTTTCCCGTAGTCGCCGATCACGGACAGGTTGATGCTGCCCCGCTGATCGATCTGGATGCCGGAGAGGAAGAAGACGTCGATGCCCCCCCGCTGGGCGAACCCGAAGAACTCGTGGAGCCCCTCCGAGATCCGGTTGGCCGGATCGCCGTAGATCATGGGGGCGAGGTGGGGGGCGTGGGTGTGCTGCGCGAGGAGGCAGCCCGCCGCCGGGATCGGGGAGAGCGTCCCCGTGGCGGCGAACTCGCCGTCGTTGAGCAGAAGGGCAATGGCCCCGATCATCCGTTCATAGGGGTGAACCGGTTTGTCTTCCATGCTGGGCTCCTTGTCGGGCCGGCCCCGCCGGCAGCGGCGGCGACCGTTCTTGCGTCCCGCGTCGCGCCCCTCAGGGCCGGGCGAATCCGACCGCATCGAGATAGGAGTCATGGTCGGCGGGACCGAAGATGTAGGTGTCGAGATAGGCGCGAAAGGCCGCGGCGTCCTTCGCGGCGGCGACGTAGGCCGACAGGTGGGTGGCGTCCGCCTCGTAGCGGCCGGGGCACGCCGTCGGATGCGCCCCGCCGGGGGCGACGACGACGGCATCGATGTGGAGCGGCGCCACGTAGACCTCCTGAAGCCCCGGCAGCACCTCGTCCGGTTCCACCAGCGCCTCGACGACGGCGATGGTCTTTCGGGCCGCCGTCGCCAGGAGTCGGTCGTTCCGGGCACCGAGAACGGTCACGCCGCCGAAACGGTCGCCCTTCAGGCCGTGGATGACCGCTACGTCCGGGACGATCGGCGGGACGACGACATAATCCTCCCCCGAATAGGGATCCTTGACGGTCTTCAGGTCGTCGCGGATTGTCATGTAGTCCGTCCCCAGCAAACCGAGGACCGGGATGAACGGCAGGTTGTGGGCCCCAGCCTGGAGCCCCAAAAGTAGGGCCGGTCACATCGTTTCCAGGAGCTTGAGACGGCCGGCCTCGGCCCACTTACGGAAATGCGGCGCCAGGCCGAATTCATCGAGCACGACCTGGGGAAACCGGAGCGTCTCCACGCAGCCCGCGCCGATCAGCAGGTCCGCGACATAGCCGCCCGTCAGCACCGGCGTCAGGGTGAGCCCCCGGACCCCGTTGCGGATGATCTCCCGGATCACGGGCATGGGATTCATGTCCATCCCGGCCCCGACGCCCAGGTGCATCCCGTCTCTTACCCACCGGGCCGCCTCGGCCGCCGTCATGAGCTTGTCTCGCATTTCTGTTCCCCCTCGATGTTCAGCGCCCGGGTCTTCCCGCGACCCGGGCGGTCGTTCCGTTAGGCCAGGCCGAAGAGGCGCGCGGCGTTGTCGTACAGCCACTTGCGCTTCACCGTTTCCTTCAACGGCAGGTCCATCACGCCGTCGGCCAACTGCTTGATCGTCCGCCCCATGAAGAGCCATGTGGACGCAAACAGGATTTTATCCTGAAGGATGGAGTTGCCCAGGTTCATCAGGGTCTCCCAGCCTGAGCCGGGCATGGCGAGGTAACGGGGCTCGACCGACGCGATGTCGATGTAGACGTTGGCATTGCGCCGCACCACGGCCAGCATCTCCGGGATCCAGGGCCAGCCGCCGTGCCCGGCGATGATCTTGAGCTCGGGAAAATCCTGGGCCACGATGTCAAGATGGATCGGCCGCTCCACCTCCATGTTCAGGGTGGAGTAGTTGATTCCCATGTGGAACCAGATCGGAATGTCCAGTTCCACGCAGGTCGTGTAGAGGGGATAAAACTTGGCGTGATGGGGCGGGAGACCGAACATGAACGGCCGCACCCCGATGCCGCGCAGCCCCAGATCGTAGCTGCGCCGGATCTCGCGCACGGCGTCCATGCCCTTCAGGGGGTCGATCCCCGCCATACCGATGAACTTGTCCGGGTACCGGCGGACGATGTCCGCGTAGTAGTCGTTGGGCAGGCCCTTGAGTCCGCTCGGCGTCTCCTCGTCCAGGTTGAAGATGACCGCCTTCTCCACCCCCATCTCGTCGAGTTGCCTGACAAAGACCTCCAGTGGGGTGGACAGGGGTTTCATCCGGGGCGTCAGCGCCTCGCGAAAGTCGTTTTCGCTCAGGCTGACCTTCATCCGGTAGAGTTCCTCCGCGGTCAGTCCCATCGACGGGGCGACCCGAGGGCCGAAGATGTCCTTGAGATAGCGGGCCATCTGCGGCGGCAGGGACACCGCCAGATCGACGACAACCTCTTCCGTGGGCACGTAACACAGGGCATCGATGATTTTGCATGCATTCGTCATGGCATTCGCCTCCCCGTTATCCGGCGTTTTGGGTCAGCAGGTTGATCACCTGCTGCATGACGACCTCCAGCTGCAGCTTGCGGCCCATGACGACATCCGGGGCAAAGCTGCGGAGAATCGCGATCTCTTCCCCGGTCGGCGCCGGCGTGGTTTTCAGGGTGTCGGCGACCTTCAGATCCCAGGGAACCTCGGCGCGGACCGCATCGAGAGTCGCCCCGGGGTGGAGTTCGGCCAGGTACATCTCCTTCGTGACGGCGTCGAACTTGAAGACGCCCCGGGTCGTGATCAGCACGCTCGGCCCCGATCCGGCGGGCATGCCCGCCTCGTAGCGGGTGTTCCCTCCGGTCAGGTAACCGGGGGAGGTGAAGTAGTCCAGCTTCTCCACGAAAGTCCCGCCGCTCATCGTGAGGATGGCGCGCCCGGCGTAGCCAACGAATTCCGGGGCGCCGCCCGCGCCGGTCATGCGGATCGAAAAGGCGTCCGGATCGCCCAGATAGCTGCTGTTCATGTTGCCGTAGCGGTCGATCTGGCCGACGCCGAGAAAGGTCGCGTCCACATAGCCCTGGTTGAGGACCGTGGTGAAGATGTCGATCATGTCGCAGGAATACGTGAAACCGCGGGTGCAGGTGGGATCGGCGATGTGCAGAGGCACCTTGAACGGGTCGATCCCCAGAAGGCCGGCCTCGGTGAGGATCACCGCGTTCGGCGCGTGGGTCTTACGGGCAAGCACCCCGGCGGCCATGGCGATGCCCTGGCCGATGACGACGAATTCCCGGTCATGAAGCTCCTTGGCGGCGCGGGCAACGATCAGTTCCTGAATCGTGTATTTAGTTCCCATCGATCAGCGCTCCTTTCTCCCCCAGCATGGCGATGAATTCCGCCATGGTCAGACCCATGGTCCGCGAACGGCCCTCCTCGTCCCAGTCGAGGGAAAAGGTGGACCCGTAGTCGGCGGGAACGCTCTTGAAGGGCTTGGCCCGGAAGGCGTCAAGGGTTTTCTTCCCGAAGCGCCGGCAGTATTGATCAATATACGCCTGCCGGTCGGCCGGACCCCGGATCCACTCGTCGATCCATGCCCGGGCGCCGTCGGGGTTGGCGCAGGAGCCGACAAAAAGGGCCCGAAAGGGAAAGTCGTAGTCATAGTGGCCGAGCACCTCCGAGGGGTGCGCGCCCCAGGGACACTCCACGACGGCGCAGACCTTGTGCGCCGGGACGATCGTCAGATGCGGCGAGGACATGATCACCTCGGTCTCCACGATCTCCTCGCACGACAGGATGACCTTCTTCGCGGCCAGCGCCGCCCACTTGCTGTTGATCATGGCCCCCCAGAGCTGTCCGTTGCCGGCCCGGTCCGCCCGCTGCACGTGCATCAGCGCGAAATCGGGGTTGTAGCCCTTGACCACGAGCATCTCGGCCCCCGTGAAGGGATCGCGGATTTCGGCGAAGCGCTGATCCCCCAGAAAGCCCCGCCTCCGGACCACATCGGTCACCTTGATGCCCGGCAGGACCGGCAGGAAGGGGTACCCCATCGCACCGGCCTTCATCATCGACAGCAGGGTGTGGTTCGTCATCTCTTCGATCACGACCTTGCCCCCCTTGAGCGCCCGATCGAGCGGACTCACGATCCGGGGACCGCCGGCCCGGAAGTTGTACGCGATCACGAGGCGGTCGATCACCTCGCTCAGGATGAGCTGATCGATCTCCTCGATGCCTCCCTGCTGGAAAGCCATCAGGTTTTTCTTCCCCTGCCGGATCAGCTCGTGGGTGAGCGCGAGCGGCATGCAGTAGAGGCAGTTGGCGAACACGAAGGAATCGCCATCCCGGACGAACCGCGCCACGGCCTCGCGCGCGGTCATCCGCTTGTCCGCATCCATGAATTTCTCCATACACACCTCCTCGATGATGGGGGAAAAGGTCCGGGGACCTCTACAACGGACGCCGGATCCAGAGGTTGGTCATCTCGACGCCGGGCCGCATGGCGCGCGTCCCGCCGCCCGCGGCGACGATGGCGAGGATCCGGCCAGCATCGGTGACGCGCACCCCGCCCAGATGATGGACGGGAGTGCCGGAGAACAGCCCGGCCAGCATCGGGGTGGTCGGCCCCAGCACCGTCACGTGACGGGCGCCGCCGAGGTCGTCCAGGATCTCCTCCAGGCTGTCGTAAAGCAGGGTGGTCGCGGTGATCAGGGCGACCGTGGCGCTCCGGAGGACGGCCCCCCGCTCCCGTCCCGCGAGGACCAGCCCCTTGTCCGCGTCCTTTTCGAGGATGGTGAGCGCCGCGCCCGTGACCTGGACCTTTTCGATCAGGGGACTGAAGCGTCCGACCATCACGACCCGGTCGTCCGGCGTCAACCGGATCAGGTCGAGGGCGTCCCCCTCGGCATCACTGCGGTCCTGACGGATCAGGGCATTGGCCAGGGCCAAGGCGACGGCCTTCCGGCGGGGGCGGCCCGGTTCGTTCAGCCAGGCCAGGACGGCGGACGCGTTCTCACCCGCCAGGGAGGGCGGCGGCAGGGTCTCGATCTTTAGCGGAACCTCCGCGCGGGGGACGGCGGACAGTCCGAGAGCGCCGTCGTCGAGGCAAACGGCGAGATAGGTCGACCCGATGCAGACCTCCACGACGGTCCTC
>Ga0209719_1001333_pt1 | contig 30514 bp, 24 predicted proteins | sample AD_JPNAS2_MetaG_FD_184421 | JGI IMG/M metagenome (GOLD analysis project Ga0209719, IMG submission 184421) | Active sludge microbial communities of municipal wastewater-treating anaerobic digesters from Japan - AD_JPNAS2_MetaG (SPAdes) (version 2) | ecosystem: Engineered > Bioreactor > Anaerobic...
AAAAATGCTGAACCGACAGCTCCTCCCATATTTCGAAAAAATTGAAGAAGAGATGTCACAAGTCCAACCTGCTTAAGAGAAAAAAGGCTTTGAGGTGCCGCATTATAAACAGGAAAGGTTAATCCTATACCGAATCCAGCGAAACCGGAAAATAATATTATATAATTAATTCCGGCTTTCGCACCAAAAAGACCTATACACAGCATCCCCACAAATGCTATAAATAATCCTATCGAGGCCAAAAATTTAAAAAGATATCTATGAGTCAAAATTCTTCCCGATATATTACTTGATAATATCATCAGAACCATCATTGGCATCATGATCATTCCTGATTCTGTCGCACTTTTACCCTTTGCACTTTGAAGATACAAAGGCAGAAAAATCGCAGCACCGAATATTGCCATATTTCCTAAAGAAGAAGAAATTACCGAAGAAGCGAAAACTTTCTCCCTGAAAAAATGCAAAGAAAGAAGCGGTTCCTTAGATTTATTCTCTATGGAAATAAAAACAGCAAAAGCAATTATCGATAAGGCGAATAAAGCTAAAATGTCAAACGAATACACCGGCCTCTTTCCAGCTTCTGTAACCGCAAACAAAAATGGTGCTACAAAAAGAATAAAAGCACCAACACCAGGATAATCAATTCGGCGTTTCTCCTCATGATGTCTGAGAGGATGAAGGTTGCAATGAATAAGGAAAAAAGCAAGAATTCCCAATGGTATATTTATATAGAATATCCAGTGCCAAGATAATTTATCAGCAATAAATCCTCCTGCTCCTGGCCCAAGAATGCTCGCTACAGCAAACATTGAGGCCAATATACCCATATATTTACCGCGTTCCCTTGGAGGAAATATTTCTGCTACTATAACAAACGCACTTGATACACATATTCCTCCGCCTATTCCCTGCAATCCTCGAAACACAGAAAGCATTATCATGTTTGATGAAAGACCGCACAATGCAGAAGCTACGATAAAAAAAATAATACCGCTGATTGTTATCCTCTTCCTACCATATATATCAGCTAATTTCCCTGAAATAGGGAGTATAACCGTTGAAAAAAGAAGATATGAAGTAAATGGCCACGAATAATGTTCAATTCCATTAAGATCCTTTATTATCTTAGGCATAGCCGTACTTACAATGGTATTGTCTAATGCTGCAAGAAGTAAAGTCAGCATGGCACCAGCCATAATAAGAAATCTTTCTCGACTTTGCAGGCTTATTCTTTCGGTTTTCATTATATCTCCAATTTCAAAGACAAATTTAATTTCATTTTTAGGATAACAATCATTTTTTCTGATAATAAATCAACAAATTACGTATTTATTTAATAGACGAAAAATTATGAATCAAATAAAATCAACTGCAATAATACGAAAGGATATTTTCATTCTTTTAAAAAAAATATCCGAGTCGACAGGAAAATCCGTTTCATGTGTTTTATCTGATTGTTTCAAATATATAATATCACAAAACAATAAGATTAATAAACCTGTAATTGGCTCAAATATAAAATACCAAAAACGCAACATCAATTTTTACACTATTCATTATCAAATAGATGATCAAATATATGAAACTTGCTTGGATCTTAAAAAAATACTTAAGAAATCTTTATCGAGAATTGTAAATGAAACAATCCAAGAAATTTATTCATTAATCAGCAGAACCTCAAATGATACAATTGCATTCTATGTCAACCTACTGTCTCATTGGAAGGAAAAACTCATTTCATACGAATGTATATTTAAATACGATAAAACATCTTCATCATATATTATATCAATCAATTCGCAAATTACATAAAAAGTTATTTACTTTTTAAAGCTTTTAATCTGACTGGAAGTACTTTACTTTATAAAGCGCTAAAAGGAGATTATATGAAACATTTTGCGTTATTGTTAAGCTTAATACCTATACTGCTGTTTGGATTTAATCAGACAAAATATCAAAGAATTTCTGTCTTATTATGGGATAATCCAAGTATAAGCAAATTAGAAAATGAACCAGAATTATTAAAGAAGAGTATTTCAGAATTAGAATCAAAAATGGATAACAATCAGATTTCAAAACTCCAATTAGCGATAATGTACAATTCATCATCTCTACTTGGAGACACCGGAAGTGCAGAAAAAGCATTTAAACTATTATTGGATATAAAGAATAAAGAAAAGTTATCAGAAGAAATTGAAATGATAGTTCTCGTCTACCTTGGCTCTTCCAGATCACTAATGGCTCGAGATTCATACAATCCTGTAAGCAAGATGAGTTATGTAAAAGAAGCTGCAGTTTTTCTTGATGAAGCAGTTTCAAAGTATGGTCAATATCATTTTTTACCCCGGTATGTTCGCGGCACTGTTTTTTCCGGATTACCCGAGATGTTTAAGAAAAAATCAACCGCAGAAAGTGATTTAAAATACATTATTGCAGAATATGAATCAAGAAAAACAATACCAGCCGACCTTGCATCAGAAGCTTTTTTCAATCTTGGCAATATCCATAAGAGCAACAAAAAAACCGATGAGGCTATAATCGCATGGAACAAATGCATCATACTGACTCCAAGTTCCAAATCCGCAGATAAAGCTAAAAAAAACATTAAAAAATATGGGGAGTAAAATGAATAGTATACTCATAGAAAATGTATCAAAGAATTATACTCTAGGGAAAGTTGAAGTTCCCGCCCTCAAAAACATTAATCTTTCAGTAAAACACGGCGAAATAATATGTCTGATGGGTCCAAGCGGTAGCGGGAAAAGTACTCTTTTAAATTTAATTGGGGCTCTTGACTCGCCTTCTAATGGTGAAGTTCACATTAACGGAGAAAATATTGCATCGTTGACGGATCGTGCTCTTTCAAAATTTAGAAATAGAACTCTCGGATTCATTTTCCAATCATTCAATCTCATACCGGTTTTATCTGTTTCTGAGAACATCGAATATCCACTTTTAATGCAGGACATTTCTTCATCTGAAAGAAAAAATCGTGTTAACGAATACATCGATGCAGTAGGACTTACTCCATATTCAAACCGCAATCCGGATGAACTTTCAGGAGGTCAACGTCAAAGAGTTGCAATTGCCCGTGCACTTGCAACACATCCGTCAATAATAATAGCGGATGAACCAACTGCAAACCTTGATCATAAGACTGGAAAAGAAGTAATGGATTTGATCAGCAGCATGAATAAAAAAAGCGGAGCAACAGTAATTTTTGCGACTCATGATCCGATAGTTTCGAATTATACTAAAAAAATTATTCGTCTAAAAGACGGCGAAATATCGGAGAGTTGATATGATTATAAAAATTGCCGTCAAAAATATTATGAGAAATAAGCGCCGGACAATTTTAACTTCTCTGGCAATGATTCTTGGAATCGCATCATTACTTATATTTACTTCTTTCATTTCCGAGCAAATGAAGGGCTTTAGAGAAGGAATTATTCGCGAAGGATTAGGCCACATTCAAATTGCATCAAATGAATCTTTCTTCTCGAAAGGCAAATTTGATCCTTCAGCTTTCATAATTGACAATTCCGATTCCATCGAATTAAAAATTAAATCAAATCAGGATGTAATAAATGTTATTCCATCAATCGGTTTCAGCGCCATGGCTGCTGGAAAAAATAAAACCATCACTCTGCTCATAAAAGCATATCCGCGCGACAAAATCCATTTTTCAAAAGATCAGAACGAAACTGTCAACGGACAAATATCTCCATCATTTCTTATTCATGGAAATAACTTTTCACCTGAAACAGACGAAATCATTATCGGTGATTTAGCTGCAAAAATTCTAGGTATAAAATGCGGAGAGATTTTAACCATTATGTCAATTCTGCCAGGCGGGGCGTTAAAAGCATCAGACTTTACAGTTTGCGGAATTTACAAAGGAAGCGAGTCTGGAAAAATATACGCATATATTCCTTATGAAAGCAGAGGAAAACTGATAGATGCAGAAAGTCCATCTTCATTTACAGTGTTCTTATCATCAGAAAATCAAACAGATAATACTATTCTAACTTTAAAAAATTCATACCCAGAATTATCAGTTAAACCTTGGCATGAGCTTGCCGATTTCTATACTCAGGTCAATGGAATGTACAGTGCCTTTCTTAAAGTAATATCTGCAATAATGATTCTTGTTACTGTATTTGTAGTCATGAACACGATGTCAATGTCCGTATTCGAACGCATTAGAGAAATAGGAACTATGCGAGCTGTTGGAACAAGCCGAAAAAGAATTTTCTCAATGCTTTCAATCGAAGGTTTTTGTCTCGGCATATTCGGATCATTCGTAGGAATAGTTTTCGGTTTTCTGCTGTCTTTTGCAATAAATGCCCTCGGAGGAATACCTTTTTCATATGACGGCTTCGATTATCACATACTGATATCTCCTGATTTTTCTGACGCAATAAAAGCAGCTTTACCGGTTCTTTTCGTCTCACTTTTAGGCACTCTGCCTGCAGCTTATAAAGGATCAAGATTATCAGTTGCTGAAACATTGAGGTATTAATATGAACAAAGAAATAGTCAGCAAAACAATCAAACTTGCATGGAGAAATGTAAGAAGGAATAAACGCAGAACACTCTTAACTCTTTTCACTATGTTTATCGGATTTTTCGCAATAACTATTCTAGACGGATTTATGACATACAGCATGAATCAACTTGGAGAAACAATTATTAAAAGCGGAGTCGGGCACATTCAAATCGCCATAAATGAAAATTACTTTAAAGAGGGAGAATCAGATCCTTCCCCTTTTATAATTCCTCAATCGGATGAAGAAGCCAAGAAAATCTTAAAACTTTCCGAAGTAAAGGATGTTATAAAGTGCGCAAAATTTCAGGGATTAATTTCATTCAATGGCAAAAATGAAAACTCGTTATTGCAATCAGTAGATGCTGAATCATCAGAAGAAACTTTGAACAGGCTGAATTTTTATGAAGGACGGGGATTTAACGGGGAAAGCGGAATAATCATAGGCAAAATTCTCGCAGAAAAACTTGAGGTAAAAGTCGGCGATACTGTTACTCTATACGGTCCATCAGCTCAAGGCGGAGTAAATGTTCTTGATCTTGAAGTTTCTGCTATCGCCGGAAGCGGAATAACCGATCTTGACGGCGTTGCAAGTTATATTACAACAGAAACCGCTCAGACGCTAATGATATCAGACGATCTCACTCTATTAACTGTATATCTTGAAGACACTAAAGATACTGAGGCGTCTATTGATAAAATTCAAAAAATTACAGGTGGAAAGTTTTCAATAAAAAAATGGAGTGATGTGTCAGAATACTATCGTCTTGCAAGCACCTCTTATTCAACTGTTTTCGGAGTAGCAAATATAATCATATTCATCGTTTCGCTTTTTGCTGTCGCAAACACAATTACAATGTCTGTATATGAACGAATACGCGAAATGGGAACTATCAGAGCATTCGGCATGAACCGGCGATATATTTTTATGATGTTTACTTTAGAAGGAATTATCTTGGGATTCTTTGGGACATTGATAGGATGCATCGGAGGATTCACAGCATCATACATCATCAACATTTTCGGCGGAATTGAAATAGGAGCTCAGCCTGGTTATTCCGAATCCATGCTTCTTCTCTTCACGCCTAAAATCTCAACAGTATTACTAAATATATCAATCGGAATAACAATTTCCGCTATCGCTTCACTTATTCCTTCGGTAAAGGCCGCAAGAATTCAAGTTCGTGAAGCTCTTTCATACAGATAAGGAGAATATTATGAAAATTTATCTTTCGCTATTACTTTTTGTTTTATCAATTCATATAAATGCAGGTGATGGCAATGCAATTTTAAAAGAAGTGGATGCCAGAATTTATACTCCGAATATGGCCTTTGAAATGGATATTTCAGCATATAAGGGAAACAAACTTCGCGACTCGAACAGAATCGCCGGATACTCAAAAGATTCTGACAGATCATTAGTTCTGTTGTATTTTATTTCTCCTGCGAGTTTGAAAGGAAGAAAAATGTTAATGGAAGGAAATTACATCTGGATGCAGATGCCGCGGACAAAAAATGCTATCCGTCTTTCTCCAATGCAGATCCTTCTCGGAGAAGCCTCTAATGGAGATGTTGCCCGAACAAGATTTTCAGCCGATTACAATGCCGTTCATGACGGCAATGAAATGATTGAAGGAAAGAAATGTGAAAGACTCATTCTTGAAGTAAAATCCGATAAAAAAGGAAGTACTTATTCCAAAATTATTCTCAGAATCGGTGCCGACAAGCTTCCGGTATATGCAGAATTTTTTGCAGAAAGCGGCAAAATGATGAAGAAAGTTTTTTACAGATCATTTTCACCATTTGGCGGAAGAATGATGCAAAAAATAATTGAGATATTCGACGCAGTTAATTCTGAAAACCACACAATAATGGAATATGTAAAAATCGGATCAAAGAATCTTCCTCTTTCTCATTTTACAAAAGAATATCTTGACCGTTTTCAATACACATCTTTCGGAGCACAATGATGAGAATCCGTATATTTTTCTCTATATTTTTATTTCTTACAATTACAGAATATGGTCAGTCTTTCGACGGGTTTTACAATATTCAATCAACATGTTCAACTCATATGATATCTGAGAAAACCGATGAAAATCGGTTTTCTCTCTCACACACCTTCTTCGCAAATCATTCTGAATCTTTCGGCATTTTCAATACATCAATCAATGCAAATGCTTTTGGAAAAATCAAAAGCGGGGAAGATCAAGAAGCCGATAAAACAAAAAGCAAGTTCGAAAGTAAAATTACCGAATTTTATATTTCAATGGGCAGTGATTCTATTTTTTTTGACTTTGGAAAAAAAAACATTAAAACAGGTACAGCATTATTTAAAAGTCCGACTTATTATTTTGATTCTGTTTCAGGTTCAACATGGAAAAGAGACTCAAACAGTGAAAAAAAAACAAAAGAAGGTACAATTGGATTAAAAACGGAATGGATTAATCCGATTTTCACCGTATCAGAATATTTTTCACCCAGGATAACAATCAACGATGACCGCGAAAAGAACATAGAACGTTTTACATCAGAGCAGGATTTTCACAGATCTCTAAGCTCTCTTTCTTTCAGAATTAAAGATTTGGATATGTCATTATTCTTCCTTTATACAAAAAGAAATCATGGAACAAAATTCAATTCGGGATTAACATCAAATATTTCTATCGGAGAATCGATTACTTTCTACATCGATGCATCCATTGCAGATCAAAAATATAATTACCTGCCTGACGATAATCTTTACACAATTGAAGAAAGTAAAATAAATAAACCTATTGAAGCAAGTTCCGGAATGTCGTATTCCATTAATGAAAACAACACTTTATATGCAGAATACTATTATAACGGCGCAGGACTGAATAAATCTGACTATGATTATGCTCTCGATTTTATGGACAAAATGAATTCATTTAACTACGGTTCCGCTGCATTATTGTCAGGTAAATACGGACTTTTCAACATGGCAAAACACTACATTATGATCCGCGGATCATTTTCAATTAACGATTCATATAATTTCACTGCCATGAATATACTTAACCTTTATGATAAAAGCGGTTTATTTCAAAGCGAAATAAACTTTGACGGGGAGGGATTTTTAATAATATTTATGGGAAGAAATTATTATGGAAGAAAAAAAAGTGAAATCAGTTTTTTCTCGAATATCCGCGAAGCATCAGCCGAATTTGAAGTTTATTTTTAGGTTCTGACTTATCGGGATAAACGACAAAATCAATCAATTATGCAATTATCATTATAATTATATTTTTTAAAACTTTAAATGAGAGGCATTATGCTTAATCTTCATAAAATCATCTATATTATTGCGTCAATTGCTATTGGTTCATCATCCTGTTCTAACAAAAAAACCGACACAACACTAGCAATCAATGATGACATATATTCAGTTAACATGATAATGGATGAGTATATTATTTATTCTGAAATCATCCACGACTATTTTAAAATTGATATTAGCTATATGCCTGATTCAAGGACTAATATTGATCAACTCCCTGCTTTTTATTTAACAGACGGACAGTGGCGCGGAATCGATCACAAATATATACACTACTTATCTCATAAAAAACTTATCCGCCCAGTATATGTTGTCGGAGTCGGCTATCCCCAAGGTTATGATTATGGAAAAATACGGGAAAGAGATCTTACTGACAATCCTGAGAAATTCGCAATGGCCTTTGCTAAAGAAATAATTCCATTCGTAGAAGCAAAATATAAAATTCATCCGCAGCATAGAATACTGTATGGCGCTTCTTACGGCGGATATTTCACTTTACATTCTCTTTTTATAAATGAATCTTTTCGCGGTTTATTTGAAACTTTTATTGCAGCCTGCCCAGTAGCCAAAACACCTTCTGCAGAAAATTATCTTTATGAAGCAGTAAAGAAATCATCAACTATTAGTAAAAATCTATATTTTGGAGTTGGGTCTTCAGATCATCCATACATTGTAAAAACAAATGAAAATATATCAAACTTAATTTCATCTTTAAATCAAAGATCAATAAAATATTCATTTTTCAACTATAATAACAAAGATCATTATACAGTTTGCAGAAGTGTTTTCATTGACGGTCTTCTTATGTATTATGGATTAAATAGTAAAACAACTACCGGCATATCCGATATTACATATCAACGAAAACATTATACATTTGAAAATTCCGCTGAATTATATGACTGGAGCATTTTAAACTCAAAGCCTTTTGACGCTGCAAAAAAAATAAGCATAATAAAGGATTCTTCATCAAACAATAATGCGCTTATTATTACGAACATCTTCAATAACGGAAGTTCAACAGGATCAGCAATTAATGTTTTCGACCATTTTGAAAATTTCAAAGGTAAAACATTGACAGCTGATTTTTTTGTTCCTGAAAATAAAACGGGTATTTACAAAGTAGCTATGAGACTACAATCTACTTATAACTGGATTCTCGATGAAAGTAAATTTGTTATTCTCGATAAAGCAGGATGGCAGAAACTTTCTTTTAATATTGATGATTCTGCAAAGAATGGTAATTCTGAACTTTTAAGATCAATCGGATTTTCCATCGGCAAAACTAGCTCAGAAACCGAACAAAATGGTGACATAGTTATCTCAAATATCTCTTGGAAATAAGGTAAAAAACCGGTCACGCTTTTTATACGTGCGTAACCGGTTTTTTATTTATAGAAACAAACGTATGAACATTCTTCATCTGCTGTTACTGTAAATTTTGAATTAGCCGGAACAACAAAGGATTCGCCTGTTGAATATACTCCGGAATGGTCTCCCATAAGAACATTTAACTTACCTGATGTTACTTTCATAAGCTCTTCTGACGATGTTGAAAATTCGTAAGTACCGCGTGAAATAACTCCCGATGTGGCTTTTCCTTCTGAATTAGAAAAAGCCACAGATTTGACTTTGCCGTCAAAATATTCATTAACTTTAAGCATATTACCTCTCAAATCAATTTTTAAAAGATATTTATTTTTGGCAATATATTTTCAATTATGGAACTTGTCGAATTCTTTTATGGTTTATAAATTGAATTTAATAAAAAGGAGTAACCAATGAAAAAAACAGCTCTATTGATTTTTTCACTATTTCTTACGTTTATGGTACTAAACGCGCAGGGGAAAGAAAGACATGGAAACAAAGATTCAATGAATTGCCCGAAATATGAAAGAGGCATGGGCAAAAAATATCAAGGATGTATGCCTATGTTTTTTCTTGAATCCGATGAGATGAAAAAAGAACTCAAACTTACAGATGATCAAGTTTCCAAAATAAAGACTGCAAACAGCGAGTTAAAAAAACAAACTGAACCGATTCACGAAAAGCAGAGAAATCTTCATCAGGAAATGAGAAAACTCGATGAAAAAGATAATAGCACACTATCAGATTATGAAAAGATAATAAAAGAAATTAGCGCTAACATGACTGAAATGCAAATTCTTCATGCAAAATACAGAATTCAAATCAGAAGTATTTTGACAAAAGATCAGAAAGAAATACTCAAAGCTAAACATGATAAAATGAAAGAAAAAGAAAACAGAAGAAAACACCGCGATATGGATTCCGAAGATTGATTGAAAGATATAACCAGTTGCCGGGACGCACCGGCAACTGGTTAGCTTATAATTAGTTCAAATCAAACCGCTTATTGAGAAAAGAAATCTTGTATAATTTTGCCCTTTCCCAAATCCTTTTGTATAACTTACAGCTGATGTAATGTTTTTATACATATATTTTGTTGATATAAATACGTTTTTTTGCGCAGAATAATATGAATCATTCCCTAGAATGAATACATAATACATGTTCGCATAAAATGATTTTAACAATCGAGTTTCAATTTCACTCTTAATTTTTTTTCGGGCATCATTCTTCGAAATTGAATGATTAAGTGCCATATATTTAAAATATAATTTCATTTCTGCGGACAGCGCATTTGAAATTTCATCAGTTTTCCAGTAATACTTTGTTCGGCAATAATCTCCGTTTATGTATATTTTTTTAAGAATCTCAATTTCTGCAAAAACCTTTTCATCTACTAAATATGTCTCGGACTGAATCATTTTCTTATACTGTGTCTGTTCTATTTCAGCACCTGTTTTAATTTTATCCGTCATATACAAATATCCCGAAAATGAATTTTGAATTGAAGGAGATTTTCCTCTGCAGGGAGATCCGAATGGAACATTTATTTTTTCAGAGATATTCTTGCCGACGAATGAAATCATGTATTTTTTTTCAACATGTTTCATCCCATACTGATAAGATAGAGTTTCGGTAAAACTGCTATCTTGTGAACGGTTAAAACACATTTCAGTAAATATTTCCGACTGCTTTATCCCGAACGATAAATATAGAGAAGAAGCTGAATAGTAATCATTTCCTTGTGAATACAATCTTCCTGAACTGCTTTCAGCAAGAGAATACAGTCCATTAACATTTATTTTCAATAAATGATATCCTAAGCATAAGGAATAGCCAGATATTTTTGAAGATACTATTTCTTCTTTATCTACTATGTCAGAAGAATTTAGAGACAAATAACTTCTATTTGTCTCATTTTCTTCATATTCAGAGGACGTAATATATGACTTTTTATCAGAATAGAACATATGAATCTTAAATTTAATATCGTCTAAATCTATTATTGAACAACTAATGGCTGATCCGAACAATGAATCATTTATATTTGCACTTGTTTCTGGAAGAAAAGGATCACTTTGAGTGCGGATAGTTGAAGAATGAAATGGATTATTCGAAGCTGAATTCAGCCTTGACAATATCATTCCGCTCGAAAACTTCGCATGATAATTTCCAGCTAATATTTTTATTCTGTCTGTGGAAGAAATTCTTGCATTCCATGAATACGTATTTTTTTTATTACTTATGTCGTCTTTTCTTGAGAAATCAAAGAATGCTGAACTTCCAAAACTAAAAAGCAAATGATTAAAATAATTTTTCTTCTCTTCAGATCCTTTTTTAGAGTATTCATAATCCACATCTCCTTCCATAAAAGCAAAAAGCATCGTGCATGGAAATATAACAATAATAGTTAATAATTTGAACATATGTCTATGGCCCTGCCTATCATTTGCTTATCAAGTTCGTATTTCTCAATACCGTTTAACACATATGTTTTACCTCTAATCATAAAATCATCAGCAATACTCAAAGCTTTTGAATGAGGAATCCCCGCAGAAACGAGTTGATTGAATAAATGGGTTTTACTTTTTTTCGGCTTATATACGAATCGATTTTCACGATGTTTTTTGACTTCAGTTTCTGAAAGATTCTCAACTCGTCTGATTATAGATTCTAAAAGCTCCCCTTCGGCGCCAATTTGAACAAGAGACTTCCGGCTTATCTTTCCGAATCTTTCTCTATACGCAATTATACGCTGTGCAATTTCTATGGTCATGCCTTCGATTGAAAGCAACTCATCTAGTCCGGCCCGTTGAATATCAATATTTTCTTCTAATCGATACTTATACTTTTTAGAAATTTCAATCGCAGTTTTCGGCAGAACAACTTCCCCCCAAACAAACGAAACACTGAAATTATGCGTGACACCCAGAACAGAATGATTTGATAAAGAATATTGCAACCGGCAATTATTATAATAAAATGTTCCTCCAACAGAATAAATCGACAAATCCGGAGAATAACCGACTGAACAATTGAAATTTTTTGCAAGATTAAATGACAGCTCGAAGAGTTTCATTATCTTATTATCAATATAATTTATATTGGAAATAAATTCTGCACCGGAAAAAGGAGCTATGGAAATTCCAGCCGAGAGCATTGAAGGGTATAGTTCCCTGCTGTCATCAAATCGCGAAATAATACCTCTCTGATAAATTCCCACACGGAAAAAACTCATCGGACGAATAATCATCCCCGCATTATAGTCATTTAACCATTTGGAGTATTTTCTACCATCGCAATTTATTCCATACCTGAGAAAATCAGTGCTGACACCAAAACCAATATACTTAAAAGCATAATTGGTTCCTGCACGTAATTTCGTTTCAGAATAAAAACAACTGCCGAAATAATTTCCAGACAAATAACAATCATAACTCTCAAAAGTTAATCCGGCGATCAATGATGAAGAATGCAGCTGGCTAATTCCATATGGTCGGGCATAAGAGACTGACAAAAAGCTGTGCTTAGTATCAGAAATACTGCCAGCTTCTTCCGTAAAGGACAATGGACTTTCAGCATAAACACTTCTTTCGAATGGAAAAACCAATGACTGAGAATTATAATCAAAAGCTGCAATATTCAATAATACCAGACAAATAATTACAACTCTCATTTATACCTGTTAACAATTATTAGAGTTTTTGAATTCTTTATCTTTCCGCTTTTTGCAACTCCTGTAAAACAAATTATATACATTCCGCTTCTTAACTTCTTAATAACTGAATGATCAAGCCTGATTTTAAAAAATCCCGGTTGAACATCTTTAAAAAGCCGGGACTCATATTTCAGTATTCCGTTTGTCGAGTAAATCCTAAAACGCAAAGAGCACTGTAAGGAAATATTTACAGAAACAAAATCTTTTCCGGAAAATTCTTCTATAAGATATTTATCTTTTAATCCCAATGAAAAAGACTCGGAACTTCTCTTTGAGTAAATATTATCATTTCCTGGTGTTGGAGTATCTGTGACAACAAAATCATTTTTTGAATTTGTATCTTCCCCTAATCTAATAATGCTTTGATCCGAAGAAAGACCTTTTAAACCAATATCAATGAATGATTTTTCGACACTATCTGATACAGACCAAACACCAATTGAAACAGCAGAATCAAGATACGATAAAACAGAAGAATTAATCGACCCATCATACGCGGAATATGCAGCAAAATCAATTGCACCATTAGCAATATTTGAATCATCATCAAGTCCTATAACAGAATCGGTGTTCCAAGGACTTGTACCTTTCACATAAACATCAATAACACCATTTTTATTGCTGTCTCCGGTATAATCAGTTTCATCAACTCCTTTACAAAAGCGCACAACAATATATCTGTCATCATAAGGAGTTTCCAAAAGATTCCTCGAAAAAATTGAAACAGGATCTTCAGAAAGAATTTCTTCACTTCCGTAATAAACAGTAAGAAATAATTTTGATATATCTTTTTTTTCTAAAATATCAGAATTGAAATATATTTCAACCCAATCGCAAGGACTTCCTGCCGGAGAAATTTCTGATATTACAAGCCGTGATGAATGGCTTGTCTGTGCACTCAATATTACCGATAAAAGAAATATTACCTTCATATATAATCAAATACGTATAAAAAATGATTTTTTGCACTAAATTGAAAATTTTAATTGAATCTTTTATTAAATTCTAAAATATTTATTTTATGCACTATTTGAATGAATCAAATATTCTTTTATTTCTCATTCAGCTTGCGTTAATACTATTTCTTGCACGCATAACAGGTGAGATTTTCCGTCGATTTAAACAACCCGTACTCACTGCTGAACTTATAATTGGAGTTATTCTCGGTCCGACTTTATTCGGACGTTTTTATCCTGAAATCTTTACGCTTATTTTTCCGAATGATGCGGCTCAGCAAAACATGCTCGAAACCATATCATGGATAGGGGTGTTATTTCTTTTAATGGACACGGGATTAGAGATAGATTTTTCATCAGCGTGGAGACAAAGAGGAAGCGCTCTTGTAATTGCACTGTCTGACATAATTATTCCCATGCTGATAGCATTTATTCCGTGCTTTCTTCTTCCTGATCAATATCTCGCTGATCCGGATAAAAGACTTTACTTCGCCCTTTTTATGGCTGTGGTAATGACAATTAGTGCCATGCCTATCGCCTCACGGGTTATGCACGATTTACTGCTTTTGAAAACCGACATTGGATTTCTGACGATGTCAGCATTGGCAGTTAATGACATTATCGGCTGGGTACTTTTTACTATTATATTAGGTTTATTTACACAATCAGGCTTAAATTCATCTTTTGTAGTAATTATATTCTTTGCTACGATAGGATTCTCAGTCCTGGCTCTTACTGTTGGAAGGAAATTTTCAAATATAGCTGTAGACTATTTTCAAAAGAAAAATGTCCCTGAACCTGCAGCTTCCTTTTCTTATGTATGTATTCTCGGTGTAATATTCGGCGCTCTTACTCAAAAATTGGGAATACATGCACTATTTGGATTCTTTATAGCAGGAATTGTTGCAGGAGAAGCAAAAAATCTAAAAGATGACACCCGCGCAATAATTTCACAAATGGTTCACTCTCTTTTTGTCCCTGTATTTTTTGTTAACATAGGCCTTAAAATTGATTTTTTTGCAAATTTCGAACTTCTGCCGGTAATTTTGATTACTGCAGTCGGAATATTCGGAAGATTTATCGGTGCTTGGGTTGGAGTTACATTCAGTAAAGTTCCTAAAATAAACCGCACACTCATATCTATTGCTCATACTCCAGGCGGCATGATGGAAATTGTTGTTGCTCTGCTTGCTTTAGAAGCCGGCATCATTACGCCTAAAATATTCATCGCAATCGTATGCAGCGCTGTTATTTCATCAATCATCATGGGACCATGGATGACTTATGCAATGAAAAAAAGAAAAGACGTATCTCTATCTTCTTATATCAATTACGATTATGGAATTATGATGCTAGAGGAGAAAAACAGAAACGACACTATCAAAAAAATGCTTCAAACATCAAAATCATTTATTAAGAATATAGATCTAAATAACGTTGAAAAAGTTCTTATTATTCGTGAAGAAGAATATTCAACAGCTATCGGAGACGGCATAGCTATTCCCCATGCAAGGCTTGAATCAATAAGCGACCCCGTACTTTTAACAGGAATATCCGACAAGGGAATAGAATGGAATGCACCTGATGGGAAACCAGTAAACATGGTGTTTCTTCTTTTGTCTCCGGCAGCATCAAACGATCTGCATATAGAAATTATTTCAAAACTATCAAGACTAATGCAGAAAAGTTTCAATAGAAATCTTCTATTAAATTCTACTAATGTTAAAATACTTTCAGAAAGAATAAAACAATTGTTTTAAACAATATTCTTATAAAAAATATTAGATTCCACTCTAGCATCTTTTAAAGTCATCGTCTATACGGATAATATCATCCTCACCGACATATTCTCCAACCTGAGTTTCGATAATAACCAGATCAATTTTACCTTCATTTGAAAGCCTATGATTAACACCGATTGGAATATAAATAGACTCATTCTTACATATAACCTTATCATCACCGCCTGAATGAACATTAGCTGTACCGGAAACAACCACCCAATGTTCACTTCTATGCAGATGTTTTTGAAGAGAAATTCTTTTCCCAGGTTTTATTACAATTTTTTTAATCTTAAAACGCTTACTTTCTTCAAGAACAGTATAAGTGCCCCATGGACGATGAACCGTTGAATGAAGAATGGTAAGCTCTTTGTCCTGAGGAGTCGAATTCTGAAGACGGCTTACTACTTCTTTAACATCCTGAGAAAAACCTTTTTTCATAATACAAAGAGCATCTGAAGTATCAACAATGATTAAGTCATCTACTCCTATTAAAGACATATTCCTGTTTCCTGAAAAAACAAGATTATTTTTTGATTTGATAGAAATAACATCTCCATCAAATGAATTTCCATTTTCATCTTTAACTTTTATATCGGAAATTGAATCGAAACTTCCAAGGTCCGTCCATCCAATATCACTAGCAACAACACTGACATTCTTAGATTTTTCCATAACAGCATAATCAATGCTGTCTGACGGAATTAACTTCATCTTATCTGGTTGAATTCTAATTGTCCGATTATTCTTTTGTTCTATATCAGCTGATTCAAAAGCTACTTTTGATTTAGCATAGATGTCAGGCGAATATTTTTTCAATTCATCAAGAAAAACACCTGCTTTAAATACAAACATTCCGCTGTTCCAATAGTATGATTTAGCAGCTAAATACTTTTCAGCAGTTTCTTTGTCCGGTTTTTCTCTGAAAGAAACTACTTTATATAGTGAATCAATCTGATCAATATTACCACTTGAAGCTTCGATATATCCATATCCTGTTTCCGGATATTTCGCAGTAATCCCAAATGTCACAAGATTGCCCTTGTCTGCATTCAGTCGGGCAATATGAACTTTTTCGGAATAAACTTCTGTTTTTCTAATTAAATGATCAGAAGGAGTAACAAAAACTATTTCTTCCGGATCAAAAGATAAACATGCAAGAGCAATTGCTGGTGCAGTATTCCTTCCTACAGGTTCAAGAAGATAAGTAACTTCGTTCACTTTGAATTTAAGTTCATCTAATTGATGAGAAGCAATAAACTGATGATCGGAATTCGTTACAATGCAAAATTTATCACATAATTCTGAATTTCTTATTACAGTTTCCTGAAACAATGATGTTTCTCCAGTTATATGAACAAACTGCTTTGGAAACATCTGGCGAGATAAAGGCCATAGTCTTGTTCCACTTCCACCGCAAAGAATTATATTTATCATTATATTCCTCTCTATTTTATCTGATTATTTCTTAACATTCTGATGTCAAGTGCGATTGCAAATTAAAAATTTAAATTATGTCTCTAAAAATGGATAACTATGCATTTTCTCCAAAAAATATTAAAAAAATAAAAATCAATCATAAATTTACGTATTAATAATTGAGGTTAGATCAATGAAAGTACGAACTACCGCAAATATAGAATTATCATCTTTTAAAATATTACATGAAGCCTGTATCATCAGGAAAACTTCAATTTCCAAACTTATTTCTGCAATCATAAACGATATAATAATATCATACTGTTCTAATGATAAATTGACTTATCAGGGTACAATAAAATATCAAACTAAGAAGATCAAGTATAAGCAAATTCACTTTACCTTGAACATAGATTTATATGAATCCGGCATTGAATTAAGAAATATCAACAAATTATCATTGTCCTTTTTGATAAATGAAGCTATCAAAAGAGTCCTTGGAAAAACTCCATTAAATAGAAACAGTAATTACTCAAACTTGAAAAAATTAACAGATACAATTACTTTACTGGATAACTATGTAATAAAATATCAAATAATATCAAAATTTAATCAAAGTGAATGCTGTTATAAACTTAAAATCGAAATACGCTATAGAAAGAAGGAAGATTTAACAATTTGAAACATCTAAATCATTGACATGTTTAAAGCATTACAGATTTATAGAAAAAGTCTGATCTGGAGGAAAAATGGAATCCTTAGAAAAAAAATCGCTTAACTTCATCGAACAAATTATAGAAAAAGAACTTTCCGCAAATCCTGGGAAAAATATAATTACGAGATTCCCGCCGGAGCCTAATGGATATCTTCATATTGGTCACGCAAAATCAATATGCCTCAACTTCGGCCTGGCTAATAAATATGGCGGGAAATGCAACCTTCGATTTGATGATACCAACCCCGCAAAAGAAGATACAGAATATGTAAATTCAATAATGGATGACATTAAATGGCTCGGATTCGAATGGAACGGTGAACCACGCTATGCTTCCGATTACTTTGAACAGCTTTATAATTGGGCAGAATTGCTGATTAAAAAAAATAAAGCCTATATCTGCGACATGAGCGCTGACGAAGTTGCCCAGAGCAGAGGAACCCCTACCATACCCGGTAAAGAATCTCCTTATAGAAACCGTTCAATAGAAGAAAACCTTGAACTTTTTTCTAAAATGAAAAATGGTGCATTCCCGGACGGAAGCAAAACTTTGCGCGCAAAAACCGATATGTCTACACCGAACATGCAGATGCGAGATCCGGTTCTTTACAGAATACTCCGATCACATCATCATCGAACCGGTGATAAATGGTGCATCTATCCGATGTATGATTTTGCGCATGGACAAAGCGATTTCATCGAAGGAATCACTCATTCAATATGCACTCTTGAATTTGAAATACATAGACCTCTTTACGATTGGTTTCTTGATCAGATATGCGAGGAAGGTCAGATCAGACCCCGCCAAATAGAATTTGCTAGACTCAACCTTACTTACACTGTAATGAGCAAACGTATTCTTCTAGACCTTGTTAAAAGCAAGACGGTTTCCGGATGGGATGACCCTAGAATGCCGACCATTTGCGGAATAAGAAGAAGAGGATATTCATCAGAAGCTGTACGTTCATTTGCTGAGAAAATTGGTGTTTCGAAAACCGACAGCACAGTCAACTTTGCTTTTCTTGAACATTGTGTCCGCGAAGATCTCAACAAAAAAGCAAAAAGAGTAATGGCCGTACTGAATCCGCTAAAGCTGACTATTATAAATTATCCTGAAAATCAAACAGAAGAAATAGAACTTATCAATAATCCGGAAGATGATTCGGCTGGAAAAAGAAAAGTTCCTTTTTCAAAAACTCTTTATATTGAAAGGGAAGATTTTGCAGAAGTTCCGCCGCCTAAGTATCATCGTCTATTTCCCGGAAATGAAGTGCGTCTTAGAGGAACATATTTTGTCAAATGCACTGATTTCATTAAAGATTCTTCCGGAAATATTACCGAGGTAATTTGCGAATACGATCCTCAGACTAAAACCGGATATTCTCCAGACGGAAGAAAAGTGAAAGGAACAATTCACTGGGTATCAGCTCAACACGCTCTTCAAATTGAAACTAGACTTTACGACAAGCTGTTTTTAAAAGAAAATCCGTTCGATACAGAAGATGGAAAAGATTACAAAACGAACATCAACCCGGATTCATTAAAGGTAATAAATGCCTATATTGAACCAACCGTGTCAGGATGTGCTGTTCCTGAATCATATCAGTTCGAAAGACATGGATATTTCTGTGTTGACTATGACAGCACCCCGGAAAAAATTGTTTTCAATAAAACCGTCAGCCTAAAAGATAGTTTTAATAAGATTAACAAGTAGTCCGTTTGGACTATTTTTAATCTTGACTAAATCCCCACTTTGCCTGAATATATTCGGCATGTGATTTTTTGAGGTTAAGCTGTGATTTTGATAGAATCTCTTTTCCCTGATACGATAGTTACTGACTATAAACCCACAAACAGGTGGGATATTATCAAATATTTGGTAAATCTTCTTGTTAAAAACGGACAGCTGCCTAATGAACTTGCAGATTCTATAACAAAGGCTCTTATTGAACGCGAAAAGTCAATGAGTACCGGTATAGGAAAAGGAATTGCAATACCTCATTGCGTTATCGATCAGATAGAAGAGCCTAAAATTGCTATGGCGATTCTTCCAAAAGGCATCAATTTTGAAGCAATAGATGACGAGCCCGTACAGATTATCATTCTTCTTCTCTCTCCTAAATCAAAAATGCAGCTTCATGTAAAAAACCTGGCAGCAATTGCAAAGTTTATGAATAATGATCAGCTTAAAGACAAATTAATATCCCTAAAAGACTCCTCCGAAATTAAAAAGTTCATTATTGATAATTGTGCAAATGTCAAGTGAAGACGATATTCTATCTCCATGCAAAATAAAGGAAGATGACGATGAGAGAAATCTCCGCCCTCAGCTTCTTGATCAGTTTATTGGACAAAATGGAATTGTTGAAAACCTTAAAGTTTTCATAAAATCCGCATTAATGAGAAAAATCCCGCTCGATCATGTTTTACTCGCAGGACCTCCGGGACTCGGAAAAACAACTCTTGCTTTTATCATCGCTAGAGAAATGGGAGTAAACATTAAATCAACATCAGCACCTGTAATTGAAAAAGCTGGTGATTTAGCATCTATTCTTACAGCATTAGAGCCTAACGACATCTTATTTATAGACGAAATTCATCGGCTTTCACCGGCTATTGAAGAAATTCTTTATCCGGCTATGGAAGATCGAACAATAGATATTCTTATTGGTCAGGGAGTTGGAACTAAATCCGTCAAGCTCAGCATTTCTCCATTCACTCTAATTGGCGCAACTACGCGCACAGGACTTTTAACAAGCGCTCTCCGAGATAGATTCGGTATTCCCTGCAAACTCAACTACTACGAAGATCCTGAACTAAAGACCATTGCTCTTAGATCATCATCGATACTCGGCTATAAACTAACAGATACTGCTTCAGATGAAATAGCAAAAAGATCCAGACGCACACCGAGAATAGTTAACCGCCTGGTCAGAAGAGTTTCGGATTTTGCAATCGTCAAAGGCGAATCAGAAATTTCACACGAAACAGCCAAATATGCTCTTACCCAGCTCGGAATAGACGAGGCCGGGCTCGATGAAATGGACAGAAAAATTTTATCAGTAATCATTGATCATTATGACGGCGGACCAGTGGGAGTAAAAACTATAGCCATCAGCGTCGGTGAAGAAACTGATACAATCGAAGAATACTATGAACCATTTCTGGTTCAATCAGGACTTCTTAAGCGAACTTCACGCGGAAGAATGGCTACAAAACTCGCCTATACACATCTAAACAGAAAATTTCACATGAATGATCAGCCTGAAATCTGGAATTCTTGAGGGATTACACTAAAAAATTATACTCAAGGACTAATTATTGAATTTTTGCTTGATTTTCTAAACACCTGTTTTCATATGTCCGTCATGAAGTTGATATTCTAAAACCTTCCGATTTAACCCATTCGCATCAGACCAATCTTTCGCGCCTGAATGTGCGTTCACATCAGCATGTTCAGACATCACCGGCAGCAGCCATACAGATTCACGGGGAAATTTATGACTCAGGAAAATGCCGAGCAACTCGAAATTCAGGAACTTCACATTATCGCGGAAAGCTCACACGCTCCGCTTGCAGACAAAAAACACCGCGGCGGAATGAAAGAAATGCTTTCAATCGCCGTACCAATGATGATTTCACTTTCATTCGATTCAGTAATGACTTTTGTAGACAGACTATTTTTGTCTAGAATCGGATCCGAACAGATGAATGCCGCAATGGTCGGAGGCTTAGCAAGTTTCGCCTCAGCTACATTCTTCTTCGGCCTCATTGGATATTCAACAGCTATGGTAGCCCAGAGATTCGGATCAGGAAAAAAGAAAGAAACCGGAGCAGTCACTTCTCACGCATTTATAATAGCGCTGATCGCATGGCCGATTTTAATTGGACTAAGACCCGTAATGCACATGATTTTTAGAAAATCCGGAATTGATCCAATTCAGCTCGAACCGCAGATTCTCTATTTCGACATGCTTATATTCGCCTCAATAATACCTTTATTAAGACACTCGCTTTCTTCATTCTTTTCAGGAATCGGAGAAACAAAAATAATAATGAAGGCTTCAATTACCGGTGTAATCGTTAATTTCACATTAAACTATATTCTGATATTCGGACACTTCGGATTTCCATCTATGGGAATAAAAGGCGCAGCTATAGGAACAATAATAGGCGGAGCATGTTCCGTACTAATACTTCTTTTTGAATTTTTAAAAACAACAAGAAGATTGAATTTCGGAACTTCATTCCGCATCAAGTTTAAGAAAAATATATTCAAAGATCTGATTAAACTCGGAACACCGATGGGCGGCGAAATGTTTTTAAACATGATAGCCTTTCAGGGAATGATTATGCTTTTTCATTCAAAAGGTCTAGCAGTTGCAACCGCCTCAACTATAATGTTCAACTGGGACATGGTTACATTCGTTCCGTTAATGGGAATTGAAACAGGAGTTACAAGTCTTGTCGGAAGATATGTCGGGGCAAAGGACATACATGCCATAAAACGTTCAATCTTTTCAGGACTTAGAGTCGGATGGATTTTCACAGCTTTTGTTTTTGTCGCTTTTCTCATTTTTCCGGATGTTCTTGTAAACTTTTTCAGACCGGATCCCGTTGATCAGATATTTCTTGATTCTTTTGATCTCGCCGTGTTTATGATAAAAGTTGCGTCAATATACATAACTATCGAAGCTTTTATGGTTGTTTTTGCCGGTGCGCTCAGAGGATCCGGAGACACTTTCTGGACAATGGGAGCTATGGCAGTAATTCACTGGACGCTTGTAGGAATTCTATACATTCTACTTATCCGTCTTAACCTTGGAGGTGAAACTGCTTGGCTCGCTCTTGTAATAATGTTTATGATTTTCCCGGCGGTTCTTTATCTAAGATGGAGATCCGGAAGATGGAAAAAAGCCGTATTCGACAAATAATCAATAGTTCAAAATCAGTTTGATTAATTTATCCGAATATCAGCTTTTATTATACGAATACTTTTACAAATAGCAGTCTGAAAAAAACAGACTGCTATTTTATCTTCTTTAATAATTGTATAAATGCTTCAATTTTCTCTCGCGAAATAACGGAATTTAATTCCGATTCACGCAAATCAAGTGTATCATCTACAGCTTTTCCTGAAGAAATATCCTTGAGATCAACTAAAGCGGCAGTTGAAGGCTTGCCTCCTCCTCTCGTCATAAAGAAAGCAACTTTCTTGATTTTACTAATATTCTGCGTTAAAAAAGTTCTAGCTGCCGGAGCCACGCTGTTAAATCCCCAAAGAGGCCCTCCGATAATTACTAAATCATATTTTGACAAATCATGCTTAATTTTACCTATTTCCGTCGGAATTTTTCTCATTCCGTCTCTTCCACCCAAAATCCATCCGAGTATACCGGATCTTTTCTTTTTGTCTTCAAGCTCTTCGATATCAGCATCAAGTTTATCAGAAAGAATCTCAGCCAATTTTTTTGTTGTACCTGTTTTTGAATAATACGCGATTAAAATCTTCATCAATATCCTCCGAGAAGTTACATTTAATTCATTAGTATTAATGACGCAGAAAGAACTGATTTATTGCAATTTATTAATATATCTAATAAGACCCGTTACAATTAAACAATCTACTTAATATTAATTCTTGATTTCAGCATATAAATGGAATATACTTCGTGATACTTAATTCTATCATTTATTGCTGATACATATTCGTTAACAATATAGTTTTCAACAGGAGGTATTTATGCCGTCGATCAACAATCTGAAAACACGAACTAAATTTATATTTTTTTTCGGGATAATCGTAATTGCTGTTTCAGCAGGTCTTCTTATTTCTCTTCGTTTCAGCTTTTCCATGAAAGCTGATATTGATTCAATTTACGAAATACACATGCAGGGGATTGACTTTCTCGTTGAATCAGACAGGGATGCATATCAGTCAAGCATTGCAATAAGCCATTATCTGAATTATCAATCAATGAACAAAAACAAAATACCTATTGAACTGCATACACGACTGACTAAAGAAATTTTTGAAAATATTGATCAAACTGAAACCAGATTTAACAAATTTAAAACAATTCATGGTAGCGACGATTTTAGCAAAAAAAATATTGAAGCCTTCGACAGCTTCAGATCAAATCATACAGCTGTTAAACAAATCACCGGAGAATTAACAAAGCTTATTGACGAAAGAGAAATCGACAAAGCTCAAAAAATCTATTTCGGCGAATATGAAGAATCTTTTTCGAAAATGAGAAACAGCATCAATAACCTTACTGATGAATCACTAATTCTTGCAAAAGCAGACTATGAAAGAGCAACAGAAGCTTTCAAACAGATTATAATAAACTCTTTTATATTAATTTCATCCGTTCTATTAATTTTAATTATAACAGGAATTACTCTTACCCGTGTAATCAGCAATCCAATCAAAAAATCACTTTCACTTGCCCATGTTATGTCTGAAGGTAATTTTAATAAGACTATTGATGAAAAAAGAAAAGATGAGTTCGGAGAATTATTAAATTCATTAAATTCATTTTCTAAAAAAATATCTTCAATCGTACAGGAAATTCACAGAATATCAAGCGAACTCTCATCATCAGCTCAGGATTCAAGTTCAACCACAATAGCATTTGCTGATAATGCACAAAATCAGGCTTCAACAATAGAAGAAGTGACAGCATCAGTTGAAGAAATTTCCGCGGCTATGGATATGGTTTCTGAAAACGCTGATGATCAGTATGAGAAACTCCGTTTACTAATCACCTCAATGGAAGAACTCTCCAAAGTAGTTAATGACATAAGTGAAAGAATCGGTGAAGCAATGTCTATGGGAGAATCAATCTCAAGCAGAGCCGCGTCAGGAGTAATTGTCTTAAAAGAAATGAATTCAAGTATGACTGCCATAACCGAGAGTTCCAAAGATATGATGAATATCGTTAACATTATTAATGATATATCAGAACAGATTAACCTTTTATCATTAAATGCCGCGATAGAGGCTGCCCGCGCCGGTGACGCCGGAAGAGGATTCGCAGTAGTTGCCGATGAAATTTCTAAACTTGCTGATCAAACCGCACAAAGTCTTAAAGAAATTGATAATTTAATCCAAGAAAATGGAAAAGAAATCGAAAAAGGTAAAGAAAGTATTGGAACAACTACTCATACGATCCAAAGTATTACAGATGAAATTGCCTTAATGACAGACAAAATTCACGGCATTTCAGAAAGCATGAGCCACCAGCTTGAAGTTTATAAAAATGTTCAGTCCCATGCCCAGGTAGTCAGAACTCATTCCGAGGATATTACAAATTCTGTCGGAGAACAGAAAATAGCTATCAAAGAAATTATGGTATCTATCAGCAATATAAATGAGCTGACTCAATCCAATGCCGCAGCTGCAGAAGAAATGGCTTCCAATTCCGAAAATGTAGCAAGCATGTCTAAAAAACTTAAAGAAGATCTTGAGTTCTTTAAAACTGAAGGAATTGAAAATACATAAATAATAACAGAATAATTCTAAGCATAAAAAAACCCTACCTTGAAACCAAGGTAGGGTTTTTAATAATATGGTCAAGCCTCACGACTGATTAGTAATGGTAGGCTGAATACGTTACCGCACTTACACCGCCATCCTATCGACCTCGTAGTCTTCGAGGAGTCTTCAGGGGACTTAAAGTCCCGGGGAGATCTCATCTTGGAGTAGATTTCCCGCTTAGATGCTTTCAGCGGTTATTCCTTCCGAACATAGCTACTCGGCTGTACCGCTGGCGCGATAACCGATGTACCAGAGGTTCGTCCATTCCGGTCCTCTCGTACTAGGAACAGATCTCCTCAAATCTCCAGCGCCTGTAGAGGATAGGGACCAAACTGTCTCACGACGTTTTGAACCCAACTCGCGTTCCGCTTTAATTGGCGAACAGCCAAACCCTTGGGACCTTCTCCAGCCCCAGGATGCGGAGAGTCGACATCGAGGTGCCAAACAGTGCCGTCGATATGAACTCTTGGGCACTATCAGCCTGTTATCCCCGGCGTACCTTTTATCCGTTGAGCGATGGCCCTTCCACTCGGGACCACCGGATCACTAACCCCAACTTTCGTTTCTGCTCGACTTGTTTGTCTCGCAGTCAAGCTCCCTTATGCGTTTACACTCTGCGCACGATTTCCGTCCGTGCTGAGGGAACCTTTGGGCGCCTCCGTTACTCTTTAGGAGGCGACCGCCCCAGTCAAACTGCCCGCCAGACATTGTCCTGATCCCGGATAACGGGTATCAGTTAGTAATCCAACAAGGTAAGGGTGGTATTTCAACAACGACTCCATCGAGACTGGCGTCCCAACTTCAAAGTCTCCCACCTATCCTACACATACGTTGCCAAATCACAGTGTCAGGGTACAGTAAAGGTGCACGGGGTCTTCCCGTCCAACTACAGGTAGTCAGCATCTTCACTAACATTACAATTTCACCGAGCCTCTTGTTGAGACAGTGACCAAGTCGTTACACCATTCGTGCAGGTCAGAACTTACCTGACAAGGAATTTCGCTACCTTAGGACCGTCATAGTTACGGCCGCCGTTTACTGGGGCTTCAATTCAAAGCTTCGCATGATAAATCACGCTAACCTCTCCTTTTAACCTTCCAGCACCGGGCAGGTGTCAGACCCTATACTTTATCTTACGATTTTGCAGAGCCCTGTGTTTTTGCTAAACAGTCGCTTGGCCCATTTCTCTGCGACCTCTTCACGCTCCGTATGTTCTACTTCACGCTAAAAAGGCGTCCCTTTTCCCGAAGTTACGGGACTAATTTGCCGAGTTCCTTAACAAGAGTTATCTCGAGCGCCTTAGGTTATTCACCCCACCCACCTGTGTCGGTTTGTAGTACGGTCGGTCTGCTTCGCGTTTAGAAGTTTTTCTTGGCAGCCTAGAATCATGACCTTCACTCGGTTGCCCGAGCTCCCCTATTGCCTCAGCCATAAGACATCCGGATTTACCTGGACATCAAGCCTACACTAAGAACAGAGTAATCCAACACTCTGCGCCATTATCTTTCTGCGTCACTCCATCACGATTACCTCCGCAAACCGGTGCAGGAATATTAACCTGCTTCCCATCGACTACGCTGTTAAGCCTCGTCTTAGGGGCCGACTAACTCTGAGATGATTAGCATTGCCCAGAAAACCTTGGGTTTTCGGCGAATATGTTTTTCACACATTTTATCGTTACTCATTCCGGCATTCTCTCTTCTGTACAGTCCAGTCGTCCTCACGATCAACCTTCATCCCGGTACAGAATGCTCCCCTACCACTCATTGCTGAGTCCAAAGCTTCGGTAGTATGTTTAGCCCCAATCATTTTTGGCGCAGAATCACTCGACCAGTGAGCTATTACGCACTCTTTGAAGGAATGGCTGCTTCTAAGCCAACCTCCTGGCTGTCTGTGTGATTCCACATCCTTCCTCACTTAACATACATTTTGGGACCTTAGCTGTTGGTCCGGGTTGTTTCCCTCTCGACCACGAATATTATCACCCGCAGTCTGACTCCCGTGCTCTCACGTTGTCGCATTCGAAGTTTGATAGAGTTTGGTAGATTGGTAAACCCCCTAGCTCTTTCAGTGCTCTACCTCAACAACGAAACACACGAGGCTAGCCCTAAAGCTATTTCGGGGAGAACCAGCTATTTCCAAGTTTGTTTGGCCTTTCACCCCTATCCACAGTTCATCCGAGGCTTTTTCAACAGACACCGGTTCGGTCCTCCACAGGGTCTTACCCCTGCTTCAACCTGACCGTGGATAGATCACTTGGTTTCGGGTCTACTTAATATAACTATCGCCCTATTCAGACTCGGTTTCCCTTCGGCTCCGTGATTTCTATCACTTAACCTCGCTATATTAAAGTAAGTCGCCGGATCATTCTACAAAAGGCACGCAGTCAGGCATACATTGCTGCATAGCCCTCCTACTCCTTGTAAGCATACGGTTTCAGGTTCTATTTCACTCCGCTCACAGCGGTTCTTTTCGCCTTTCCCTCACGGTACTTGTTCACTATCGGTCACTGACTAGTATTTAGCCTTTCGAGGTGGTCCTCGAGAATTCCCACAGGGTTTCACGTGCCCCGCGGTACTCAGGTGCCGCTCTTGCAAGATATCTGCTTTTCACTTACGGGGGTATCACCCTCTTTGCCCCTCTTCCCAGCAGGTTCAGTTAAACAGATATTTTGTAACTTGCAGCACAATTTGCAGATTGTGCTCAAACGGTCCTATTACCCCGACGTTACAACGGCTGCAGCCTTTAACGTAGACATCGGTTTGGGCTCTTCCCCTTTCGCTCGCCACTACTTAGGGAATCGATCTCTCTTTCTTTTCCTCCGGGTACTTAGATGTTTCAGTTCCCCGGGTCTAGCTTCCGCTACCTATTTATTCAGTAGACGGATATACAGGTTTTACCTGTATGGGTTTGCCCATTCGGTCATCCCTGGATCAACGGATGCTTACTCCTCCCCAAGGCTTATCGCAGTTTGCCACGACCTTCATCGCCTGTCAGTGCCAAGGCATCCACCGTACGCCCTTATTCGCTTGACCATATTATTTTATACATAACATTTCTGTTATATATGGTTTTCCCTAGGCGCTCTTTTCGTTTTGTAAAGATGCTTTCTAATTTTTTAAGTTTATCTCTAAACTTAACCATTGTTTTCAAAGATCTGGTTCTTATGGAACCATATAGTTCAACATATCTCTATATTAAGCTATATGGTCCCACATTTGCTTCGTGATTTCTCACTTATGTGGAGGTGATCAGGATCGAACTGACGACCTACTGCTTGCAAGGCAGTTGCTCTCCCAGCTGAGCTACACCCCCAAACTTGGGCCTGAGTGGGATCGAACCACCGACCTTACGATTATCAGTCGTACGCTCTAGCCATCTGAGCTACAGGCCCGCTCAATGACTCTTTCAAAACTGAGTAGTATCTAAAAAATAAGCCATCCTTGGTTTCTATCCTTTTAAAGGAGGTGATCCAGCCGCACCTTCCGATACGGCTACCTTGTTACGACTTCACCCTCTTCACCGACATTACCTTAGTAACCTTCCCCCTTACGGTTAGATCAGCCACTTCGGGTACTGTCAACTCAGATGGTGTGACGGGCGGTGTGTACAAGGCCCGGGAACGTATTCACCGCAGCATTCTGATCTGCGATTACTAGCGATTCCAGCTTCATGCAGGCGAGTTGCAGCCTGCAATCCGAACTGAGAACGGTTTTTTGAGATTAGCTTCGCCTCGCGGCTTCGCAACCCTTTGTACCGCCCATTGTAGCACGTGTGTAGCCCTGGACATAAGGGCCGTGATGATCTGACGTCATCCCCACCTTCCTCCGGTTTATCACCGACAGTTCCCTCAGAGTGCCCAGCATTACCTGGTAGCAACAGAGAGTAGGGGTTGCGCTCGTTGCGGGACTTAACCCAACATCTCACGACACGAGCTGACGACGACCATGCAGCACCTCTGTACATGTTCCGAAGAAAAGGTACATCTCTGTACCGGTCATGCACAGTTCAAGCCCAGGTAAGGTTTCTCGCGTATCATCGAATTAAACCACATGCTCCACCGCTTGTGCGGGCCCCCGTCAATTTCTTTGAGTTTCACTCTTGCGAGCGTACTCCCCAGGCGGCATACTTACTGCGTTAGCGACGGCACTAGAGATTAAATCTCTAACACCTAGTATGCAACGTTTACGGTGTGGACTACCGGGGTATCTAATCCCGTTTGATCCCCACACTTTCGCACTTCAGCGTCAGTCATAGGCCAGAAGGCCGCCTTCGCCACCGGTGTTCTTCCCAATATCTACGCATTTCACCGCTACACTGGGAATTCCGCCTTCCTCTCCCTGACTCAAGAATACCAGTATCGAATGCAGTTTGGAGGTTGAGCCTCCAGATTTCACACCCGACTTAATATCCCGCCTGAATGCCCTTTACGCCCAATAATTCCGAACAACGCTTGCATCATACGTATTACCGCGGCTGCTGGCACGTATTTAGCCGATGCTTTAGGCAGGTACCGTCATTTATTCTTCCCTGCTTACTGAACTTTACAATCCGAAAACCTTCATCATTCACGCGGCGTCGCTGGATCAGACTTTCGTCCATTGTCCAAGATTCTTAACTGCTGCCTCCCGTAGGAGTCTGGGCCGTGTCTCAGTCCCAATGTGTCCGTTCACCCTCTCAGGCCGGATACCTATCGTTGCCTTGGTGGGCATTTACCCCGCCAACTAGCTAATAGGCCGCAGGCTCATCTCCGAGCGATTTAATTCCTTTAAAGTACATTATTTCAAATGTACTCTTTATTCGGTATTAGCCAACCTTTCGGTTGGTTGTCCCCATCTCGAAGGAAGATTACCCACGTGTTACTCACCCGTGCGCCACTAACTTTTCAAAGCAAGCTCTAAAAAGTCCGTTCGACTTGCATGTTTAAGACGCGCCGCCAGCGTTCGTTCTGAGCCAGAATCAAACTCTCCGTTATAGTTTATCTCTAAACCTTAGAGTTTGTTCAAAGCTTTTAATTACTTTATTATTTTACTTATTTGGATTTTTCTCAAAGAATATCTTTCGATTATCTTCGAGGGCTTATTTTTTTTGTCAATACTACCCAGTTTTCAAAGAACCATTAAGCAGTTTCTCGATCACTCAAAACCGCTTCAAATACCGTTTT